>Ga0209186_1002152_pt1 | contig 14176 bp, 9 predicted proteins | sample SidtaG_FD_187426 | JGI IMG/M metagenome (GOLD analysis project Ga0209186, IMG submission 187426) | Marine algal microbial communities from Sidmouth, United Kingdom - Sidmouth_Male2 metaG (SPAdes) (version 2) | ecosystem: Host-associated > Algae > Red algae > Unclassified | place: Sidmouth, United...
CTTCTGCGTCTGTAACAGCTTCTGCGTCTGTACCTGGTTCGGCCCCATCCGTTTCATTGCCTTCTCCTGTCAAGTTGACCGCGCCTGGATCCAGTGTTTTACCGACCACATTGCCTTCGATTTCGAATCCTAAAGGGCAAATTCCTACCGCGGATCTTCCAAAAATTCCGAATGCAACCAGTGGTTTGAGTGCTGGTAGTCCTTCTGGCCTTGGCGCAAAGTTAGCGCTTCCCACGATTCCTTCTGCGAGTAACGCAGCAACCGTGGCCCCACGGATTCCGAAGGCACCGAACTCTGCTGCCACGCGTGCGCCTTCATCCTATGCATCGCCTCAACCGCTTCCTCCACCCACCTCTTTAGGCAATACCGGTGGGACTCGCCTTGCACCACCACCGGGAGTTTCATCGATTCCATCGCCACCTCGTACCCGTCCATCTTTTGGCATCCAGCCACGCGAAGCACCTGCACCACGCACCCGTTCATCCGTAACCCTTCCGTCCCCTCGTGATATGGGCGGCTATACACCAGGCAGTTTCCGCCCGTCAAAAAGTTTTGGCTCAACAACAATTCCTAAATCGAGCGCGGTAACCCCATCCCTTGGTGCGGTGGAAATTCCGATTTCGGGCAGTACTCCAGAAGACCGCACCGTGCGTAATATTTCAGGTGATAAGTTTAGCCAAGAAGAATTAGCACGTATTCAAAATCGATTGAATTCCGAGATGCGGAAAGCACGTACCGGTCGGTCTGCTACATCTAGTTCGCGTTCCGGAATGTCTCCACCAGACATCCGCCGGAATCTTTCCTCAACTTCTTCAACCGCGACAAAAACATCTACGGTTCGGAGCACCGCTCGTGCAGCCTCTCCGTTAGATAAATACGTTTCCTCAAAAACCTTCCCGAGTCTACAACGCTCAAGTTCCGGGCTCGAATTACCCAGCGACCGACTTCGTGGTAGCCACTCCGGATTTGCGTTTGGTGACAACATCGGATTCGATCGTCTCGAGATCGAAGGTTTGGTGCGTGAATCTCGTCGTGTCGCTGAAGAAATGTCAAAAGCACAAGAGGTAGCTGCCCTCACTACAGATGCGTGGCGCGGCGACGGTCCGAACTCGTGGCGCTATGCTGGCGACTGGCTCAACGGAACCATGCATGGCAATGGCCGTCTAAGTTTCCGCGATGGCTGGGATTACTCCGGCACCTGGATTAACGGTCTCATGGACGGCGAAGGAACTCTCCAGCTACCTGACGGAACCGTTTACGAAGGTGGCTGGGAAGCTGGTTACATGCAGGGTGAAGGCACGTTGACCTATCCAGACGGATGGCAGTTTGTCGGAGAGTGGGACCTAGGTCGCATCGGCGGTCAGGGCGTTCTAGTTCAACCAGGCTATTAAACCTCTTCGGTCAAAAGCTACAATTTTCAGGGTCTGTTGATACGCAACAGACCCTTTTTTAGGACCCAAGGAAATGACCACTTCTTCCGTCCGCAATTTTCTTCTCCTTCTGCTATGGCTATCTCCATCTGTTTCTTTCTTTGCGCAGGAAAAAACAAGCGAGCCGCCCGATCCCATTCAAAAAGTGGCTTCCGCTAATTCGATTTTTGCGGATAAACAGTTGGAGGCAGCGGTTCGCCGTCAGGTCTTTGCCAAGCGAAATACCTCTGAGCCTCTAGGCGCCGAAGATGTAAAGCATGTCTCGACGGTTCAGCCCGATTCGGTTGAGACGGGGGCTGAAATCAAAAGCCTCGAAGGCCTTCAGCACTGTCTAGAGCTTTCTCTCCTCGAGCTCCCGCATCATCAGATCAGCGACTTAAAGCCTTTGACGGGTCTTAAGAAGCTGCAGTCGATCACCTTGTCACATAATCGGATTCAATCCCTCGAAGGGCTCGAGGGCTGCTCTAAGCTGCAATACTTAAACCTAGAGCATAATCAGGTCGCTAGCTTGAAACCATTGGCTGGGTTGAAGCAGATAAACCCGTTCTCGAGGGTGAAACCTCAACAAGATCCATGGAGGGGGGATCACGCCTCATAGGGGGCCGTATCAGAACTCGGAATCCGTGGAATTCGAAAGTCTGAAACGAGGATGCTGAAAGCATCAAATAAAAAAGCCCCAGGCTTCAGCCTGGGGTTTCAGAGCGTGCACCTATGCGTGCTGAAAGTACGCCGGAAGGGTTAAACGATGATGCATTATTCCCATGCCTATATCTTTCTATTTTCAACCAAAGGGCGAGAGCCAACAATGGCAGGCGGGATATGGTTGGTTTCGTGTAAGTCCGAAAAGATACTGATCTAATATCCGTCTTTATCGAAAATCAGGCCGAGCAACATTAAGTGCCCCCTTTCAAGACGAGTTTCGGAAATTTCTAACAATCTATCAAATTGAACATGATGAACGTTATCTGTGGGGCTAACGGACAGGTAGCTCAACGTTCTGGCGTACTTTCAGCACGCAACGGATTGCACACTCCAAACCCCAGGCTGAAGCCTGGGGCTTTTAAGTTTGATGCTTTCAGCATCTTATTCGGATATTCGAAACAAGGACTCAACCGATTGTTTGTGAGTTTTGATACAGCCCGTTTGACCGATGCTCCGAAGCGGTGCACCAGCGGGGCGCACGAAAAAACGGTGCTCTAATTCGCCTGCCACAAACGTGTCATGCCAAAAATGGTTTGTGTTGAGGCGTGCGCCATCTCTTGGGCGCGGTCAGTTTACCGGATACTCTCGCCTCCACGGCGATCAAATGGAATCATTTCGGGACCAGCTCTAGGCCTGTTCTGCGCAAGGCTCGCCAAGAAGCGCTTCATTTTGCCAGCGCTGGATACTCGTCATGGTCAGGCTATTCGGCTGCGCTAAACTCGGTTCGGTAAAGATCCGCAAATAGTGATCCGTCAGCCCGCGCAGCCGCCCACTTTTTTCAACCGTTTCCCAGAGAACCATCTGTTCCGTACCGATGCTTCGATCGGCAAAGGCTTTTTCAGAAGCGGCAATTACAGCCTTCATTTCTGCAAAACGCTGCTTCTTCGTTTGCGGGTCAATTTGATCGGGCATTTCTGCGGCCTGAGTGCCAGGGCGTTTGCTGTAACTGAAAATGTGAGCTCCCGCAAAGGCGACGTCTTGGGCAAAGGCCAACGTCTCTTGATGCTCTGCTTCTGTTTCACCCGGAAAGCCCACGATGATGTCGGTGGTGAATCCCATGTCGGGAATCGCAGCCCGTATAAGATCAATCTTGGCCTTGTAGGTAGCATCATCATAATGACGATTCATCCGTCGCAGAACGCTGTTACTTCCGGACTGTAGACTCATGTGAAGGTGACGGCAAAGGCGATGCCCAAAGCGCTTCCAAAGGACAATCCACTCTGATTTAAAATTCCATGGTTCCAGCGAGGATAAGCGAAGGCGAGGGATCGATGTTTCACTCAAAATTCGTTCGACGAGCCAGCCGAGATCTTGATCGAGATCGAGCCCGTACGAGCCTGCGTGAACCCCTGTGAGCACCGCCTCCTGGCAACCGGTATTACTTAAGGTATCAATCTCCAAGATGATGTCTTCTGCGGTTCGACTCCGCGAAACCCCACGTGCCACGGTGGTCAGGCAAAAGCTGCAGCGCATGTTGCAACCATCTTGGATTTTGACGAAAGCCCGCGTATTCGAAAGCGCAAGCGGGTAGACATTATTCTGCCGTTCCTTTTGAACATCCATGCCGAGGCTCAGCCCTTCGAGCCCGAAGCGCTCTTTAACCAGGGCTTCAATTTCTTCCTTTTGGTCAATCGGTAAGACGTAGTCGGCAGAGGAGAACTCATCGGGATGCAGCTCACTATGACAGCCTGTCACCACGATCTTTTGTTCAGCGTGAAGCGGGCGGGCGGCTTTGCGTGAGTCATCCCCCGCATTTTTTGTCACGGTGCAGGTATTGATCACGCGGATGTCGGCAAGCTTTCCATCCGTAACTACTTCGTGACCAGCCAGGCGGAATCCACGCGCCATGCGTTCTGACTCCGCGAGATTCAACCGACATCCCAATGTTTTAAAGTGAATTTTTGCCATCTTTTTTCTTTAGCAGGCTAGTTATGGTACTCGCCTGTCATAAATCGACAAAAGCGCGAGTCAACCCTTGGATTCGAGTTCCATTCGAGCGACTTGGCATTAAGCTCTCCTGCTTGCTTTGTTTAGGCGGGACTTTCCCCGTCGCTACTTTTCTGTTTACTCTTTTTTTTCCGTTTCACCGGTTTTTGATCCGGCAAAAGCCCCCGTAGGGTCAATTTTTTGCCATAACAAAGTAGAATATCGCCGGGGAAAATTTCGGTTTGTCCCTTTGGTACCGGAATGGTCAGGCCTTGGCGATCGATACTGAGGATGGTGATTTCCATGTCATTCAGGCCCGCGTCTTCGATGGTTTTATTCGCCATGGTCGACATGTCAGACACGGGGACTTCAGCCACGGTGTAACCTTTGGTGAGCTTTAAGCGCTGGGTGATGTCGAGATCATCATAGCGTAAATGCTCTTCGAGGTATTCGACCATGGCCAATGCGATGTCTACCCCGGTTGCCTTTTCGATGCCTTCCAAGCCGGGGGAAGAGTTTACCTCCATCACCACGGGGCCATCTTCGCTTTCGAGTAGATCGACACCCGCCACGCGAAGGCCCATGATCTGCGCCGCCATGACCGCGGTACGCTCGTAATCTTCGTCGAGTGTAACCGCTTCAATCGTTCCACCCCGGTGCACATTGCTGCGGAATTCCGTGCCGACGGCACGTCGCCGCATCGCAGCCACCACTTGATCACCGATAACAAAGGCACGCACATCTTTCCCGCGACTCTCTGAAACGAATTTCTGAATCAACAAGTTCTGCTTGGTGAACTGCAGGGTTTCGATGATCGCTTCAGCCACCTTCTCGTTGTCGGCTAGAATCACACCAATGCCTTGGGTTCCTTCGAGTAACTTAACGATCACAGGAGCGCCACCGACATTGCGAATAGCGGGTAACACATCTTTTTTACGTTTAACAAAGGCGCTCTGAGGAATACCAATGTCATGTCGGCTGAGCACTTGCAGCGAGCGGAGTTTGTCACGGGAAACCGAAATCGCTTGAGATGCAGATAAGGAGAATACCCCCATTTGCTCAAATTGACGGACAATCGCGGTGCCGAAAAAAGTAACCGAAGATCCGATGCGCGGGATGACCGCATCAAACTCAGAAATGGTCTTACCTGCGTAGGTGAGCTCTGGATTTTCTTCTTCAACATAGATGCCAAATTTCATTGCATCCATGATCTCGACCGTGTGGCCGCGTTTTTCCGCGGTTTCGCGGATGCGATTTGTACTGTATCCATCCGGCATCCGAGAAAGTAGGGCGATACGAAGGGCTTCATTATTATCGGTCATCTGTGGTTTCTTTCGCTAAATATTTCTCTTCTGAATCTATATAGTAATTGGTCAAGGCTTTGCGGCCCAAAAGGCAGCGGATACGCATGCCACTGCGGTTACTTAGGCTGAATTCCGTCTGCTGAGGCGTTCCATTTATCACCATCTCTGTTCGCACAAAAATACGGGTTTGTTTGCTTCCATTACTGGATTTGACCGTATCAATCCGATGCACATCACATTCGATAACGCAGGATTTGTTAAGTTTTCGGGATGTGATTAAGCGGAATCGGACTCGATCATCGTCGAGCCACTCAATCTCCGTTGCGTCCAGACTGCTCGTTTTCGCACCAGAGTCTAGTTTTGCAATCATATGGTCAACTGACCAGTCAGGGAAAGAGATCCTTTCCCGCCATCCAAGTACAGGTTTCATGCTGTCCCTTCCGTTGCTTGAAAAAGAAAGGCAAGATCAATTCGTCAGATGGATTCGAATGATTTTGCCCCTTTAATGAGTCGCTTTGAAAGTAAGCCTGTAGCTCATTCTCAGACAACCCTGCTCATCCTTGGCGTCGCGTTGCGACTCAAATGTAGGGTTGCGACATAGGGGCTGTATCCGAACTAACCTGCAAGGCGGTTTTTTCGATTCAGCGGTTCCCCAATCGCAATCGCCTGAAAGGCGAAAACAACGTAGCGATGGGCAACGCCCATCGGTCCGAATGAGAGTTTATGGAAGCCTTTCAGGCTTCCAAGGCAACGGGATAAATCCCGTTGCGACAAACGCGGAATAAATTCCGCGCCATACGGGTAGGCTCCATATTTCGTAAGAAGAAGTGATGCGCCGAAGGCCAAGGAGCGGCGGTTTCCAACCGCCGACAGTGCGATGCATTTCGTTTGAAACGACCTATCTAGTGAAAAGCCAAACCCAAAGTGGAAGCCTTTCTGGCTTCCAAGGCTGGAGCCATTTTCCGATGGGCGTTGCCCATCGCTACGCTATGCAAGCCTTTCAGGCATGGGATTCTCCGCGTACAGCTTTCGCCGCAAAGCACGCTCTAGAATTAAACAGATGAGTTTTACACCCCAAAATGCGCTGTTACACGGCCCCCGATCAAATGCCTCCGCTTCTCGGATCTGAAGTTTGGCTTTTAACTAGATAGGTCGTTTCAACCGAGATGGTTTCCACTGTCGGCGGTTGGAAACCGCCGCTCCTTGGCCTGCGGCGCATCACTTCTTTTGCGGAATTATGGATCCTACTAAGGTGGCGCGGATTTCAATTCGCGTCGCCGCTTCGCGGCTCTAAAACTCGTCTCACAAATTGTCGTCCCTGATTTCAGATTCAGACTGTTCCAAACCTCTTAGATTCACGTGGTAGACCTTGGTGTTCGAGATAGACCTTCGTGTTCGCGACATTTCGATGAACTATGCCGACTATCGGGCCGGTAGAAGAGAAGAAGTCGAAGCTTTAGTTTAAAAAGGATTTTCCACGCGGCATCGCATCCATACCAAATGCATCCGCAACGGTTTGCGCGATGTCGTAAAACCCGATGCGTAGGCCGGCTTCTCTTGGAGCGCGACCGGGCTCGACCATAAGCAGCGGAACAAATTCGCGCGTGTGATCCGTTCCTGCGTAGGTCGGATCATTGCCATGGTCGGCGGTAATGAGGAGGATGTCATCGCTACGAAGTTTGGGGAGAAAAGCTTCCAGCCATTGATCCGTATCTTCTAGGCATCGCGCATAACCCTCTGGATCTCGTCGATGTCCATAAAGCATGTCATAATCAATGAAGTTCGCGAAAACAAATCCGTCGTCGATTTCCTCGGCGAGGCGATCTACCTCACGCATTGAATCTGCATTGCCACCAGTATGCCACCCTTGGGTAATGCCACGATGAGCAAAAATATCTTCGATTTTACCCACCGAGTAAACTGGGACACCGCTTGATTTTAGTTTTTCCAAAATCGTTGGCTCGTCCGCTTTGAAGGCGTAATCTTTGCGCTCTTGGGTCCGGGTGAAATTTCCCGGCTCTCCGATGAAGGGGCGAGCGATTACTCGCCCAACTCGTAGTGGATCACACAATTCGCGGGCGATCTCACAGGCCGCATAAAGTTCGTCAATTGGGACTACATCGGTGTGAGACGCTATTTGATAGACGGAATCTGCGCTGGTATAGACAATGAATTTGCCGGACTCCATTGACTCCCGGCCAAGCTCCTCGATGATTTGGGTCCCGCTCCCATGACGGTTTCCTAGGATCCCTCGGCCCGTGCGTTCCACGAATGAATCGGTAAGTTCAGCGGGAAAGCTTGGGGCGGCTTTGGGGAAAAGATGAAAGCCAGGGTTTAATTCGAGGCCCGCGATTTCCCAATGCCCAGTGATGGTATCTTTGCCTTGAGAAACTTCCTGTAAAGCTCCCCAAGTAGCTTTTGGGGCCGTAGCCGCTGGAATGCCTCGGATTTCTTCGCGGCCAACCAAGGCGGGAATGTTGCCTAATCCAAGGCTTTGAAAAACGGGCATATAAAGCCCGCCGTTTTGCTCTGCTGTGTGTTGAAGGGTTGCCGAGCCTACGTCACCGTAGGCTGCGGCATCCGGTGCTTCTCCGATGCCTACTGAATCAAGTACCACCAAGAAGAAGCGCATTCGGGCTCTCTAGTTGCCAGAAGGAATGACGCGAGGGATCAAATCGCTCGCTTTTTCAGCTGCGTTACCCGCGGCATCTTTGGTAGCGTCAGCTGCTTTTTCAAGTAGGTTACCCGTTCCGCCAACCGCTTGTCCCGCGCCCGATTTAACGCGGTTGAGGAGGCCACCCGCTGCATCAGCCGTGTTACCTGCTGCGTCTTTGGTAGCATCCGCAGCTTTTTCAAGTAGGTTACCAGTTCCGCCAACCGCTTGTCCCGCGCCTGATTTAACGCGGTTGAGGAGACCGCCAGCGGCATCAACTGTATTGCCAGCAGCGTCTTTGGTAGCATCCGCAGCTTTTTCAAGTAGGTTACCGGTTCCGCCGACGGCTTGTCCCGCGCCTGATTTAACGCGGTTGAGGAGGCCACCTGCTGCATCAGCGGTGTTACCTGCTGCAGGAACCGCAATGCCTGCTGATGGTACAGAAGGCACGTTGATCGAAGGCTTAGGCACGTTGATCGAAGGCTTAGGCACGTTGATCGAAGGTACAGAAGGCACATTGATCGAAGGCTTAGGCACGTTGATCGAAGGCTTAGGCACGTTGATCGAAGGCTTAGGCACGTTGATCGAAGGTACAGAAGGCACGTTGATCGAAGGCTTAGGCACGTTGATCGAAGGTGCGGTTGGCGATGGAAGGGTGGGGATTTTCATCTCAGGGTCTTTGATCGACGGTACGGCTGGAAGGCCAACTTTTGGAACCGCGATGTTCGGTTTTGGAGCCGTGATGTTCGGTTTTGGAACCGCGATGTTCGGTTTTGGAACCGCGATGTTCGGCTTTGGAACCGCGATGTTCGGTTTTGGAGCCGCGATGTTCGGCTTTGGAACCGCGATGTTCGGCTTTGGAACCGCGATGTTCGGTTTTGGAGCCGTGATGTTCGGTTTTGGAACCGCGATGTTCGGTTTTGGAACCGCGATGTTCGGCTTTGGAACCGCGATGTTCGGTTTTGGAACCGCGATGTTCGGCTTTGGAGCCGTGATGTTCGGTTTTGGAACCGCGATGTTAGGTTTTGGAACCGCGATGTTAGGTTTTGGAACCGCGATGTTCGGCTTTGGAACCGCGATGTTCGGTTTTGGAATCGCGAGGTTCGGCTTTGGAACCGCGATGTTCGGTTTTGGAATCGCGAGGTTCGCTTTAGGTGCAGTAACTCCTGGAGCCGCAATACCGGGTGCCTTTATTGCGGGGGGGGCGACAGCAGGGGGTGTTACTGGTGGGAGCTTAGGGGTTACGGCTGCTTTAGGAGTGGTCTGAGGAACCGTGGTTGCATTCACAGTTACGCCCGGAGGTGCTGTAACTTTTGGCTGGGTGATCGTTGGTGTAATGGCATTCGCTCTTGAGCTAGAGCCACTTGAGATTGCCGGTGTGTTCGCAGGAGTTGTTGCGACTGGGCGTGGAGCCGGTGCGACCGCCTTGGGGGCAAACAATTGTTTCGGTTGACGTAGGGTCGTCGCCGCAAGGACCGGAAAGGTTTTTTCTACTGAAGCCGAATCAGCGTCTGTTTCAGGTTCTACGGAATCGTCCGCAGGGACCGAATCACGGAGCTCAATATCGAGGTTGTCAGTAATTTGGGCTTGGAAACGTTCTAAGACAATGCCGGCACGTTGGTTTTGTAGGTCGCGGTACATCGCGTCTTTTTGCTCTTGAGTTTGTGGCACCTTGCTGGCGATGCGGTTTTTAATGAAGCCGATGTATCCTTCATCGCGGTAGATCGAAGGAGCGGTAACTTCACCCACATTGTAATTCGTAACGATATTTTCGAATACCAATTTTCCCCAGTTCGGGTCGGTTCCAGCTGAGAATCCACCGGGTCGGAAGGATGGGGTGGAGGTGACGGTGAGGCCAATAGATTTTGCCGCATCTTCAAAAGACTGAGCATTTGCATCCATCGCGTCAATGATCTGGCCACGGGTTGATTCTAATGCGTTTTTGTAAGTCTCTTCAAAGCGAACGGAGATAAGGTCCTCACGGACTTGGTCCTTAATTTCGGCAAAGGCAGGAATCGTCGGCTCTTTCTTCGAGTGCAACATCAGGAACATGGCCTGGTTTTCTGTGGTGATCGTGTCGCTGATCCGAGAGTATTTTGTATCTGGGGTGAGCTTGAAGGCTACTTCTCGGAATTGAATGGGGTCTTCCACAGGTGGAAAATCATCCGCTGTGAAGTAGTCCGAGGTATATGCCTTGGCATGGATCACCTTCTCTGCAACTTCTTCAAAGTTCATTTCGCTCAAGAGGGAGTTAAGGTAATCAAGTTCCTCAATCGTGCTTTGACGCGCCAATCGGTAGGCGTCGCTTTCCGCTTGGGCTTCCATGTTAGAACGAATCGTGGCCGAGACATCTTCAAAGCTTTGCGTGAAGCTGCTTGGAACAAAAATGATTGCGTTGTCGTTGGTCCAGATCTTGGAGTCAACATCTGCGGTCTCGTTGGTGAAGGTTTTCACCTCAGTGAACATGTTGGTGGTCAAAACACCGTCAACCGCTTTTACGAGTGGGGTGGTGTTGGTGCGAACAATCACATCCGTAAAGATGTTGGTGATGAATTGGGTCTCAACTCGCGTGACGATTTCTTCAACCTGATTGGTTTGAACCCACATGAGGCTGTTTTCGAGGTTTGTGTAGAATCCATAGACGTCTTCGTCGGCAACAACGAGGAGGTTGGTGTCTAGAGCATCTTCGTCCTTTGCGAGGAAGTACTTAATTTTCACCTGCTCTGGGATTTCGTACTCAGAACCGTTAGAGTCAAAATAAGCTTGGACCTCTGCATCTGTGACTTGGATATCATCCCGGGTGATGAGGCGATCCACTTTGGCCAAAGAAACCTGAAAGCTATCGTTTTGCTTAGCAGCCTGCTTTTTCATCTCGTAAGGCGAGACAAGCATGCTGCTTACCGCGGTACTCGAATAGCTCTGCAAAGCGCGATCTTCTGCGACAAAGCGTAAAAAGTCATTCCGATTGACTCCGAAATTTTGCTCGTAGCTCTGAAGCTGGCGCTCCATTTGCTCTGGGTTCGCTTGGTATTGCTGATTTACTTCATTAAATACCGCGCCGTAATTCGGGGGGAAACCAGCATCACTTGCTTTTTTCATGAGTGCAACACGCTTCATCGCAGCTTGGCTAAGATCACCTGGCTCCTCTGCATCACGACCATTATCAATGACGTGCTGAATTTTAGCGCCGTTTCGAGCACTGTAGAACGTCTCTGCGTCGATGGTTTCACCGGCGATCTTTCCCGCAGGAGGCGCAGTAGTGCCGCTCCCAAGGTATTGAGGGATGTACATCAAAATGAAAGCGAAGACTACCAGGAGGCAGAAAAGCAACCATACGATTTTAGAGGCGATGAGCTTATTAAATTTAGATATGAGCATTGTCATATGGACAGGTCCTTTTGATGCGAAATTCCGTTTTTTTACTGAAAGATCGGCGTACTAAACACCTAAGCATTGAATCGTCAAGTATTTGGAAGGAGCTGAATTCCCCTCAAAACTTGACAGGCGAAGTCGCGTGCCGATCTTGTTCTGCTTTCCTCCGACGAGATCGTCAAAAAGCAAGGTTTGTTTATCTGTTTTCTGCGTCAACCTTACCCAATTCTTTAGGCGGTGCAACTCAGGCGGATTCTCATTACTTTTTCATGAGAATGTCTAAAATCTTAGGGGTTTCTGCGTTAAACGTCATTTCCTCTCGGGTATGAGGGTGAATGATCGTCATGCTACTCGCGTGTAATGCGAGACGTTTTACATGCCTCTCTTGGGCTTCGTCACCATATTTTCGATCTCCCGCTACCGGACAACCGATGTCGGCCAAGTGGACTCGAATTTGATTTTTTCGGCCCGTAATTAACTCCATTTCGAGCAAACTATATTCCTCAGAAGGAGAGGAACGTAGCCATTTATACCGAGTACTTGATTCTTTACCTTCATCTGGAACCTTGGTCGAATACATGCGTTTCGCCTTATTCTCCGTTAAAAATGAAGTGATAACTCCTTCAGGTTCTTTCGGAGACCCATTTACCACGGCATGATAGGTTTTTGTGAAGCTATGCCACTCTTCTTGCAGAAAATTTTGCGCTTGAGGGCTTTTTGCAAAAACAAGCAGGCCTGAGGTGTCGCGATCAAGGCGGTGAACGATGAAAATCCGAGCCTTCGATTTGTAATTTCCTTTGCGAACATACTCGTTCAACATGAAATAGGCGGTATTCTCCCGGACCTTTTCATTGCTCATGGTCAACAGTCCACTGCGCTTATCAATGACAAGAATATCATAATCCTCATAGATCAAGGTTGTCCCTTTGGGGTGAAACCGCTTGGGGGAGCTCTTAAATTTTTTGCGTTTATCAGCCATCGAGATTACTTCTTCGTTTCAATCCGCAGGTAAGCAGGACTTGAGACAGAATGAAACCCGAAAGAATCGGGATGGTCATGAGATCGTGCGGGATCGCGAGCAGTGGATCGTGAATACAATCGTAACCGCAATCGTAACCACGATCGTGACTGCTACACTTGTAGGACGGAAGCAGCCCCAAATTTCTTGGGAGCTTCCCCTTTGAGTACCCGATCAATGTCGTCAATCACCGCCGGCCAGCTCGAATAACGATCGTTCACATTCACTGCCATCATGGCCGCGATGAGCTTTACGCAGGCTTCGCTGAGATTTGGAGCAAACTTCCGTGGGTCTTCTAAACGCATCAGCCCCTTGCCTTGTTTGATTAACAAGTCGTCCAGGTCCATATCGGAAAAGGGCACCGAGTTGGTTAACAGGGTGTATAGCGTGCCTCCCATCGAATAGATGTCGGCTCGAAAATCTAAGTTCATGTCCCCATCCGCTTGCTCAGGGCTCATGTAATTTGGCGTGCCGAGAACTTCGCCTACCATTGTCAGCCGTGCCGTTTCTGAACTACTTCGTGCCAACCCGAGATCGAGTAGCTTGGGCTCTCCCTCACGAGTTACCATAATGTTGGCGGGTTTTATGTCACGATGAAGGATCTGCTTCTCTTCCCAAGAATACCGAAGTGCATCGGCGAGGCCTCGTGCGGCAAATACCGCTTCGGCCTCAGGAACCATTCCATGTTGTTCAAGAAAATCATCCAGCGGCATGCCGTCGATTCGTTCCATACCGATGTAATGCCTCCCCTCATCTTCACCCGCATCATAGACTTCAACGATGTTTGGATGTTCGAGTTTGGCCATGATGCGCGCTTCTTTCAAAAAGCGACTCACCATGGTTTCATTATAGCTCAAACTCGAATGCAAAACTTTAACCGCTGCCTCGCGACTCATGCTTAATTGTTTCGCAAGGTAGACATCTCCCATCCCTCCTAAACCAATTTTTTTCTTTAAGAGAAAACCGCCAATAACAATACCCGGCCCGATTGGAAGCTTTGGGATCTCAATGTCGGCTTTGCAATGCGGACATTCTGCCGCTACACCTCGCATATCATGCGGCGCTTTGATGGTTTCCTGACAATGCATGCAGGGGAACATGAGCTTCATATGGTTGACTGCCTCCAGTGAATTAGCATCCTGCGTCACTCATTCTCAAATTACAAGACGATCCCATTAGTCATTACGTCCTCTTAAAATGATTCAACAGGCTTGTTATCCATGTAAACAGCGCATTTGTGGCCAGGGTTACAGAAAGTTATGATAGCAAAGTACGATCCGAGTCGTTAGGCCAACCGTATGAGTGAAATCCGAAGTTCCCTTCCATTACTAAAACAATTCGAAGCCTGCCTCATCGCGCTGGCTGAAGGGGACACCGCAGCCTATGACAGCTATGAAGATCTTCGCAATGAGCTCTTAACTCGGCATGAGCTCGTGCCGCATCTTCCGCCCTGGGTTTTGCAGTTCCGCTACAGCACGCAAATGTGGTCTTTTATGAAATCGCGTTCGGCTGGAATCGAACCGCGCTTGGAATTTATCCGTAGCGCCTTGGCTCCGGTGCATCGGCTTGCCGATCCTCCCGATGGCACCGTATCGGTTTTGCACGGTAAAATGATTCTATGGGCCAAAGAAGTAGATGCCTCGATTGCCTTTTATAAAACTGTGTTTGGGGCGGTGGTTCTTTCCCGCTCACCCTTTGTCTCCAGCCTGCAGGTCGGAAACATTCCGATCGGGATTCATAACGGGGGAGACGGGGAAAAGACCTGGACCGG
>Ga0209186_1002153_pt1 | contig 14175 bp, 9 predicted proteins | sample SidtaG_FD_187426 | JGI IMG/M metagenome (GOLD analysis project Ga0209186, IMG submission 187426) | Marine algal microbial communities from Sidmouth, United Kingdom - Sidmouth_Male2 metaG (SPAdes) (version 2) | ecosystem: Host-associated > Algae > Red algae > Unclassified | place: Sidmouth, United...
AGGGTTCTGGGCCTGACCTGTGATTTCTCATGAGATCAACAAGTTTCTTCAGATTTCTTGAGATCCTGATGTGCGTTTCCAGTGCGCAGAGCTGCATGGGGAGATGCTGTAAGGAACTCAGATGATTGCTAGCCTTTCCATTGGTCCACGTACGCTGTTGAATGATTGCAACCACTCTGCAACCGCCATTTTTTGGAGGTCAGCAATACGAGTGGAGATGCATCGATGCCGGCGAACAGATGATTTTGGCGCCCTTTCTGGAAAAAACGAGCCGTGACAGAGCCCCAGGGCGGTTTGCAGATTTCCTGTTCGCCCCAAAACACGAGAAAGCAGACGTGCTTTTGCGTGAAGGAAACGGGTGCGCGTGTTTTCGCTGGAACATCAGCGAAAGTGATCAGCGAAACTGCGCCCACCAATGAGATCGTAGTACGGAGCCCGCACTGGAGCCGACCAGGCGACATTCAATCTGTGCCAGAGCCTGGCAGCAACCGTGTACTGCAGCTGTCACAACCGGATATAGAGACGCGAGACTGTGTCTTGCATATCACCGGTCCACAAAGCAGCCCCATTGCGCGCCGTCCCCGCGGAGATATCAGCGGCAGATACGCCAGCAGTACACAAATTAGTCGCCAATGCAGCGACTGCGACTGCCAATGCCACACCAATTTGTGCACATGACGACTGTGGGGCCCGACAAATTTCTGCACAGGGGCCCTCATTGACATAGAGGATGCGAGCCAAAAGTGCAGGTGGGAGGCCGGACCTTTCAACGGCAGATCTCATCCAATGAGACACACACATGCTGCTGCCAACACGCAAACAAGAGGACCGACGCCTCGCTGCCGCTCCCCACCCCCGCACGGGCCGCTTTTTCGGCGCCCGCCGGGCACCTGGGGGGACCGCGTCCCCCACCCCGCTCCGCGCCCCCGCCCGCGCCGCTTTTTCGTCGCCCGCGCGGCACCTGGGGGGGCCGCGTCCCCCACCCCGCTCCGCGCCCCCCCCCGCGCCGCTTTTTCGTCGCCCGCGCGGCACCTGGGGGGGCCGCGTCCCCCACCCCGCTCCGCGCCCCCGCCCGCGCCGCTTTTTCGTCGCCCACGCGGCACCTGGGGGGGCCGCGTCCCCCACCCCGCTCCGCGCCCCCGCCCGGGCCGCTTTTTGGGCGCCCGCCGGGCACCTGGGGGGGCCGCGTCCCCCACCCTGCTCCGCGCCCCCGCCCGGGCCGCTTTTTGGGCGCCCGCCGGGCACCTGGGGGGGCCGCGTCCGCCACCCCGCTGCGCGCCCCCGCCCGCGCCGCTTTTTGGGCGCCCGCCGGGCACCTGGGGGGGCCGCGTCCGCCACCCCGCTGCGCGCCCCCGCCCGGGCCGCTTTTTGGGCGCCCGCCGGGTACCTGGGGGGGCCGCGTCCGCCACCCCGCTGCGCGCCCCCGCCCGCGCCGCTTTTTGGGCGCCCGCCGGGCACCTGGGGGGGCCGCGTCCCCCACCCCGCTCCGCGCCCCCGCCCGCGCCGCTTTTTGGGCGCCCGCCGGGTACCTGGGGGGGCCGCGTCCCCCACCCCGCTCCGCGCCCCCGCCCGCGCCGCTTTTTGGGCGCCCGCCGGGCACCTGGGGGGGCCGCGTCCGCCACCCCGCTGCGCGCCCCCGCCCGGGCCGCTTTTTGGGCGCCCGCCGGGCACCTGGGGGGGCCGCGTCCCCCACCCCGCACCGGGCCCCAAATGTGGGCCGCGCTCAGATCGCCACCGCGGGCTGGCGGCTGACACAGATCTGGGCATGAGCCGGGGCCATCGGATCTCTGTAAACCGCGTTTGACAGGCCGCCACGCATTCAATAATGTGGCGCTCTGTGCGCAGTGCGGCACCAGGGTGCTGCCAATAGATTTTGAATCAGGGCCTGGCATCACCCCCTGGGCGGTGGAGGCGCATTACTTCGACCGGCCCACCAGACCACGCCTTTGGCGACGCCCCACCCGTCTGCTCGGGCAGGTTACAGTCGGGCACGACCCACACGCGCTCCCCGCTGTCGCGCCCACCGTCGTCGCCACCGTCGTCGCGGGCACCCCCGGGGTGGTCGCTGTCCGCGCGACGTTCATCGCGTCAACCCGCCACTGGTGGCCTTTTGACGCCTCCCGCCGACGGGCGGCAACCCCCCCTTCTCCCCCACTATCTCCGCTCCCCCCCGCCTCATCCTGTCTTGCTTCTGGGAGTGCGAGGCCACCATGCCGGTGCACCATGCCCGATCCTCCGCCTCGTACCTTCCCGCCTCCTGTGTCCTTCCCCTTTGTCGGTGACGCGACTGCTCCGTCCCGCATCGCGCATGCATTGGATGCGGCTACCGATGAGCAACCCGTTGGTCGCGTGGTGCGCGGGGAGGGCAGTGGCGCACGTGGGCGCTCTTTGGGAGGTGGTTGGAGCGAGCGTGTTGCTCCTCACGCGGACCAGCCTGCTGCTGGTGGCCAGAGCTCCACCTGGCGTAGGCCATCTGTTGCTGGCCGGAAGCGCAACGACATCGGCGGGGGTGATGACGGTCGTGACGCTGGAGACGGGGGCGCTGCTGCGCCAGCGACACCCCGAGATGCGGCGCCTGCCGGGATTGAGGACGGTGGCGATGACGCTGGGGCCCCCGACCCAGCCGTACAAGGCAAGACCTCCAGGCGCTCGAGTCGGAGCAAACCCACTCCCTCGCTGGCGCAGCAGATTGAGGACGCCGTCATCCCGTGCCTGCAGCGAGCAGCGGGCCTCCCGTCATCGAGCGCAATGGGTAGCCACCTGGCTCGGGCGACGGCAACCATCGTCGGTCAACAAGGCGGGCGCTCGCGGGCCATTGTCTTGCGGTATGGAACGAGGCGGGACCAGAGCGCCATTCTTTGGGTGTCGCCGCGCGGCGGGCTGCTGTGCTCGTGCTTTGAGGGCACACAGAACGCCTCCTTCCTGTCGGTGTCGTCAAGGAGTACCGACTGCGTGCATACGCGGGTGGTGAACAAGTGCTTGTCCCTTGGGCGCGTGCCTGTTGACAAGCTACGCAAGCGCATGGGGCTGCGCAAAGACGCGGCGGACTTTGCGGTGCCGCGCGTGTTCGACGGTACGCTTGTGATGTACGTGCTGTACCAGCGGGTGTACTCGATCGTGACATTCACGACGCAGAGCGCCATTTGCGTCGCGCCTGGGTGCCGGTCGTTTGCTCGGCGGTGCGGCCATGTACGCATCGCTCGTCGTGTACGGGAGGAGCTCAAGCTGCAAGACGTTGGACGAGTGGAGATCGACGTCAAGGCCAAGGCGGGCGGCAAGGCGCCGTCGCGCTTTTTGAGCAACGAGGAGGAGGATGATGGTCTGGAGAAGCAGCCGTCCGACACCATCCGTGCCGATGGCGACAGCCCGGAAGAGAACCTGTGCGAGCGGGCTCGTCGAAACCTGCTTCCCTGTGCAGGAGAGGAGGCGCAGGCGGACGCGTGGGCGCGGACGGCCGATTGGCAGGGCATTATTGAGAAGCAGAAGGCGCAAGGCGGCGGCGCTTCCACGCTGGACAAGATGGAGGTCCTGTGCGCGACGGGGATGCTCAACGGGATGATTGAGAACGTTTCCAAGACGCTGGTTGAGCCGCGTTGCGGCAGCTGCGGTGCGCATCGGGAGGAGCGCCACCACGTCGCCGTCGAGCCGGCCATCCTGTACCACCATCACCCGTCCGCGCCGAAGCTCCAGGTATGTGCTCTGTTATCTGCGTTGCATTGATAGTCAACGTGTGCAACCAACCCGGTGTATCTGTTGTGCGTGTGGTGCATGTATGGGGATCGACTGCTGACGCCCGACGCTCGCATCTCCGCTTGTGTTCTGCTGTGGATGACTTCGGCAGATGACCATCGGCAAATGGACGTGCGACGCGGACGGATGCAATCGCGTGGTTGAGTTTGACGGCGCCACGTACGGCCTCTTCTCGTGGCGGCGACGCAACAAGAAGAAGGAATGGTTGGTGTTCTCCCGCGGCCTCCTCGACAAGCTGCTGTCCTTTATCATCACGGCTCGCACGACCTACACGGCGGCCACGAGGCACCTCGCGGCCGATGTGGAGTGCTTCGACCTGCGACGGCAGGACACGGTCAAGCTGGGCACAATGGCGGTGCGCACGTTCGTCATCCCGCCGGAGAGTGCACGGTGCCCCATTTGCGGGCCTAACCCCAAATTTATCGTCATCGATGCGCAAGCCATTGGCTGCACCGACGCCAACGACGTGCACGCGTACCGGCCGGGGGAGAACTGCCCTGTGCTGCCCATTGAGAACGCCGAGCTGTGCATCCTCAGCCACGCTGGTTTGCGGGCGGCCGTGGAGAAGGTCCTGCGCACGGCCAAGCCGCTCACCTCCACGCAGATTCGTCTGCTTTCCGATTGGCACCAGCGTGCTCAAGCCGGCCGCCACCTGACGGTCGAGTCAGCTGCGGCCAACGCCTTCTTTCGCTTTTTTCCCTTGGGGGAAGAGGCCGCAGGCGGCGGCGCGACCCCTCACGCCAAGGAACGGATCGCCGGTGGTGCGTCGACGTCGGTCGGCGGGTCGGCGGGTGCTGGGCGCCCTGCTGATGATGTGCACTCGGGCGACGAGGCGGCAACCGCCCTGACGGGGACGCTCGAGGACGCCGTGCGTCAAGACGACGACGGTAACCTGGTGCTTGGCGGGCCGGGGAAGAAGCCGGCGAAGGCAACTGAGACGTGGCGTGATCGGGCGGGTACGTGCGCGCCCAACTTCGCGCGCTACGATCGTGACAACGACGGCCTCTGGCAGGCGACCATGCCCTTCCTCCGCGCGATGCTGGCCGAGACCGCCACGGGGATTTTCCACTCCCATGACGAGCGCGCCGTTCGGCTGCTGGCCGACTCGCTCCGGTTCCAAAACCCGGACAAGTGGCGAAATGTCACCAAGGCGGTGGATGGCGTGGGGTTCGTCTCAAGCTTCATCGGCATGGTTGCCGAGGAGATGGAGGTGGAGGAGCCGTTCCGGCTGTCGATCGGGCTGCTACTGCGACGCGCGGTGGACGTGGAAGTGGACGTGGACAAGGAGTTTGAGTCGGAAGCGTCCAGCGCCAAGGTGTTGCAAAAGGGCTGGAAGAATGCCACCTATTGCCGGAAGTGGGGTGGGAGGCCAAGCCCCGCCGAGTTTGCCGCCTGGCGAGCCAAACAGCCCGACTACAACAAGGCCAACATCGACGACCCGCACGTCAGCTACGAGTTCTTCCCCAGCCTCCCCCGCGTGCGGCCGGCGCTAAAGGACTCGGTCGCTGCGGCGCGGCGCTCCAAGTACCGCGGCAAGAGGCGACACGCCGCTGACATGGAGGGCGACGGCGACTCTTGCAATAAGGCGTTCTCCATCGCGGCGGTCTTGACGCAGGGCGTCTTCAACGTCGTTTGCCCGCACGTGATCACCCTCGGGTTCCGCGTGCTCTTCCGCGCGGAGAGCGTTGGGGAGGCACTTTCCATCGTGTTGGAGCGCTTCCCAAGCCTGCCGGCTGTCATCTTCTACGATGTGGCCTGCAAAATTGACAAGAACGCGATGAGGCGCGTCAGGCCGATCATGCGTCGGCACGGCGTGCGGTGCATCCTCGACCGCCCACATTCCATCACCCACACCTGCTCTCCCGTGTACATGCCGGACCAAAGCTTGGGTGCCACGGCGGGGGTGGCCACCCAAGCCGCCGAGGTCTCCCACTCCGTGTCGGTGGGCAACCGAACAAGCCTGGCCTACATGTTGCCGGCTACCTACATTACGCATCGCATCGTGCAAGTTGCTTTTATGAACATCCGCAAGTTGTACCGTTTGCATGCCGACAACCCGTCCGGGGAGAATGACCACGTCCCCCTCTCCCCATTCTTCCATCGGCACGTCTCATCCAGGTGCCAACGCGGTGGCTCGTGCAGCTGTGATGCGTCGGCAATCAACGAGGCCGAAGACGCAGCGGGGCTCAAGCAGCAGCCATCCCTCACGTTGCAGGTGGGCGCTGTCCCAGAGGCCGCCTCACCTCTGCCCGCCGAGAGCGGCACACGGGAGCCGCCCTTCGAGTCGACGGTCGACCACGTCCGCAAGACAGATCGGTCCCCCCCGCGTGGCGTCGCGGTTCCAAGTGGCGCCGTGGTCGAGGCGCCCGCCGACGTAGTCGCATTGTCATCCGACTCGGATAGTGACGGTGGCAGCGGCGGCGCCTCAGAGCAACCACATCTCCTCCGACGTCTACCAGCTGACGTCGCAGAGCTGCTGTCGGCAGACAAGGCGCGCTCCCCGCTCACCGGCGAGCACAACGCGTTTCTGGACGCCCTCATCGTTCCGGACCGCGCCGGCTCGGAAAGATTGAGGCCATCCAACAAGGCAAACATTGAGTTGACCGTCGAGGACTTCCGGGCCATGCGCGACGAGCAGTGGCTCAACGACGCTGCCATGAACTCGTACGTCGGGCTCATCAACGACCGCGACGACAAGATGCGTGGGCTCCAAGTCGCCAAGTCCGTGTCGGCGGGGCGGATGCCGAACACGTCCCACGTCGGGGCTCGCATGATGAATACACACTTCTTTGACCGGCTTTGGAGCTCGCAGCATGGCTACGACTACGCCGGTGTGTCGCGCTGGGCGGTCAAGGCCGGCGTTGACCTCAAGTCGATTGGCCACGTGTTCGTTCCCATCAACCTGGGGCGGGTGCACTGGGTGATGGTGGTGGTCGACGTGCTGGCCCGCGAGTTCATCTTTTACGACCCATATGGGTCGGGCGACCGCGGCGGCGCGGTCCGGCACGTACGGAGGTGGCTGTGTGACGAGGCGGTGCAGCAGCTGGGGCCGGACGTGACTGTGGACTGGGAGATTGACGAGTGGGTTGAGATCCACGACCACGGCCTGCCGAAGCAGTCAGACTCGTCGAGCTGCGGCGTCTTCACGCTGATGGCTGCAAGTGTTTTGGCCGCGCGGCAGACTTGCAAGCACACGCAGGGTGATATGGCGGACCTGCGGCGGCGGATGGCCATTGACCTCTACTTGGATGAGATTGTCTGGACTGCGGTGGACGTTATCCCGGCGTAGCTCGCTCCTTTGTGTCGCTTGTTGTACATATGATAAAACCTTGTCGTCCTTCTCTACTCTGGTTTCACCGCTCTTTCTGTGTGTAAAGCAACTATACAGCCGGCGTCATGCAACAGAAATTCCGCTGGTGTGCGCGCATGACTCCTTGACCAGACTTGCACGTAGGCGCCCAGGACCAGAATTGCGCCAGCACTTGTGGGTATCCCCGAGCACGTGGGTGGTTTGCAAAGAAGCATCTCCACGGTCATGACCAGGGCTGATAGAGACTGCTCGCCAGCCCTGGACCAGGCGGCCGAGTCAGACTGCACCGGCCGCGCACCATAGATTGTATGCTGCCACTAGAGGGCGCACACCCAGACTGGCTAGAGGGCGACAGATAGTCAGCATGCACCCGCCGCTCACACTTTCCCTCTTTCGACCGCTGACAGCCTGTGTCCGGCAGTGAATGCCAGACCGTTCGTCCCTCTGACTACACTTGGCCGCAGGTCATGTACCTGGACTCCGTGACTACACTGGGTATCGCACAGTCCGTGGCGGTGTGCCGCGTTCCCTGACTCTGAGGCGTTGCAATGTGCAGCGTGTCGCTGCTGCACAGCAGCAGCGCACACGCGTTTCATCTCGCCCGATGCGCGCGGGGGCACGGAGGCAGGTGCCATATGTGACAGCGACCCACTGCTCTCCAGGACCTGCAACACCGTTGATCAGCTGACGCATCAGGGTTCCAGACGACGAGTTGCCCGCATCACGGGAATGCTTGCAGAACTCAGTTCAATCGACGGCTGTGTTTCTTTTCGGACTGTGGGGCACCGTAGCCACGCAATCAAGTACGGTGATCAGTCTCCCTGGCGGACACGTGCCTCTTCCCAGGCATCAATGCTGGCCGTAGCATCTGACCCACTGTGTGATACACTCGCTGCAATGTGTCACTGCATGCTGTACATGCACTGAGCCGCTGCAGTAAATGCACTGAGCACAGTCCGGCGTTGTGCGGGATTGCTGGAGAGGCCGCTGTGTATGGACTGTTCGCCGCCCGAGAGGCACGTTGTGCAATAAAAGTACGCTTCTTTGCTGCCTCACTCGGCGGGGCTATGCCCCTGCGAAGGAGGGAATAATGAACAGCAGGGAACGCCCATCCGAGAGCTCTTGGTCTCACCTGCAACCTGACTGCGCGCCGCCTAGGCATCGACCGGCGGCAGAACCAGCCCGCACGACGGCCCCGGCGCTGTCAGTCCTCCCACGGTGGCATCGGACGCCACCGCGTCCTCACAACTCGCACGTGGTATGCCCAGTGTCCGGAGCATGGCTCTGTGACGTCCCAGTGCCTGTCCTTGGAGGGAGGAGTTCAGCTGGGATGGTCTTCCAGGCTCATAGGCAGCCCAAACGGAAGGCCTGTATGGCTGCTCACACAGCCTCTCAACGGGGGCAGGGCTGGGGTGGCTAGGGATGGGGTGGTGCTGACGGGATCGCCGGGTGCTGTGTCAGCTCCAGGATTTGGTGATGACGTCATACCTGCAAGCGTCCCCCCAGACGGAGATCTCGACGAGGATCTGTCAGCAGGGGGGCCGACGTGCACACGTGATCCGTTCCCGCCACGTCCCAACAGGCAGGTGCTTTGGGCGGGCTCTGCACGGACCTGCTTTTGGCGGCATCGCCAACCGCCGCTTGGATGCAGGGCGGGCCACGGGCCGGTCGCTGTCCCACTTGGCCTCACTTGGGGTGCTGGCAGCGCGGGCGGACTCGTATCAGTTTCTTGTCTCCTACATCTCCTCCGCCCCCTGCCTTCTGTTGTCGCTGGCCGCCGGACGCGGCGAGTAGAGCAGCACCGTGCGTGGTGTCTCCGGCGCCGCGACTGCGCAGTGCGACTGCGCCTGCTCTCTGCGAGTCGGCCACCGGTGGGCAGGCCGGGGGGGTTGAGCGGGGTGGTCTCGCCTGCCTCTGTCGCTCTACTCGCGAGAGAGCCTTTGTTGTCCGGCAGGTAGCATCGCAGCGGAGCGCGGCCGAGCGGCGCGTGTGTGTTCTTGGTCCGCGCGCGATGGGGGGGGGTGGTGGGAGTGGGCGACGGTATGTGGGCGTCGTCACCCAGACGCAGATGGTGTTCCATGACGTCCTCGTGGCGGAGCTGTTTGGCACCGTCACGGGTTACCTGCTTGACCTGCAGAACCACCACGCGGTGGCGACGGGGATGTTTGCCTCCGACGCCGACGCCCTGTGCTGGCTGACCAACCCCTTGACCCGGGAGGTTGTCTCCAACGCCTGCTGCCCGGCCAAGCCGGACGCCGGCCACTCAACCTGGCTGGCCATTGTCAGTGGGTCGTCCTCGGCCGTGTTTGAGCTCAACAAGACGGGCCTGTCGCATGCCGTGTCGGTGCTCACGGCAGACGGCGCCGGCGTCGCTATCTCTCGGAGGTTCCCATCCGCGGTTGGTGCCATGCGGTGGCGTTCAACGTCGGGGACGGGGGACATCGTGGCGGCGCTCGCGTCGACGGCTGGGTCGGCCGTCGAGGTGCCGTTTGCCGGGCCTGTGCGGTCTCTTGGCGCGGCGGACTGTGTGCGCGCATCGTCGATTGACAGTGGGAAAGGCGGTGCCGCATCCATGACGCTGATGCAGATCGGCTCGCCAGCCTCTTCGGTGACGGACGGTCCCGGTTGGGGCTGTGAGGGGGCGGCTTCTACCGCTTCGGCGGCGCCCCCCCCGGTGGACGTTTGTGACGAGGCCACAGCCGGTGCTGCTGCGTCGGCCTCCCAGCGCCGGCGCTGCTCTCCGTCGCCGCTGCCGCTCCCGTTTGGTTCCGCAAAGAAGAGGAGGGTGGAGGTGGCCGAGGCGCCAACGTCGGTTTCCCCCTCGCCCAAGAGCTGGTCGTCTGGCTCGGCCCCCAATGTCATCCGGGCGGCCCCGGCTCCTGCGATCAACGGCTCCCCGGCATTGCATGGACGGACGGCGGCTGGTTCGGACAACCGGGAGCAGGAAGCTGGAGCGGCGCGGAGCACTAGCCGGACAACTGCTCGTGGGCAACTGGGCAACGACGACGGCGGGGTCGTTTCGGCAACCGGTCGCGGCGCTGTGCGCACCGCACGGCGGTCCTCGTCGAGTGCGCCGCCTGATTCTACAAGGTTCTCCTTCTCCGGTGGTGGGGGCGGTGACACGCTGCCGATGCCTGCCGCACGGCACCACCAACCAATTGCTTTGGGGCCCTTAAGCGCGCAGGCGGCTACTGGCGATTGGGACCCGCTGTTCCGGCTCCTGGCGGATGCTCGACAAAGCACGTTCGTGTCTGGCGGTCCTGGTGTTGGAAAGACTACCTTCCTGCGGCGCTTCTCAACGTTGCTGCGCGCTGAGCACCCCGCAGACGGGGCGGTCGTCGTTTGCGCCCCGATGGGTAGCTCCGCACACAGTGCCGCGGGCGTGACCTACCACTCCTTTTTTGGCTTCCCCAAGGAGTACGCGCCGCAGCTGTCGGCCCCGTCTCTTGAAGCTGCTCGTCTTCTGGGCCAACGCCGGTACGCGCCGGTGCGCCGGCGGCTTGCTCAAGTCCGAGTCTTGCTACTCGACGAGATTTCGATGGTGCCCGCGGACCGCCTCGACGTGATGGTCGAGCTCATCGAGCAGTCGGCGCTCTCGGGTGCACCGGCCTGCGTGTTCTACGGCTTCGGGGACTTCTTGCAGCTGCGCTCCTACACGGGCGACTGGGCGTTCGAGGCGGCCTGCTGGCCCCGGCTGTTTGGCGACAAGGTCCTGGAGCTGACCAAGGTCCACCGCCAATGCGAGCAAAACTACATTGAGGCCATCCGCGATGCTCGCTTCGGCGTCTATACGGCGGCGCTGAAGGAGCTCGTGGACGCTCGGTCGGTCGACAGTTCCCAGTACAAGGCAATCGAGACGTCCGTCCTGCACCTGGTACCGACTCACGCAAAGGTGCTGAGCCACAACAACATGTGCTTGGGTCGGTTGAGTCCAGAGGAGGGGGCGCGGCGGTCGGTGGCCACCGACCGAGTTGCCCTGGACCGGGATGCGGAGGCGACGCTCAACCCACAAGAAGCCGCGGAGCTACTCCAGTCGGTGAGCAGCCGCTCGAGAGACGCGGCCTTGGCGGATTGCTTGGCGCCCCCGCTGGTGGCTCACTGTGTGAACGCGCGTGTGATGTACACATCCAACGCCAAGCTCGCGTTGGGTCTCTTCCACGGCTGTATCGGGTTCATCTCTTCCTACTTGGGGGATGGTACAGCAGTTGTGCGTTTCCCCAATATGCGTCTGCCGGCGGGCGCTCGCGTGACGGAGGTGTTCGACGCTGGGGATGACTGGTTGGAGGTGTGCTGCCCACCGGTCGATTTTGAGGCGCGCATCTACTCGGCCAAGGGGTCGGTTGCCGTGCGCAAGCAAGTGCCGTTCGTTTTGGGGTGGGCCATTACCATCCACCGGTCCCAGAGTTTGACCTTGACCGAGGCGGTGTTGGACATTGACGAGGCGTTCGAGGCGGGCATGGTGCACACTGCTGTGAGCCGCGTGTCCGTGTCATCGAACGTTTATGTTAAGTCGTTTAACCCCTTGCGTTTGTTTGCTTCCCCAACCGTGGTGAAGCTGTATCTTGAGACTTGGGTGCGCGTGTAGTTCTGTTTGGTTTTTTTTTCTCGGTCGGCGCTGCCTGTGGATTGTACGCGCGCGGGAGGCGCAGCTCAGATTTGCTCCTGGTGTGGATGCTCAGTGATGCTCTAGGGTCCTGCCATATGCTATGAAACAGAGAAGACAACCACTTTTTATTGGGATGTACAGGAGGTCAAACGCAGCTATGACTATGTCGAAGAAAAATGATCAACCGCTGAACCGCCCCCGCCCACGACAAAACGTATGGAAGGCGGCTCTTCCTCAGGGGATGACGGCAGCCCCCAACTCGCACCTTGCAATATGGACCCGTCTTGCGGGTCGCTGAAACGCGCCGCCTTAGCCTGCCGGCACGGGCTTGGGGAAGGGACGACATCAGTGGGAGGCGGCTCATCATCGTCTCCCATGCGGGAAGACGGCGGCAGAGGGGGACGCTCGGCACTGGGCGCAGCCGCACCGCTTGCCGCCGGCGTCGTCGGCTCGTGGGCGTGGCGCTGCCGCTTTTTCTTTCGCACAGCCCGGTTGTCCTTAGCAACGACCGCCGCGTGCTCCGCCCCTGCACGAGCCACGTCGGCGTACAGCTGATCACCGGGCTCGACGTCGGCCGTGAAGAAAGAAGAAACCTCATCGTTGGGGGCACCGAGTTCCGCGTCAGCGCCATCGGGGGAAGGTGAAGTGGGCGCCAGTGGTGAGGGATTGACACCGTCGCCACCGTCCAGACCGGACGACAAAAAAGTGTTGCACGTAGCAGCCGAAATGTGAGCATTCTTGCTATGCTCCCCCCGCCCAGTCGACCCCAGCTGGACCAGCACGCCCACATATTCAGGTTCCATCATACCAAGAAGAAGCATCACAGCCACGCACCTCGTCAGCGGTAGGGAGTCCTTCTCGACCAGCCGCTCGACAGTCTCCACGTCTGGCAACTCCGACTTCTTGAAGTAGCGGGAGTGCTGCTTGGCTATGCCCTGCAGTGCCTCGTTGGCCTCCTGCATAGTGATCGCGTAGCACCACTTTGACCTGCGCGGGCACCGACCGCTGCCGCGGACGTAGGCGGATGTCCCTGGCGGCGCCATCATCTTCACGCCGGGCGGGGCTTCCCACATCGCCCACCAGCGCTCCAGGATGGTGCCGAGGGCGGCCCATGACTGGGTGGGCGTCTCCATCCGACTCGTTGAAGCCGTGCTCTTGTTGCGCGTGCTGTGGTTGCGCGCAAAGAAGAGCACGCTGTCCACCATCAGCTCGCGCACCGCGTCATCAATGTCGACTCGGTCGGCAATGGAAGCGAGCACCTGCTTCACGGCGGCCAGCGGCCGCCCGGTGGGCGCGATGCTCGGCTGCTCCGCGTGGACCCGGTTGACCCGCGAAAGATGCTTGACGGGGAGCTCGCCTAGGCCGGCACCGCCCGAGTTGAATGGAATAGCGGCCGATCCATCGAGCGACAGCGTGCCCGCACACGGTGGCCGGCCTCTCCCGCTCCCACTCGCTACCTTGGAGTTGACGTTGGAGCCCGCCGCCACTTCCAACGCGTTGCCGTCCCTGCTTGGCGCTGCCGCCCCGCCCACGTCCCCAATGACCACTCTCTGTGATGCCTTGGTGGCGCCATCCGAGGTCCCCTTGGTTGCTTCCGTCTGGCTCCACCGACCGTCCGCCGCGCCCGTCAAGGACGCCTCACCCTTAAGCGACTCATCGCCTCCGGCGACCGGACCGCCCGAGTCCGTTGGAGGGGTGGCTAGATTGCCAATGACGAGGCCGCCCGGAGCAACGAAGCCCGCCGCCGGATGTGGGACGTCCAAGGCCTCAACGCGGGCCTGGACGCCGCCCGCCTTTGTGCTCAAGTCATGAAGGACCTGCGCGTTGGCCGACGCGATGGAATTCATCTCCAGGTGGCGATAAGCAAACGCCATCCCGACATTAACGACGCGTTGGGCGTGTCGGTCCTCGTCATGGAAGAAGCCGAGTCGATCATGGACACGGATCCACAGGTGCTCGGGGGCGTCGTGGGCGCTCGTGGCGGGAGCAAGTCGGCTGACCGCGGCGTGCACGGCAGCACTGTAACCAGTGAGGTGCTTGTCCAGTTTGGCCGCGGCAGCATGGTAGTTCCGTAGCAGGCCCGCAAGGAAGACGTCCTTGTGATCATCCTCTATGCCAAGGTCGAGGAAGAACTGGATGTAGTCCTTGTCACGCTCCCGATTCTCATCGGCAGTGGAGCTGGCCTGGCGGGGCTCCATCTGTAGCAGAGAGACGCAACCAAGAAGAGGTCGAAAGAGAGGGGAACGGCAGCAGAGCAAGAAAAGTCAGACATCCTTGAACTGCCGTGGGCATTGAATCCACATTGAGAATGGACGGTTGGTGTCAAGCGCAACGGCGAAACAGGAGCGAGCCATCCTAAAGCCATACCGAGATAGAGCCCGTCACACATGCTCACTCACAACGTACGTGGCAGTGCCCGGTCGGACAGGGACGACGAGCGACCTGCGCCCTGTCGGGGCGAGAAGAACGCAGTGCGGCAGGCGGCTACGGTGGCGACAGGGAAGGGGGG
>Ga0209186_1002156_pt1 | contig 14167 bp, 17 predicted proteins | sample SidtaG_FD_187426 | JGI IMG/M metagenome (GOLD analysis project Ga0209186, IMG submission 187426) | Marine algal microbial communities from Sidmouth, United Kingdom - Sidmouth_Male2 metaG (SPAdes) (version 2) | ecosystem: Host-associated > Algae > Red algae > Unclassified | place: Sidmouth...
GATTGGCTGTGAGCGCTTCTTGGGAAGCGACAATAGCCAGTCGTTAACCATTTCGGAAATAACGATTGGACAGGAATCCTCCTCAGCATCCGGGTTCTTGTGTGTGCATGGTACGAGGGCCGACGCCGGCCCACGTACCATGCACACACATGATTTCGACTTTGATTGCAGCCGTGATGAAGGAAGGGGGGCTACTTCACATCCGGCCAAATGTTTTAAAAGTTCAATCGCGGGGTCTGGTCGGCCAATTGGGGCACAGGAAATAAACGAAGATCTTCCAATGTTTGCGTCCGCACGTGGCCAGGCGGCAGCTTTTTTACGATGGCGGCAGCGCCATCGGCTTGTCGCCGGGTGGCAACGGCGGCACCGACATCGCCGCCCGCAGCGCCGCCAACAGCGGCTCGCCCCACCCGACCATCGCAGACATGTCGGCTCCCGCTGACGGTGGCGCGGCCACCGCCGCCCGCACCGCCGCCACCAGATGCTGCGCCGTCTCTTCGGCGCGCGCCGGCGGCAGCGCCGTCACAGCCGCCAGCACCGCCGCCAACAGCAGCTTCCCCCCCCCGACCGGCGCCGACACGTGGAATGCCGCAATGATATCAACTACGTAGTTTATGTAACATCGATATGGTGGCCCCTATGGGGCTGTGTATGCACATTATTGCTCAGTTAGCTTGCATGCCAACGATCATACTAATCGATACGCCGATGATGGGCGTGGTAGAGAAGCCGGCCGTCGAAACCGGAGTCTCGCGCTCCCCCCCCTGGATGTCATCGTCAGGAGGGCGGTGGCGGCCTGGTACAGGTGACGTCGATGGCCACGGGCAAAGATGCACATCGTTGGTTGGAACCCTGAGCAAAAGAGGTGGAATCATGGCATTGTTGAACAGAGAAAATGATGAGAAAAAAAACTAAAGTCACAAGACCTAATCAAAGAAAGCTGATATTCTCATTTACTCTGGCCAGCCATGCCATACAGTCATCTGAGGAAGGTTCGGAGCCGGATAGGGCCTTCGAACGTTGTGAAGCATTCTGTGTGACTTTTCAAGCTGGATTATTGGGCTGCAATGAACGGGCACTTTGTGGCCAGTTGTTAACTCACTTGAGTTAACGATTGGCTGTGAGCGCTTCTTGGGAAGCGACAATAGCCAGTCGTTAACCATTTCGGAAATAACGATTGGACAGGAATCCTCCTCAGCATCCGGGTTCTTGTGTGTGCATGGTACGAGGGCCGACGCCAACGCAGTAAGCCTGCCCTCGCGTGGCGAGGCGTCGCCTGCGCTTCGTGGCACGTATTTTACAGTCTGAGGCTGCCAGTCGTCCGTAAGAGGCACGGGGCACCCAGCTGCCAGCCAGCGGTCGCTCGCCTAGAGACCTGACAGGTGATCGCCAGGCGCGCTGGCGCAAGGTTCCACAGCGGAAGTCGCCGCCGATGTGATGGCCGTTCCCCTTGCCCTCCCACCACGGCGGAGGTGTCCGACGCGGCTCGGTCTCCTCAAGAATGCACAGTAATGCTGATCCCCCAATTTTGTCCTCATCGGCCAAGACTGGGACTGCTTTGTAAAACAGGCCAACCATTGGTCTAGAGCAGCAGCAAACAGCTGTTGAGTGGGAATCTGTGACGTGCCATTGGCTCTCTAACCGCCAGGTCCGTGCAGAATCGAGATTCTCCGTTTTCTTGAGATATTCTTCCTTTCTCAGTCGTCTCATGGGGTAAAGTAGCCTGGAGCAGTTCGTTAACGAGATTTTCATCGAGATTCTGTGATATTCTCATAAAAACGAGTGCGCCGATTGTGCGTTTTCCGACCGTACGGGCATATTCTGTAAAGATGGGACCCGACAGACACTGCTGTCGATCCTCTTGGCCAATCAGAAACGTCCCTGCATCGCTATTGCACTCCCGTTCTCTGCCGAGGAAGACAAAATTGGGGGATCAGCAATACGTGGGTGCCGAGAAGGCCCGACCCATACGCGCGCCCCCTTGACACAGCAAGGCCGCGCCCACCACCGCAACCGGCGCCAAAAGCACCTCCTGTTGGCGCCAAAAGCATATTGCAACCGCAGAACTGCCGCCCCCCCCCAAGCACCACTTCCTCTGTGCTTGAACCGTGTCCTCCGGCAAATGGCTGTAAAGTTTGTTTTGGTCCCGCAGAATCTTGTACTAATGTATTGTCAGTGGCGGCCCAATGCCGACGTCAACTCACAGCAACACTCCGCATGCGGCGTCGGAGAGCGCCCAGATGCCCCGACTCTGGTCGGACAGTGCTCACGAGCGCGCGCCCAATCGCCGCTGTGCTTCTACACAGGAGGACACGCCACCCCCCCATCACCACACCAGTACGAAGGCCGCCCCCTCGGGGCCGCTGGCATGCGCGCCACCGCCATGGCCGGCAGCCAGCGGGCCCCAACGTCCCCCCCCCAGCCTGCCGCAAAATGCGCGGGCGGGCGCGAGCGCGGCCGCTGCCATATTCGGCGCTACGTCCGCCTCCCACATCGACGCCGCAAAGCCGTCGACCACCACCCCCACATCGAGGGTAAGGGGGTTGTACAGCCCCTGCGCCACGGGCGCCGCGTTCACGGCAATGGCGGAGACAGGTGCCAACACGGTTGTGGGCGCGGCGGCGCTTGCCGTCGCGCCAGCGGGGCGCGCGGTGGGGGAGTCCCCGCTCCCACCAGGTGGCGCACCGCCCGAGTCCCCCCCGCGCCGACCGACGGTGGCGGCGGGGCGGCACGGACAGCAGCAGGTCGCACGGCGGCGGCCGCGATGAGGCGGCTGGCGGTCGCCGCACTCGCAGCCATTGGCCGGGATCGACGTGGCCGCCGCAGCGCGGCCGCCGCGTCGGCGTATGGACGGCGGGCACCGCAGGACGGCCGCGGCGGGCGTCCAGCCATTTGACGTGGGAGCCTTTCCGCCTGCGCCCCTGCTCATGGCAGCCGCCGCCTGCGTCCAGCGTCGGTCGACCGGGGATATCTGTCGTCGCCGTCGCCGCAGTGGCTCGGGAAGAGCGGCACGGCGCGTCGATCGCGGCCCCGCCGACGTTGCAGCGGCTGTCCGTCTGGGCCGCGCGCGGCCGGCGGCCGACCCCGCAAGGGCGGGCTCCCCTACGATTACAATCGAAGCTGCGAGCTGTGTGGGCTGCGACCGTCGGCTGTACCGCGGAGGGACGTGCGGCGTGGCGGCGGCAGGCGGCAACTGACTCGGGGAGGAAGGGAGAGCGGAACAGCACGGCAATGTTGGGAGTGAGATTACGGTAGCCCAACCGGGCGGAGCAATTTCCCCAGGGTTGGGAAATTGCCTGTGGTCGGGTTCAAATTGGACCTGCCGACATGACCGTTGGCGGTGGATTGCATGCGAACTGCAACACCGGGCGTCGTGGGGGCGGAGCCGCGTGGCGGCTGCCGCCACTGTGGCGCTACGTGGGAGCACGAGCACACGAGGAGGCGCCCGCGCAACGGGCGCTGAGGGGCACGTGGCGGAGCCGCGTGCAAGCAGGGGCGTGCGGAGCGCGCTGTCGGGTGTGGGCGTTTGGGGTCAGCATGGGCAACAGGCGGGCACACGCGTGGGCGAGGGCCAAACGACCGACCACGGCACTGCAGGTAGGTAGATAATCTGTGCGTTGTGAGGTCATGCAGGAGAGAGAGGAAGCAAGAAACACACCGCCACCTCACCACCCACACTCAGAACAGGCAAGACCAGAGGTAGGGACAGGGGAAGAGACGGTGCGGCTACGCCTGCTGGTCGGTCATCCAGCGCCCGCCGCGCGTCCGGCGTGCATTTGATCCCCAGAACCGCCTGCCTGCGGCAAAGCGTCAGGGCGGCACACTGCTCCGCGGTAGCCGCCCGTTGCGACATTGGGCCGCCGCGGCAGCGCCAGCTCCAGCGGTCGCGAGCGCCTCGGCCGCCGCGGTCCCACCAGCGTCCGCCACGTCCAATGCGACGAGGCGCCCGCCTGTAAGGGAACGGTCGCGTTCCCGTGGCGGCGTGTCCGCGGCGCCACCGCTGCGCATGTGCATCTTGCTCATTCGAAGCCCGCTCCACAACCGACCGACCGCCGCGGCTGCCGAGGCCGCCGCGGCTTCCGGCAGCGGCGCGGCGTCTTCAACGGCGTCTGACGCCGCCGCCGCGTCTGCGCGAGACCCCGTCGTTGCCGAGGACGACCATATACATGCCGAGGCAGGGAACGACTAGCTCGGACGGGTGCACCGAGAGGAGCAGGCAGCCGAGCGCGAAGCAGCCGTTATCGTGCGAGCGGCCCGCGATGCTGGTGTAGGGGGCGTGCAGGAAACACCGCACCACGCAGTAAACCCTGTAAGGGAAGATCGGCGAGACAGTCGCAAGCACTGAGCGAAGGATGTGAAAGTAGCGCTCGCTGGCGCCCTATTCTTGGCATGGAGGTCCTGGCGGTTTTTTTGAAAAACCGGGGTGCCTCTTTCGATTCCAGAAATATGATCAGTGAGGACAGTTTGTATCAGTGGTGAATTATATTCACATGTACATATTTGTCCGGTCAACACAGTTCTTGTGACACCTCGAACAACGAAGTGCTCAGACGCCCGCCCCTCCACCCCGGTCACTTGCGACGTCCGCACCCGCCGCCGCCGCCGCCGCCGCCGCCGCCGCCGCCGCCGCCGCCGCGCCCAGCTGAGGCGCCCGACCGCCGCGTCGGCGGCCACGCCCGCAGCGTCTGCGCCCGCTGCCGAGTCGGCAAGCGCACGGCGGCGCGCCGCCGCCGCCGCGCCACTGCCGGGCCTTCCCGGCACACGGTGGCGTTGGCGGCGGTGTGCCCCAGCGTCCCCTGTCCCCGCCGCCGCGGGCGCCTTCCCTGTCGCCACGCGAGCTCACAGTGGTGGCGAGGTGACGGGCCGACGCCTCCCACAATGCAGCGACGAGACCCGCCTCGCCTCTCACGGCCACTGCCGGCGTGTCGTCGGCCGTCACCGAGAGCGTCACGGAAAATCCGCCGCCGAGCGGCGATTCGAGGCGCACCCGCGCGTCGGGGCGGAGGCGCGCGAGCGCGGGGGTCCCCGCCCTTACGGACGCGAGGCGGTGCGCGAGGGGGAGGGTGGGGGGGAGGCGAAGCGTCGCCGCCACGAAGGCGGGGCGGGAAGAGGAGTGTAGGGTGGCCCCGCCAAGGCACCGGGCGACGACAGCCCGCGGCCGCGCGTTGTGGGCGGGCGCCGCGGGCGTGTAGGGGGTGTCAACGACCACCCAGTCGCGAGCGGGCGCCGCAGCGGCGGCAGCGGAAATGTAGACGAGCTCCCCCCAGTCGGCTGGGGTCCCCTTCACCCCCGACGGAGTTCACCAACCGCCGCCCTGCCGCCTCCGCCGGGCGGGACGGCAACGCCGCCAGCACGAGCGCTCACTGGCAACCGAGCTTTGGCGACCAGCCACCGCCGATGAGGGTGGCCGTCAGGGGGATGACGACGCCGCCGGCGGTAGGGGGGGGAGGTGGCTGCGACGGAGGCTGCTGTTGGCGGCGCTCGCAGGCACGTCGACCCACAGGTCCACCAAGACGGGGGCGACGCCGTGTCCGCCGCCGACGCCCGCCGTCCGCCGCCGGCGCACAGGCGAGCATGGCAGCGGCGCGTTGCGCCGCGGCGGCAGTCGCCGCTAGGGCGGCGTCGAGGGCAGCAGCCGTCGCAACCGAGACTCAAACAAGCGCCCCAGGCGCGGCGATCATCCCTGCAGCTGAGTTGACGCTCGCCCCCGGTCTGAGACGACACGATCTCAGTTGGTGGCGCCACCAACTCGGCGCCACATCGAAAACAGCGTGCCTCAGACCGCGTGTCATCTCCTGGAATGAGTCATCACAGAAGAACCGAGACTCGGTCAAAATTGGCCTGTGTTGACTTTCCGGACAGTAATGACGATTTCTTCTATCCTGGCGACGTCAGCTGCAGCTGTCGCGGCGCTGACACGTGTCTTTCTCGTGCATGTCGCCTACAAATGGTTGTGATTTGGCATAAATTGCTCACCCCGCATGTCAGAATGGAATGTGTCGCCCAAGCCTGATGGAAAGTCATATGGGAAGTGGCCAGTGCCGACTAGCTCAGGCGCCTGCCCCGCCACAGTACCTCGCTGACAGTAGAGCCGCCAGGCCAAAGCCGTCCACGCGTCGCCAGCCCAGCTGTGCCCCCAATTTCTCACTTCGCCTCCTCCGCCGCGCGCGTTCCATCGAGCCCCACGGCCCCTCTCTTGTACCGATCACTCCCTTGCCGTCGACGGTTCCTTCCTCTGGCCCTGATCGGTGGGCGGCCCCGATTTCGCTGTTCGGCATCCCGCTGCTGAGGTGCGGTTTGTGGCTGTGGCCGCCGTCGGCTGCTTGTTTTCGATCCCGACGGTGTCGGCGCACACGTGCGGCGGAAGCCGGCATGGGGCGCATGCGTGGCTCAATGCCTGGCGTGGGTGGCCATTTTGACATGCCTGCCCAGAGAACAGAAGAGCAGTGCGCGTACCCCTATCGTCGGTCGCAGCTGGGCAGGCTCGCGGTGTTGGAGATGCACACGGGCGTCAAGTGGCGGAATGTGGCTCCTTCTCTTGTGGCCCGTCGCGCGAAGACTCTGTGCGTCAAGCGTGTCTCCTTGTCAAATTGTGAGCCGCCGATGCCTAGGGCGCGCCTTGGAGCTCATGCTGCCGGCTTCGACAGTGCTGAACGTGATGGCTCCACCTGTGACGCTGACGACGAGTGGGACGGTGGCGGGAAGCCTCCAACTGCTGCGATGGATGGGGTGGCGCCTGACAGGACGTCCCGCGCAACCGCAGCCGCAGGTCGGACGCCTGAGAGGGCGTCGCGGTTGCAGCGGACATTGTCTGGCCCAGCTGGCATGGAGCAGGCGCGTGCTGATCGGGATGCGGAGGCGCACCGTGTTCTCCGCGCCAACGTCAAGGCCGCTATCGGCAGCTGTCCTCGGAGGGCATCTGGGCTTCAGACTGCGTCTGGTACCTTCAGAGGGCCCGGCAGCGTCAGCGCCCAACTCGTGGGATCTTCTGCATCCTCCACGCGCGTCGTGTTTTGCACGAAGGGGCCGGCCAACGGCGACTTGGCGGCCTTATTGTTCTCTACCGCCGGAAAGGTCCTCTCCACGTGCTGGAACAACTCCCAGAACACCGTTCTTGCTGCCGCCACCGAGCGCGGAAGCGACTGCTGGCATGCCGACGCCTTCCGGGATTGCCTCGAGCAATTGCGTTGGCACGAGCCCAAGCTCCGCTCCACCCTCCAAGTGCGTCCTGGTTTGCGACCGCACGCCTTGCAATTTGAGATTGGCTCTTTGAGACGGGCTTTGGCGTTCGACGGGGCCATCTTTAGCCCCGTTGTGGCATCAAGCAGTCTGCTCAAGTGCGTGGCGCCTTCCTGTCGCGGACGGGAGTACAGGTGCGCCCACGCGGTGCTCGCTCGGGCGCTTCTGGCCTTCAAGAAGCGGGGCACGGCTGGGTGAAGTCCGTCCGCTCAAGACAAGGACTCAAGCGATGTGGACGCGTCGGCTACAAACGACTTTGATGCGCATCTGGCCGCGGCTCCCACCGTCGACGAGGACGGGGACATGGATTCGGCCGATGAGGATGAGCTACTCGAGAGTGTGCGCGGGCGAGGCCGGCGCAACCTGCTCCCCTGCCTCAATGACTTGCGGCAGGCGGAGAAGTGGATGCGAACGTGTGACCAAGTTACCATCGAGGCGCGTGAGGCGGAACTGCACGGTCGGCCGCCCCCACCGTCAACGGAACTTTCGAGCTCGTTCTTGGCTTTGGTCAAGATGGGCCTGGCGTTTGATCCTGGATTTTCGGTCGTGGAGAAGACCTGTCGGTTGTGCGGTGAGCAGCGTCCCGACGACAAGTCGCACGACGACCACCTTGGGGCGTTATACAGCAATCATCCTTCGGCGCGGGCGATTGAGGTACGTGCTGGTCTTTTTTCTTCTCATGCACTGTTGATTCAGGCGTTTCGATGGGACCTTGTCGAGATTGGCAGACGCGCGCACCCGCTCAGTGCGTCTTTGGAGCCTCGCCTTGTCGTGGGGAGCGTTTTTTTGCTGCGGATGTCTGACGTGTGGCTTCTCGATTACCTTGTCCCCTCATTGCTGTCTGTGTTTGGTTGCTTGTGTTCCTTGCAGATCACGGTGGGGACATGGACGTGCAAGGCCGGCCACAAGGTCGAGTACGACGGGCTCGACGATGGCCTGTTTTCGTTGAACAAAAGGGATTCGGCGGGCCGCGAGGTGATCTTCACGCGGGGCGTGTGCGACGAGCTCGCCTCTTTTTCTTTCAACGCGCGGAGCTCGTACACGGCGGCTACGTCGCACATGTCCAGCACCAAGCGCTCCTCTGCAGTCTGTCGCCAGGACATCAACAAGCTGGGCCGAATGTTAGTCGCGCTGTTGCAAGCGCCGTCGGCGGCGTTTAGGTGCCCACGGTGCGGTGACAACCCGAAGTACATCTTTATTGATGGCCAGGCGATTGGGTTCAGGCGTCGGGCGGGCCTCAGAGTCGAGCGGCCGGCACTCTGCCTGCCGTCTTTCAACATCGACGTCGAGCACCTGAGCATCGTGCTCACTGCAAGATTACGACGGGCTATCCGCAAAGTTTTACGAGGGTCGGACCCACTGAACAAGACGGAGCTGTCACTTTTGAGGCCCTGGAATGCCGCGCTCAAGACGATGGCGCCGCCGCGCCGGGGCCGACAGCGTGCAAATGCTGAACTGTACCTTCCCGCAAGCACCGTCTTCTTCACTTTCTTTCCGTTGGATGCATCCACCGCCGAGTGCAGCGACAACGAGGATTGGGACTTTGGGGAGTTGATGACCAGCACTGACGAGGAGGTGGATGCTGCGGCGTCACGAGGCGACTGCGCGGAAAAATCGCCGCCACCCGATGCGCCATCGACGGTGGCGCGTGGTCCAGCTCCTGACAGCCGTGCGAGAGGCAGGGGGGCAGCGGAGGTCGCACCTGACGACCCTGATGACGACGCCGAGCCTCCGGCGACCACCCAATGGGCCTCGCGCAGCGGACCTTGCTCGCCCGCATTTGACGTCGTCCCTGCCGACGACACCAAAACGTGGTCGGCTGTGCGGATGCTCTTCCTGGCCATGTCAGGCGACCCGGTGGTGAACATCTTCCACGGCCACGACGTCAACGCCATCTCGGAGATGGCCACTAAGCTCCAGTCGGACGATGCTCGTGACTGGTTTGGCTCGTCCGACGCCGCCGACCGAGTCGCCTTCGTCTCCAACTTTCTGGGCCGCTTGGGAGAGATACTCTCCGTCAACTCGGTCCTGCGCGTCGCCGTCGGACGGCTCCTCAAGTTTGCAGTGGACGTTAAGGAGATTGTCGACAGGAGGTTTGAGCAGGCGGCCGCGACTGCGGCTGCCAGCGGGTCGGGCGTGAACAAGGAGTACTGCCGCAAATGGAAGGGCAAGCCAACGCCCGAGGAATACCAGGCATGGGCGCGGCTGCACCCAGACTTTGCGGGCAAAGATCTGGACGTGCCGAGCGTCAGCTTTGAGTATTTTTGTGCTTCGCCCCGTGTGCGGCCGCCAGTATACTCACCCAGAGAGCGTAGTCGGCGAGCGCCGCGGCGGACGCGCTCGCGTCGGCGGCTGGACTTCCAGGCGCCGGGTGAGGACGACAACGACCGGTGCGCCAAGTTGTTTCCCAACCGAAGCGACCTCACGGCGGGCATATTCAATGTCGTCTGCCCGCACGTGCTTACGCTGGGCTTTCGCGTGATGTTCACCGCGGAAAGCGTCGGCCACGCACTCTCTGTCATTTTGGAGCGTTTCCCGTCGATTCCCTCCGTCGCTTTTTACGATGTGGCCGGCAAGCTGGACCGCAATGCGATGAGGCGTGTGCGCACTATCTCGTGGGATCATAACGTCAAGTTTGTGTTGGACCGGACCCACTCCGAGACGCACACCTGCTCGCCCATCTTCTTTCCCGTTGAGGCGCTCAGCCTGACGAGCGGCGTGGCGACACAGGCGGCCGAGGTGCAGCACTCGATCTCCATCAAGTTCCGCAGCCATCTCGCGTACATGACGCCCTCAACGTTCATGTCGCACCGGATTGTGCAGCTGGCGTTGACGAACTTGACGGCCTCCTATAAGCTGGCTTACCCGGAAGCCAAAGGTGAGTACCACGACGCCGACTTGACCACATTACTCCACACGACGGTGGCGACACGCTGCGAGCGGGGGCCGAGTTGTCCGTGCGCCGCGTCGAAGGCAGTGGGCGTTCCGGCCTGTCCGGTGTGATGTTTGGTGTTGGTCCGGCGTGACGCTAGAGTTAGACGCTTTGACGCGCGTGGGTGGGGGGACAGTGGCTGTGGTAAGTGTGTGGGTGACATCGTTTACTAGAAGCAGACGTTTTGGTTCGGCGTGTTGACCTTCGAGCGTCTGCTCTCGCAGGATGGACAATCCTATATGGCACATGTTTGCACCCGTTGTATGGGGGGCGCGGCCGCAGCAACTCAGCAACCACACGCAAATGCGTGCGCAACCACGGGCCTGCGATCCTTGCAGCGCACCCGGCAGCGTGCCGCGCTGCCGTCTACCACAGGCGGTACGGCGGTGGAAAACTCGCCACTAATGCGTCTGGCGCAGCCGGGCAAGCAACAACAGCTGCCCTGGGCGACCGTGTCTGCCGAGACACCATCCGCGGCAGTGGCAGCACTGCCTCGCAAACATCTCACGCTTCCCCCGAATACCAACAGAGCCGCCCTCGTCAGCCCCATCCCGGCCAACCCGCTCACCGCCACGCCTCCGTCTGCCGCCCATGGTGGCATCAAGTCAGCGTCATAGGCATCCTCCTCTTTGCAAGGCCACACCAGCTCAGTGAGATACAACAGCATCAAGATGCGTCGCAGTGCGTGGGAAGAGTTCGAGGGGGACCACATGTTGCTACCACAGCCGTCCAGACCGCACTTCTAAGACAACCGTCGAACAATGACGGACTTATTTACATAAAAGTACGACTTGAAAATATAGTTAATAGACATGAATGCAAGCCATATGTGGCCCCACTGTGTTGGGCATCCGGAACGTTCAGCTAATTTTGTAGCTGTCTCCTTCCTCTTTAGCTACGACCTTCAGAGATCATGGGCGGGCAGGGGAGACCTTCATCAGGCGGGCGCCGCATTACAAGTGCACACAAGGGAGCCAGATCCCTGAGGAGAAGCGCAAAAGGTCCGAGGCGAACGGCACATCCTCACAGACTTCCTCTGTTGCACAGGAGGAAGTGTGCTGGAAATTGTACTTTGTGTCAGTGTATTGGAAACCTCAGCCATACCACAGCGCGGCAGGAGAGCGCGATCAGAGGACAGCATAGCAAAAGTGTAGAGTTCATCCTATGCGACGGACGCCCACCAGCACTGGCGCGGTCCTCATACAGCAGCGAACAGAACCAGTAAACGACGAGCCCCGCCAAAAGAAGCTACTAAGCGTCTCCCAAAACACAAACACAACGTTGATGTGCAAGGAACCGGGTCCTGTGGCACATGAGGAACAAAGCGTATCGAGCTGAGCACAGGGAATAACAAAAAAGAAAGGTGCCACATGTCAAATCAGCGTCAAGGAGAAACCCAGCATGTACCAGGCGCGGACCAGCACATAGACAGGGGCCGACAAAGCAAGCACAAGCAAAAGCAAAAGAAGCCATCTGTCGGTCACACCCCCATCGTTGCCCACACTGCGCACAGCCAAAAAATGCAAGCACATGCACATTACGTACCGTCATGAAGACGTAAGGAACCCCGCACGACCGACTCGACCGAGCTGCTCCATTCGAGATTGTCGTCTCCGGGGACACGGCCGCGCCCTACACGCACCAGGCGAGGAGGGAACACCGGAAAGCGTCTGCCAACCGTCATCCAGCACACGACGCGCCCAAGTTCACTGTGAACATACGAGAGGACCACCGAAAGCATTCAAATGCACGAAACAGCAACACAGCGTGATCAAGAAAACATGGCCCACAGCAGCTCGGGAGCCACGCAAAGCCTAACGCGTGCTGGCGCAGGTCAGATCGGCGCCAAGGACCAACCCAGCATCACCAAGCACGGACCAGCACACGGGCAGGGGCCAAAAAAGCAAGCATAAGGGCAAGCAATAGACGGTATCCATCGGTCACGCTTCCGCCATTGCCCACACTGGTCATAGCCAAAACATGCAAGCACATGCACATCACGTACCGTTAGGGACAAGAAAGCAACATCATCCAATCGAACTGACCGATCCGCACCGATGGCCGCGCCCGCAGCACAAGAACTGCCAACGCGCACGTGACGGTAGGCGTCACAAAGGCGACGCCCAACACGTCCACCGGTATCGCGATGCTGACTGCTAAAATGGTTGCAGAATAGCGGTAGAACGCAAGATGTCCTGCATGGCGCGGGGGGCAGCGAGGTTGGAGCAGACAGGACCGTCACAAGGAGAACCATGGAGGTGCACCCGACAGGGGCAGCGGCAGGGCAGCACGCGGGAGAAGGAGCCGAGCAGCAGAGGCGCCCCCCTCCCCGCATCGACCGTCGTGCGCACCGGTGGAAGCGACGAGGGGGGGTGGCGAAGACGACGGCACAGTCGTCCTCGGTGACACGGAAACACGGACACAGATGCGGTAAACCATCCCAGAGAACGACAGTCAGCAACATGCTTCGCGCTGCCTACAACCACACAGTACATGCCTTCCCGGGCATTATCAATCAGGCAGCCAATCACAGGGCGAAAGAATGTATCGGTCACACGCCCCGGGCCTGAAGGGGGTGCTCTCTTTGACGCCCAGAAGACGAACATTCACGGTCACTGCCGTGGTCAACCGTCTTGAAGAACGCGACGGCCAGCGGCACCCTAGGCGCAGCGTACAGTACAAGCCGACATGAACACCCACCCTGCCACTCTAATCAGACAGCCAATCATATGGCCCAGCGGTCCCCCGACGATGGGCATCCACGGTCACTGCCGCTGTCAACCGTCGCAAAGAACGACCGTCAACGGCACCCGAGGCGCTACAGTACGTCCAAGCCGACAACCAATCCCACCTTCCCACTCGCAATGAGAGAGCCAATCATTTGGCCCAGCGGTCCCCCGACGATGGACATCCACGGATATAACCACGGTCAACTGTCGCCAACAGCGAACGTGAATCGTGTCCCTGAACACGGGGGGGGGGCTGTGTTCCCGTGAGTCTGCAGTCCGCATCCACGTTCGCGGACATGAACGTCTGCAGCCAATCAGATGTGAAAATTGAAGCTGGACATGCAGACATGAAGCACAGGATGCAGCCAATCACATGTCTAAATTTCCATGGGACAGCTGTCTGAGCTTGAAGCTCGTCAGTGGGGCCGGGCCCGTGGCCCGCACAATATGTGAATCTATTAGATTCGTGACGCGTGGCGTGTGATGGACAGTGCCTGGTTTGACCAATCGGGCCCAAATCGTGGCCCGTTCCCGGTCGTGTGGAGCCCCTTGTAAACAACCCTCCCGCGCCCCTCGGTATACCAATCCTAGCCCGCGAGGTTATCTGGGGGATAGAGGCGTTCGGGAAGCGCGAAGCGGCTTACAGGCTCCCGATTGCGTTTCCCGGAGGGGGTGCGCTGGCGGCGTCAATCTGGCCGATCGCGGATTACCAGGCATGTGATCGCCCTCTTAACCAGCTTGATCGCACGTAATCGCTCAGTCGGATCAGTCGATCGCATGTATTAGGCAGCAAGCTGGCCGGATACGCGGCCCATTAGGGCGGTGCTCGTGCACTTCTTTCGGAATTATCCATGACTTGACTTCACGTGCGGAGCTTGCAAACATGTGTCGCGCGGCTGCAATTGGTGCTCCGAGTATGGCACGTGTGCGTCGAAAGCACGCTGCCTGCACGGGCCGGCCGACCTCCTGCGTAAAACGCGCCGCCGGCGCGTTGCCTCTCAAAATTGCGCCGGCGCCATACACACACGCGCGACGCGCACCCATCGGGGTGCACGCGTGCACAGACACGGGCGGCCACCCCCCTATTTGCTTTTAACGGCAGCCGTACGTGGCCCCCGTCCGGCCAGTGGGGGGGGGGCTGCCTCCGCCGCGTCGACGCTGGCGGGGCGGCGGGGCCTGCCGCAGCAGGCACGCTGGCATTCGTGCCTGAGCGGACCAGCACCACACAGACGTGGTACTCTGCTGTTGTGTGCTCTTGCGGCCATAT
>Ga0209186_1002160_pt1 | contig 14160 bp, 19 predicted proteins | sample SidtaG_FD_187426 | JGI IMG/M metagenome (GOLD analysis project Ga0209186, IMG submission 187426) | Marine algal microbial communities from Sidmouth, United Kingdom - Sidmouth_Male2 metaG (SPAdes) (version 2) | ecosystem: Host-associated > Algae > Red algae > Unclassified | place: Sidmouth...
CTGGCGGGCGCTCAGGCTCCCGCGCGCTTCGCCGAAACGATCCTGGGCACGCTCAACATCGCCACCGATGCTCTCAAGCGCGGCAAGTGCCTGCGCGCGGTTGTCGCTGAACACCGCTTCATCAAGCGTATAAGGCAATTCGAGTGCGGCGATATTGAGTTGGTACTCGGATGCAGCCTGCACCGCGCTTTCGAGCTGATGCCTCGCGTCTTCCAGGCCCTTCTTGAGCGTCTCGATCTGGTTTCCGCCGAGTTGCAGATAAGCCTCGTGAAAGCGCTCGACCTGCTCGCCAATCGTCAATGAGGGCCGTTCGGTCTCGTCCAGCGAGCGGACCACGTCGGCGAGTGCCTGTTCGAGTTGCTCGACACGCAGCTCCCAGAGTTCAAGTGCCCGCCTTGCCATGTAAACCGGCAGCGCGGCCCGCTCACCTTGCAGGGCATCGATCAGCACCGCGGTCCGGCTCAAGGTGTCGCCGAGTTCCGGCAGGCGGGCCAGTGCGTCGCGCTGGCTGCGCGCATCTACCAGCGTATCGTGTACGGCGACGAGATCCGCAAACTCGCTCACCACGACACGCGCATCGTCGCGGACCGTGCTCGGCTCCAGCACGAGTTCGCGGATCAGGGTGGTGAGATCATCGATACGCTTGAGCCCCAGTGCACGCGACAGAAGCGCGGGTGCGTTCCGGTTGTCCATGTACAGCAGCTGGCAATACAACGCCTGGTAGTCAGAGAAATTCTCGTCAAGGCAGCTGATCGCGACATCCGCCCTGAGCCATTGCTTGAGCGCCCGCGCGTTACCTTCGCCGAAGGCGTGCAGCATCTCCTTCAACGCCAGATTCTTCCTGGCGATCGCATAGCAGCGCTTGACGTCGGCCAGCGCATTGGTCGACTGCGTGGCCCAGAACAACACGGCGAGTGTGACTTCCGGCCCATCATCCGCGCGGTAGAGCGCACGCAGACCACTCACCACACCCGACTCGCGCGTGCTTCTGACGCGAGTCGCCGCGCCATCGTGTTCCGAGCCGAAAGTGCCACGCATGTAGGAAAGCAGCGTCCTGTCAGTTCGATCCACCTGTGCTGCAGCAACGTTGAACGCCGCTCTGCCCGACGGCAGCAACAGCGCCATCAGCTCGTCGATCAGTGTGGTCTTGCCCGAGCCGTTGTCGCCCGTGACAAGGGTACCTTGCGGGTCGACTTTCGCGGTATGCAGCCCGTTAACCGAGCCCCAGTTGTCGACCGAAAGCTCGACCAGGCGAGCAATCGCCGAATTCAGCTGTCGCCGATCGCTGCGCTCGCTCGCGGTCAGCGGCAGAAACGGCACGAAAATCGTCGAGTTTCTCGGCGAGCGCGTCCGCATCGACAGATGCATCATCATCCCCTTCCAGCACCTCGGATGGCACCCTCATGGCGAACCAACGCTTCGAACACCTTGGCCTTGCGCGCCGCCAACACCACTCCCTGGCGCATGAGTGATATCAATACACGGCGTGCCTCGGGTGGCAAACGACGCGCGGGCTTCTTTTCGTGATCGTCGCCTTGCTGATTGCAGCCTTGCCGATCTTCATCCGAGCTTGAGAGCCCGGCAGGGTCGACCGCCGCATCCGCCGCCTTTGGCGTGACCGCCGTCGTATCGCCGTTGTCGTCGAGAGGCTCGGTGTTCTCGCGGCGCAGACGATCAATGAAACTGTCCGGGTCCAACGCTGGCCCGTTGTCCGATGTATGCATGATGTCAGTGGTGCGTCAACGCGAAGTCGAGGGGCTCGGTATCGCGCTGGCGCAACACTATACGACAAGCTCGTCGAGCGATTCCGGGAAGAGGTCGGTGCTGAGCAATACCGCCGGAATGGTCGCCGACATTTGCGTACCGTCGCGCTCGCAGAAGCTCACGGACTCACGCCGATCCAGACTGGCTGCGCCCACCGAATGCGCAATACGCAAAAAACCGACAAGCTCCTTGAGCCCTGACCGAACAGGCGTGTGTGCAACCACCCCACCGATCGTCAGCGGGCCTTCGGCTTCGAGCACCGCGCGGGCACGCTTGGCAAGCTCACGTACCTGGACAGTATCGAGCGCGTCGAGAATACCCTTGTCGAGCGTCTGGCGCGTGGGTCGCTCCTCCACACCGCGGGTGTCCAGAGCATGGTCAGGGTGGCGCAGTTTCATGCTGACAGGTGACGCCACGCGGACCACACCGGTCGGTAATGTCAACGTCATTCGGCTTTTCAACGGGAGCTCTGCTAAGGCGCCACCGGCATCGGTACCGGCGAGCAGGGCCTCACCCTCCATGACCGAATCGAGCACTTCACCTCGCGTCTGCCCCCCCGGCGATGATCTGCACTCGCAAGTCCTTGTCGAGGGTGCGGATCTCGTCCTCGACACGCCGGAAGTCACCGGTCAGTACCGAGGCAAGCTGGTAGATTTCGCGGATGCGCTCGCGCTGCTTGGCCGCGCCGAGCTCCTTGACGATACCGGCCTCGAGATCGGCGATCTCCCGTTCGATCTCCCGCTTCCGCCCCGCCAGCATGTCGATGCGCTCAGCCGGGTCCGGATGGATGCTGACGGCCAGATCGCGCTCCGCATCCTGCACGATACGCAGGTGCGAAGCGGTGGTGCCACTGGTGCGTTCATCGAGCGAACGGCAGAAGCGCAGCGCCTGCTCGGACAGCAATCGTTCGTAGCGCGCCTGGGTACCAGAGAAGCTCATGTTCGCAACTGTCGCCCGGCGCGGTACGCTTGGCAAGCAGGTCCGTGAAAATGAGTACACAGACAGGAGTCGTGCGTTCGTGTCCATAGAGAAGCAGCAGACCGAGGTGGCCGAGCTCAGAACGCAACTCGAAGCGTGGCTCGAAGGCAACATTCATGTACGGGCGAGACGCCAGGTCAACCGCTTCATGCTTTGCATCACCGCCGCACATCGGTTGAAGACGTCGAGTTCCGACGTCGAGGCACGCCTGGCAGACAGCCCCATCGGTGAGGTCGTCGATCGTCTGGTCCTGGAAGACGCCATGCTTGCACCCAGTCGACACGCACGCGCCTCGCCGCTACACGAATGGCTCGCAGAACAGGACGTTGACAGGCTACCGCTCGGCCAGCGCTACTTCCGTGCGCTCGTTGACGCCGAGCCCACAGTTTGGGACGTCGTCGATTTTCGTGCAGGGGAGTGGATCGATCTGCGTCCGTACGGCACGAAAAAGCCTGTGATTCGCGGCAATGCCACGCCTGCAATCGGGGTCCTCGAACCGGGGATCCGGTTGCTGGCGCGCGTCGTACCGATGCCGTCAGGCGTGGAGTTCGGCTCGAGCCTGCTGAAGCTGTCGCCGGACATTCCGTTGCGCCGGAGCGCGACGGCAAGTGATCTCGTCGACGACGTGTTCGCTCGCTGGGCAGCACACCACCTTGGCGCGAGGTCCTCGAACAAGACGAAATCCGGCGAAACCGAGCTGGAGCGCGTGAAGGAGCGAGTCCGGAAGCTGTACGCCATGTCACAGCAGACCGAGGCGTCACCGCATGAGGCAGAAATCGCGCTCCGGCGGTGCTCTTCACTCATGGTGAAGTTCGGCATCACGGAGGCCGACCTGGAGACGAGTGCCTTTGGGACAGCGGCCTCTCCCCGGCGCACGGTGGCCATGCACGTGCGCTACCTCGGCAGCGCGGTGGCCGCGCTGCACGACGTGCTGTTCGTGACCGGTGGGCTCGACGGGGTCGAGTTTCGCGGTTACGAGATCGACGTTGGCGTGGCGCGCCTGACCTTCGAATACCTCGAGGACGCGGTGGAGCGCGCCCTCCTCGCCCGTCGTCGCGCCGGCGGCTTCCCCGCTGGACGCGCGGCGGCCTATGACTACCGCATCGGCTTCGCGTCCGAAGTGTCCACCCGGGTGCAGGCGATGGTGACCGAGCGCAAGCAGGCCGAGCGCGCTGCGTCACCCACGGGCATGGCGCTGTCAGTGAGAAAGCGCGAGATCGTCGATCGCGAGTGTGGCGCCGATCTGGGCATTGCCAGGTCGATACATCGAGGCACGCGCGACGAGGCAGCCGCAGCGGCCGGTCGGGCCGACGGGTCGCAGGTCTCGCTCGACCCACAGGTAGGGCAGGAATCGGCGTCGAAGCGACTTGGACGCGATTGAGTCTCGGTCAAACTCCCGGATGATCAGCACCGCGCAGCAGAGAGACTCACTGGACCCGTTACTATCGTTGAGGCACCACTGTGGTGCGGCCACCCATCGCCTGCCGCCATCCGATGATCGAAGAGCCACCCCTTCTCACGATCCGTACCGAGCGCTTGCGTCCAGACGAGGCGCAACTGACCTCGCTTCGCGACGTGCCGACCGGCTTCCTGGCCGACGCGATGAACGGTCGCGGCGCTCTCCCCACTACTATTCGCCACTTGAGTCCTGGTGTGCTGCCGACCCGATTCTTCGGTTCGGCTCTCACTTGCCAATGCGGCCCCGCCGACGTGCTGGCCGTGTTCGCTGCGCTCGGCGAGGTACGACCCGGTGACATTCTGGTCGCTGCCACCGGTGCATGGCCAGGGTGTGCAGTGATCGGTGACCGCGTCATGGGCATGCTCAGGAACGCAGGTGGGAGTGCCTTTATTACCGATGGGCTGGTGCGTGACATCGAGGGAATCGAACCGGTCGGTCTGCCACTGATGTGCGCGGGCGTCTCCCCCAACTCGCCCTTTGCCAACGGCCCGGGCGAGATCGGGTTCCGCGTGTCGCTCGGCGACGTCAGCATCGACAGCGGCGACGTGATCGTGGCCGATGACAGCGGTGCCGTCGTGGTGCCTTCAGAACAGCTGGACGCCGTCATCGCCCGTCTGCCAGCGATCCGCAAGCTGGAGGCCGCGCTGGACGCTCGCGTCGCCGATGGTCTGATCATGCCTGACAGCACACGTGAATTGCTTGCCTCCGATCGCGTCAAGCGCATCTGAGAATACGGGAGTAGCGCGCCAGCGATCCGTTCCGCCTGCTCCCTGTACTACATCGAACGGGTCGATCACGATGACCAACAGGCATCGACTCGGATCGCATCACGAGCGGAATCATTCGACCTGGAGTACGCCTTTGACCGACGCCGCAACAGCAACCGGACGAGTGACCGCCGCGCTCGACAATGCAGAGGACGACGCGGCCTTTGCGTGCAGAACGATATTGCCGTCCGGCTCACTGACACTTTCGATCAAGGAAAAGGGCGAAATACGGCTGCCCGTGTCAGCGACCCGAGCAAAGCAACTTGCGGCGCTCGCGTCACCCGCCCCGTTCGGACGCGGGCAAGACACCCTGCTCGACCCGCTGGTGCGCGATGTCGGCGAGATTCCAGCTCGCAAGCTCGCGCTTGACCGGCGCGCCTGGAATCGGGCGCTCATCCCTGCACTTGATGAGATGCGCGAGGCGCTCGGCTTGCCAGCGGGACGACTCACGGCCCGCGTCGACAAGTTGCTGGTGTATGGACCCGGGCAATTCTTCAAGCCGCACCGCGATACCGAACGCAACGATGACATGATCGGCACGCTCGTGGTCGTGCTGCCATCACCTCACAAAGGGGGCACACTTGTCGTATCACACAGTGGCGAGACACAACGTTTCATTACGCGCACCACGCTCGAGCCTCGACTCTGTCTGTACGCGTTCTACGCCACGTGCGAGCACGAAATCCGGCCGGTGACGACGGGCCATCGGATCGTGCTGAGTCACACGCTGCACTTCCGTGCCGCCGCTTCGACGGCGGAGCCCGAATCGAACGTGGAACTCCAGCACGCGCTATCCGACTACTTCGATCCTGCGGATAGGGCGACGGGTCGCTTCGGCAAGTCGCTGGACAAGCTCGTCTACCTGCTCGATCACGCCTACAGTCCCCGCAGTCTCGGGTGGCACCGGATGAAGGGCGTGGATCGGTCGCGCGCGCAGGCGCTGTTGGCGGCCGCAACCGACCTCGATCTGCAAGCGCATCTCGCGCTGGTCAGTGTGACGGAGACCTGGAGCGCCATGGTCGATGAGCCGCGCTATTACCGCAGCGGTCGCGGTTATTGGGACGACGACGATTGGGACGACGACGGTGACGACGACATCGGCGAAGAGAATGCCGGAAACGTGCTGCTTGCAGAAACGCACTACGAACTCGAGGAGCTGATCGAACGCGGCGCCTCGCTCGATAAATGGCGTGACAGGAATGATCGCGCGGTGGCGCTACCGAACCTCAGTGCAGACGAGGATGAGCTTTGCTGGACCGCAAACCTCGAAACGCACACGCCGGAAATCGAGGAATACGAAGGCTACATGGGTAACTACGGCAACACGCTGCAGCGTGAGTACCGCCGGGCTGCGGTCGTGTTGTGGCCGGCAATCGATCGCTACCGGATTCTCGCCCGATCCGGAAGCGGTGGCCAAGTCGTGTTGCGCGAGCTCGTCGGCGATGCTGACAGGCTCGGTGCTGCTACCGTGGACTCGGCCATCGATTCGCTGCTTGAAGTCTGGCCAGGTCAATCCCGAGAAAAAGACCCGGATACACTTCGCGACGCACTGGCGCTCGCCGAACTCCTGCAGTCGACCGATCGCATAACTGAGCTATTGCATGGCCTGTCGATCAGCTCGTTGACCAAGCGAGAGATACCGACGCTGCTCGAACTCGGGGAGCGCCACGGCGAAGCCTTCTGCCTGGAACTTTTCGACAGGTGGCTCGGCTCGGACGATTCCAGCGACGATCGCCATGCCCTGTTCCAGAAACGCAAGGACCTTCTCGTCGGACGCTGGTTCAGCCTGGAAAGCGACCGGGATCGACTCGACTGGCTCACGCAGTTTCCCGACTTCTGCCGCGCGGTAATGCGGTCCGCGGAGACCGCCTGGCAGCGCGTGGCTGCGTCGTCCTTCGACATCCTTCTCGAACTGACGGTGGCAAGACATGTCACCCAGCATCGTCTTGCTTCACCGAACGCTCGTGCACGATGTGCCGACCGCGAGCGACTCGATCTACTCGCCTTGCTTGAGGCAAGCGACGTGCTCGACGACGAAATATTCCCAAAGCGCCTGCTGGTCGCTATTGACGCGGAACTCGACAACTACGCATCCATCGTCATGATCGACGTGCTCGAGCGAGTGCACGCACTCCCCACGGTCGGCCGCCAGAAGACTCGAAGAGTCGCGCTGACTCGCCGCATGAAGGCCGTTGTGCAGAAGCGGATCCGCGACGCAGCGCGCGCCGCAGATGATTGGCGAATCGACGCAAGCCCCAAGTGTTCCTGCGCAGACTGTCTGACGCTCACGAGCTTCCTGCAGAGCAAGGACGCCGCCATCGATCTCCCGTTGGCGAAGGCTCGCCGACAGCACCTGCACCAGGCGATCAGCGTTCTCGATATTCCCGTGTCCCATACGACCCGCCGCGAAGGGCGACCGTTCGTGCTCGAACTTCGAAAGAAGAAGTCGCTGTTCAAGGACGCTGCAAAGCGTGTTGCCGACGAGCAGGCGGTGGCGACGAGGCTGATCGCTCTTCCAATCGGACCATGATTGCCAAATGAACTCGCATCCAGTTACTGCTTCGCTCTGGTGGCACGATACCGTCTCTGACGATGTTCTTGCTGCTTTCCACGACGCTTCCGCCGACCTGTACAACGCTGCACCCTGGCGCCACGTGCCGGACGAAAGCTGCCGGTTTTTCGCTCAACCGCTGGATCTCGGCCCGAGGACCGATCTCGTCATCGTGACCGGCCAGGACAGTGCCATGCCTGCTCAACTGTGCTGACAACGAAGAGCGACTTGCCAAGCTCCTCGCCAACGCGGAACTGTTCAGTCCGCACAAACAGCAATCCATGGCCGGACTCGAAGTCGGCTTCGACATGAACACTGACGAAGGCCATGAAGGCTACATGCAGCAATGGAGAAAAGACAAGATTGTTTCATGGAGTGCCGACGAGATCAGTCTATTGAATCAGGCACATGGCATCGGTCAGGCGAAGAACCTGTTCCCCGCGCTGCGGAAGAAGCGCAAGTCGACACAGAAATTGACGCGAAAGGCGCGCAAAAAGAATCGATAGCGGTAGCGATGCGGTGCGTTCCGTGCAGATTCGCCGCTTGGTGGTACTACGGTAACGACGGCCCCGAATCCTCAGGCGCTGATACTATGCCGTACAAACGCAATCAACACGATCAGGAACGCTTGCCATGAGCGACAAGGAGCTGAGCGACGCGATCAACGGACTCTTCCGCGAGATAGATTCACTCGACGAAAACGACCCGGCCGATCGCGAACAACTGCGAGCGCTTGCCGACACACTCAAGGCACGGTTGGCCCGTTATTCGGAAGTTGACGAATCTTCGTCAGTAGTCGATCGAACAGTTGCTGATCCGGTCGACGACTCAGACGACGACCTGGGCGACAACGCCGTCCTGGACATGATCGCGACCTACGAGGCCCAGCACCCGAAGCTGACCGCGATGTTGAATGACATCATGACGCGGTTGGCGAGCATGGGAATCTGAATACGCCATTTCCAATCAGCACCTGACCCAGATCCCGCTTGATCACCTCCGTCGACACACCCAGCTCGCTCGAGGCCTGGTTGATGAACGCCTGCCCGGGACGCGACTGGTAGAGATCGAACGTATCCACATGCAACCGATCGTCCAGGTGGACGAGCACGTTCACATACGCAACTGCTCGTGGCTCAGGTTCTTCGACAGGCCCCGGAGTCGGAACTGTCGCTCGCCAAAGGTGTACATGATGTCGTGCTCACCAATAGTCTCGTTCACGGGAGCTGGTGTTGCCGGCAACGGTGAGGCGGTTGTCGGTTCAGGCAATGCGGCGGAGTCGCTGATCGTGGTGCGGGTTTCAGTTTCGGGAGTGGCCGCCAAGGAGAGCCCTGGGGACGGCGTTGCGTTATCTACAGAGGCGAGTGGCGAGTGCCGAGTCGTTGTTCGTGGCATCAACGGGGTCGGTACGCTCGGCTTGCTCATCCGCCGTTTCGTCTTCGAGCTGCGCAGCGATATCACCGGCCTCAATGATCGGCTCACCGTCAGAGGTATCCGTCGATGCATCCACCATAGCCACCACGGCTGTATTCGTCTGCGTCAACAGATCCGCATTCATCGCCACGGTGCTGATGGTCGGTGCCCCGCCATTGCCGAGCCATTCGGCCTGCCGGATCGCCAGCTCCAGACTCTTGGTCGCCGGTGTTACCTGACACGCATACGCGTTCACACCCATGTTCTTCGGCAGCAGGATCCGGAATGCATCAATGCCCGCATCGTTCAGTGTCGTGGCCAGTGATTTTGCAGCACTATTGCCAGCGGTATCGCGGTCGTACGCGATCAGCACACGCTTGATGCCGTGACGGGCGAACGCCTCGGTGCGGCCCCGGCACGTACAGGTGGTAGGCGGTGCCTTTGCGCAAGTTCTCCTCGATCTTGCTCCCGTGCACTTCCGTGATCTCACCTGTGAGCGTGATGACCGGCACCACCAAAGACCCGTTGGAGTGCTCATGTCCGCTCGTCCGCAACAGGCCGATCGCTTGCAACTGACCGCGCAATGCCGCCCCGGCCTTGCGGTTCTTCGCCGGCAACCGGTAGCCGAGTGTGCGATTGGCGAACCCGAGACGGAAGGTGCCGATCAACTCGGGATGATTCAGCCCCCGACGATCCAGATACGCAAGCGCGTCGGACGGTTGCTTCAACGTCTCGTGGTAATAGTTGATCACCCGGTGCAGGGTCGTCTGCGTATCCGCATCACTCGACAGATCACTCGATAGCGTCGTGCTCGCGTCCTTACAAACCGTCTCAGTGCCGTGCACGGCGACGATCGGCTTACAGGATCTCGCAGGCAAAGCAGTGGAACAGGTTCGACTGGGGGCGGATGATCAGACTCGGCGTTTTGTCCCCCTCGTGGAACGGGCAGCGGATCGCCACATCCTTGCCCTGCCGGGTGACGATGTGCCCCTCGGCTTCGGCCTGACGCTGCAGCGAGATCTCGGACTTGAGCCGGGCAACCTCGGCATCGGGTAGGGGGGCATCACGTTCTCTCCAAAGGCAATAAATAATTATCCCGTCACCAATAGGTGAGTGAATATACCTATTTTATGCTATAACATCCGATTACTATTGGTGTTTACAATCATCTGTCAGTTGCCTATATTGGAAGAATTCGGTGCCGACAGAGCACATAAGTGACATTTTGGTGATGGTGAGTGCAACAGACACAAGCGGCTTCGGCCGACGCCTGCTGACTCTGCGCAAGCAGAAGAACTGGTCGCAGCCGGAACTGGGCAAGAAGGCCGGCACTTCAGGGGCGATCATCGGCCGCTATGAACGCAGCGAGATCACGCCCTCGATCGATGTCGCCAAGAAGCTCGCCGACGCGTTCGGTGTCACGCTCGATTATCTGGTCGACGACAAGGCTGACTTGCCCGACATCCTGCGCGACCAGTCCATGCTCTTGCGCTGGCAGGCACTCGATTCGCTCGACGCGCTGGAACAGGAACGCATTCTCTCTGTCGTCGACAGTCTGGTGCGCGATGCCCGGGCCCGGCACACGTACAAGATGAGTGCATGAACAGGAACCGATGATGTTGGCCACCGCCAAAGACGCCGCCAGGGATCTCATCGAGCGTCTGCCCGATGAGGCCTCCTGGGGGACATTCACTACGGGCTCTACGTCCGGCAGAGGATCGAAGCTGGCCTGGCCGATGTCGCCGCCGGTCGCGTCACGCCGCACGAAGAGGTCAGGGCGCGGTTACTGGATCGCATAGAGCGACGCCGTACCTCTGGGAAACAGGCGTGATGATGGACAACGCATCGGCCGTCAACACATCAGGAACAAAACAGCGGTGAACCTACCGAGTAAAGATCATGACCGCATTGACCATTGAGCTACCCGATCAGCTAATAGACGAAGCCCGCGACGCGGGACTGCTCTCGCCCGAGGCGCTAGAGACGCTGCTGCGTGAGCAACTGAAGAAGCGCGGTATCGACGAGCTGTTCGCGGCCTCCGAGCGCCTCGCGGCAACGCCCGACGAGCCGATGATGACGCTCGAGGAGATTCAGGCCGAGGTGGACGCGGTGCGTGCCGAGCGCCGTGCGCGTCGTTCTTGATACCAACGTCGCCGTCTCGGCACTGTTGTTCGGTGGCGTTCCGCAGCAACTGCTTGATCTCGGGCGCATCGGCGAGATCGAACTCTGCACCACTGAGCTCCTCCTGAACGAACTCGACGGCGTCCTGCACCGATCGAAGTTCGCGCGCCGCTTCAGCAAGAACCGACCGGTGACACCGACGTTTCTGGTGAAACGCTACACCCTGCTGACTACAAACATTGCACTCGGTCCGATCGAGCGCATCGTGCCGAGCGATGCCGACGATGATGTCGTCATCGCCACTGCCGTTGCCGCCGGAGCAAAGTAGATTGTCTCCGCCGACTCGGATTTGCTGGTGCTTAACCCCTTTTGGGGGATGCAGATTCATCTACCTGCAGAGGCGCTTCAGCTCATCACTGACGATCGCCTGCAATGGCAATTTGCAACAGTGAGGATGCGGTCAGAACAATGGCCCAACACTGGTCGAGCCCAGAGCAGACAGTCTATGTCGCGGCCTTGATCTTCCCGATCGCGAGCACTCGAAACCCATTTAGAAACTCAACGAGCTCTCCTTCCGTGATCCAGTTATCTGGCACGGAAACCCGTCCGGAAAGTTCGCACCGAACGGTCCCTTGTTGACTGTCGGATACGAAATCCAACTCTTGCCACTGGACATCGACAGCTACCCTCAAAGATTCAGTTATATGCTTTTGCCAACGAACGGTCGTTCTCATGCCTTCAAAGGGCGGACCTACGTGCCCGCCGACACATTTCGGCACCCAGGAGAACTAGAACAAAAAAAATCACTCATCGGATTTCTTACTCCAGCTTGTCCAAGTCGTCGCATGACACGCAGAATCCAGGACCGGTGTCATCTATGTTGTAGTGCTGATAGCTGCGATCGTAGACTTCACTCGGAACATTGGTCTCCACTACTTCGTCTAGATCCGGGTATCCTTGCTGAAATTTCTCCGCTCCCTCTCGCGATTCGGAAAACCACTTGTCTTCCATAGACTGTCCACCGAACATCAGCGCGATCGCGAGATACGCAGCGTCATGTCGGTACCCAGTGACAGCTCTATCATCACCGGCGTATCGTTGTCGCCGATCGGTGCCGTGATAACGGATGGCGGTGCCGACATTCCCGCGCCGGTGAGTTCGATGAAATCAGCAGCACCGGTGTCATCTACGACCGCTTCCTTGCGGAGCTTGCTGCGCCACTGTACGAAGCTGGCGTACGGGAGATCCTGTGCATCACAGAACTCACGTGCGTTCAGCGCGCTCTTCGCCTGTCGATGGATCAGGGACTGCCACTCGACAGCGTTACGGTTGGGTCGGCGTGTCGGCACGGTACATGTTCACGACGTAAGTACTGGCGTACCGGGCATCTGTGTCCTACCTTCTTGAGACACCACTGCTTAGTCTTGGCCCGCGCCTTCAGTGACTTCGCCGCTCCAGACCTCTCGCCCTCGGACGCTCAATGAAGCCATCGATCAGATCGACAAGCTGTGGGAACTTGTCGGCGATCTTGCGACGAAGCTCGAGGAGCAGCTGGCTCGGAACGATGATCTCCGTGCGCAGCTCGACGAGGCGCAGGCGAAAGCATCAGGTCAGCACTCGGGAAACAGTTCTCGCTCCCCCTCCTCGGACACCGCCGCTCAACGCGCCCTGAGGAAGAAGAACAAGAAGCGCAAGAGCACGGGCCGAGCGCGTGGCGCCCAGAAGGGCCACACGAAGAATGAGCGGGCGCTCATTGAGCCAGACGAAAGCAAGGGTGACACCGTCACTCGCTACTTCCCCGATGCGACGTGCGCGTGTGGCGGCGAGGTCACCATGGACGACGAGCCGAGTGTGCGTCATCAGGTGTTCGATCTGCCTGTCGTGCGCTATTACCTGGCCGAACATCAGCTGTTTGGTGGCCGTTGCACGGGATGTGGGTGTCGTCATCAGGCCGAGACACCGACGGCTGTGCCGAATGGGCAGATGGGCCCCGGGCTGATCGCCTTTATTGCTCTGCTCGCCGGCGAAAACCACCAGAGCGTGCGCCAGATCCAGCGTCTGCTCAGAGAGCTGTGGCAGCTGGATTTCTCCGTCGGTGCGATTTCCAATTCGCAGGGCAAGGCGAGCGAGGCACTGGCCGATTCGTACGGCGATATCGGCGCCCACGTGCAGCAATCAGCGGTTGCGCATGCAGATGAAACCCGTCACCCGCGTGGCGGTGGCGGGTATCCGGGCACGTGGTGGATGTGGGTACTGACGACGAACATGGCGAGCTATTTCGGTGTCCATGTCTCGCGCGGCAAGAAGGCGGCCGCTGAACTGCTCGGCGCATTTGCCGGCGTTCTGGTGACTGACGATCTGGGCAGCTACAACGTCGTGCCGGCCGAACGCCGCCAGCTCTGCTGGGCGCATCTGATCCGCCACTTCACGGCGATCTCGGAGCGCCTCGGAAAGAGCGGTGAGATTGGTCGCACCCTGCTGCTCGGAGCGCTGATGGTGATTCGCACCCGACATCGATTCGATGCCAGGGCGATCGATATCAAGCGCTATCACCGTCGCATGAAAAAACTGCGCACCCGGATTCGGACGGCGCTCGAACAAGGGTCCCGATTGGGGGACGGCAACAAGCGCACACGGCGACAGTGCGAGCACCTGCTCAAGCGCGAACCGATGCTCTGGACATTCCTTACTGATCCGCGAATTGATCTCACGAACAATCTGGCCGAGCGGATGCTCAGACCGTACGTCATCTGGAGACGACTCGCGCTTGGCAGTCACTCGCGACGCGGCGATGCGTTCCGGGCGCGGGTGCTGAGTGTGGCGACGACGGCGCGGCAATTGAAGGTGCCGGTGTATGCGTTCTTGCGCCAGGTTTGTACCGAGCAACAACGCTTCGGCGCGGTCAGAACGAAGCTACCGCTCCACCAGCCGCAGCTCGACCGTCAGGCCGCCTGATATCCTCGAATCCCACAAGTCCCATGCTGCGTGGTGAACACGTACGCCCGTACCGATCGTCATTGAACAACGACTCGCACAGGTCGCTGGGCCGAGCAAACAAGCGGCCATCGAGCTGTGTGGTCCACAGCGGCAGCTCGTAGAGTGGCTGA
>Ga0209186_1002161_pt1 | contig 14156 bp, 13 predicted proteins | sample SidtaG_FD_187426 | JGI IMG/M metagenome (GOLD analysis project Ga0209186, IMG submission 187426) | Marine algal microbial communities from Sidmouth, United Kingdom - Sidmouth_Male2 metaG (SPAdes) (version 2) | ecosystem: Host-associated > Algae > Red algae > Unclassified | place: Sidmouth...
TTTTTTAATGGCGGACGAGGGTTGGCCAATCTCGGATACGAGCCCCATGTGGAATATCTCCGGTCTTTCACGTATACAAGCACGATGGCGGATCGTCTCGAACCCTTTCGATGGCAGATGGAGAACAGGACCATTCGTCTTCAGTTCGCGGACGAGGATCTCCCGGAGAGCTATGAACTCGTCCATATCGGAGAGCACGAAACCTACCTCATCCCGAGCCACCTAAGGGCGGAGGTGGAGCGTTTGATACGGGCGGGCGATGACCGTATTCTAGGAGAGGATCTATCGAGCTACTTGCTGAGCATTCCCAAACGGATGCAGGACCCGTTTATTGAATTGTGGTTGGCCCAGCACTTCACCCTGAAGCATACGACCGAGGCGTTGCATTCGCCGATGAGGAAGCAGTCGTTTGCATCGGGCGAGTTCGACGATTATTTGCCAGCCGCCACAGGCGACGTGCCTTCGTCGCGCTACCAAGGAAACTGGGATCCAAGCCGGGCCTTCAGTTTGTCCTTCGGCAACGCCGATTCGGTGCTGACCTTCTTCAGCGAGGGAGATGGCCTCTTGGAAATCTACACCCGGGCGGGTGGCACCAAAGAATTTAAGTGGACGGCAAAAGGAGGCGCTGTCCGCATCTCCTTTCCCGAATCGGACGGCGGGCTGCCCGGCGAATTTCGGCATGCCAAGCTGGCCGGTGGCGAATATCTGATTCCACTGGACGGGTTCGAGGCGGTCACGAAAATGCTCGAACGAGATGAAGACCTCGGCGAACGCTGGATCACCGAACAACAGATTCTGAAACGCAAAGCGTGGTCCCCTTATTCGGTGACAGAAACGTATTTTGATTTCCCCGAGATTCCTCCAACGCGGCCGTTCGAGTAAAAGGAGTGATGCGGCTCAACTTCGTTTTCAACCTGCCATCTTCCACCTTCCGTCGCCGCGCAGCGGTCGCCAGCCTAGAAGGCTGACGGGACGGTACGGCCAAGGATGGCCGTACTACGGACGGTGAACCGATGGATCCATTTTCGGCCCCAAACCCGTAAAGTAACACCCAACTTCTTCAACTCCACAATCCGAACTCCGCAATCCCATGTCTCCCGACGAACGGCCCCATGCCCCGCCAAAAAGCGGCATCTACAAACCGGTGGTGCTCACCGGCAATCAAATCTGGGTGTCCGGACACGGTCCCATGCGCGCGGACAAATGCTGGGTCACCGCCAAACTCGGCGCCGACCTGGATACGCCTGCCGCCAAAAGAATTCGCCGAGGTTACGGGTCGCCGCGACCGCTTTGGGAGTTGTCAGAACTCAGCCGAATCGGCTCGTGAGGCCCCTCGCCCTCCAGATTTTTACCAGAGAATCAGAATCAGGGAATCGACGCCGGACGCGTAAGTCCCAAGGTTTGATCAAAGCCGAACAGCAGATTCATGTTTTGCAGGGCGCTGCCGGCCTGGCCTTTCATCAGATTGTCGATGTGCGAGATCACCCGGAGGGTGCGGGTGCGTTCGTCGATGTCGACGACCAGATCGCAGTGGTTGGAACCACGCTGATGGGCGGTACCGACCGGCGAACCGGGTTCGAACAGGCGGATGAAGGGGGCATCGGCGTAGAAATTTTCGTATACTTTTTCGACGGCGGCACGGTCGACGCCATCATTGAGCGGCGCGTACAGGCAACTCAGAATCCCTCGCGTGGCCGGAACGACTTGGGCGGTGAAGGTGGTGATCACTTCGGTGCCGGCGAGTTTCGCTAGGTAGCATTCGATCTCGCAGACGTGTTGGTGGCCGGCCAGCTTGTAGGCGTTCATGTGGTCGTAGCGCGCCGGATAATGGAAGGCGGGCTTGGGTTTTTTGCCGGCGCCGGACACGCCGGTTTTGCAGTCGGCAATCAGTTTGACCGGATCGACCAAACCAGCTTTCAGCGCGGGTGCGAAGCCGAGCAGGACCGAGGCGGCGAAGCAGCCGGGGTTGCCGACCAGTTGCTTGTCGGCGAACGAGGTCAGACCGAGTTCGGGGAGGCCGTAGGCGCTCGACGGCAGCAAGTCGGGCGCGGCGTGTTCGGTCGGGCGGCCGATGCGGCGCGCGTACTCGGCGTACTCGGCGGGATTGTCGAAGCGGAAGTCGCCACTGTAGTCGACCACCTTGGCGCCGCGTTCGAGTTCGGCCGCGGCCAGTTGCATGCCGACGCCGTCGGGCGTGCTGTAGAACACCACGTCGGCTTCGGACTTGGCGACGTCGGAGTCGGACGGGGCCACCTCCATGTCGCAGTGGCCGCGCAGGTGCGGGTAGAGTTGGCTGAGCGGCATGCCCACTTCGTCTTTGGCGACCAGCGCGCTGATCTCGACTTCGGGGTGGCCGAGCAGGAGTTCGATGATGCCGACGCCGCCGTAGCCGGTGGCACCGATGATTTTGGCCTTCATAGGAACTTACTCCTCTTCGTTGCGCTTGTGGTAGCGGGAGACGAGGCCGTTGGCATTGATTGGATTAAGGTAGAGACGGGGCAGTCCGGATCTCGCAGTGAGGTTCATGGCAAATTCCCGAACGTAAGCGACGACATGCGAGACGGCCATTCCATCGGTAAATTCATCCCAGGTCATCGCGGACGATTCCTTGCGTGCGTACCTTGCGGCATAGGTGCACTGCAAAATGCAGGCGGGTTCCTCAATCCCGTGCATTAAATCAAACCCAAATAAGCAGTAGAGTTCGCTGCCTTTCTCTGTTTCCGAGATTTCGCGGGTGAGTTGAGTGAGTTCCAATTTATAGGCCAATTTAGCTTCTGCGGCATTGAGGCTGCGAAATTCTGAAGAGACCAAGAGAATGTCTTTGAACGAGATACCGGGAGAGTTTTTCGAACTCATGCCTAAGCTGCCCAGCCATCTTCGAGAGGAACGCTTTCCGCTTCCTCGATTGGAAATGCCACACGTTTCGACGGATCCCGGTCGAGGAACTGAAAAACTGTCTTGGCCAGAATTTTGTCGGCGATTTCTGGATAGTATTCTTTCGTTGTCTTCAAATCGACCATCATCGGGATGAAACCGTAAATGTCTTGCTCCATCACGTAGGCATAAATGATGTCTTTGATTTCGCGAGCAGACTCACGCCGAGCACCGTAGACCTCTACCGTGGTGCACCCCGGTTCGTCGGGGACCGTTCCGAATTCAATGTGGACATTCGGGAATGCAGATAGAATGGAATGTTGAAGTTCGGAGTGTCGCATCATCATGTCTCTAATAGGGACTCGCGCAAGGCCTTCACTTTCGCAAGCAGTGCGTCGTCTGTAAAGTTCTCTTTCTCGAGGAGTGAGGGCTTGTAGTCGGCCTGCACTCGCAGGTTCATGAGGTCTATGAACGTTTGAAACGCCGTTGGATCATCGGTATATTTGTTCCGCAATATTCCTTCGACTCCTGGGTGCTTGGGCGGTTTTCGCCCATCACAAAATCCCAGCCGGTCCGCCCAAAAAACGGCAGCATGATAGAGACTGTAATAGAGTCGGTTACCGGCAGCATTTACATGAGACCGTTCAAGGCACAGCTCCCCGGCATTCCAATTCTCATTGGATTTTTTCCGGTAAACCTCCCTGGACCGCCTCATTTCAAAAGAGCTTTAGTCCTTCATCGTCCGTCCGCCGGTACCAACCGTGGATTCGCGGGCGGCCTCGTTCGGACGGAGGTCGCGAACGGCTTTGCCGGTGGCCCACATTTCGCTTTTGGCCATTTCTTCGAGCTCTTTGTTCAGGTGCTCTTTGTAGTCCGGACCCGAGCAAGTATCGAGAACACGGGCGGTCTCTTTGCCGGTCTTGACGCTATCGTAGAGATCTTCGAACACGGGCAAAGTCGCCGCTTTGAACTTCGGACGCCAGTCAAGCGCGCCGCGCTGGGCGGTGGTCGAGCAGTTGGCGTACATCCAGTCCATGCCGTTTTCGTCGACCAGGCGGATTAGCGATTGGGTGAGTTCTTCGACGGTTTCGTTGAAGGCCTCGGACGGGCTGTGGCCGTTTTTGCGCAGCACGTCGTACTGAGCTTCCATCACGCCGCAGAGGGCGCCCATGAGGATGCCGCGTTCGCCGGTGAGGTCGGAGTACACTTCGTTTTCGAATGTGGTCGGGAAGAGGAAGCCGGAACCGACGGCGATGCCGAGGGCGATGCAGCGTTCTTCGGCCTTGCCGGACACGTCTTGGAACACCGCGTAGCTGGAGTTGATGCCAGCGCCGCTGAGGAAGTTGCGACGAACGTTGAGCCCGGAGCCTTTCGGGGCAACCAGGATCACGTCGATGTTGTCAGCCGGGATGACACCCATTTGCTCTTTGAACGCGACCGCGAAGCCGTGCGAGAAGCAGATGGCTTTGCCGTCGGTGAGGTGTTCCTGCAGGCTCGGCCACACGGCTTTTTGTCCGGCGTCGGAGACCAGTAGCATGATGATGCTGGCCTTGGCGCAGGCTTCGTCGATGTCGAACAGCGTTTCGCCGGGGACCCAGCCGTCTTCGATGGCGCGGTCCTTGGTGCGGGCGCCGACAATGACGTTCAGTCCGTTGTCGCGCATGTTCAGCGCTTGGGCCGGGCCCTGTACGCCGTAGCCGATGACGGCAATGGTTTCGTTGGCCAGCACGTCGCGGGCCTTTTGAAGGGGAAATTCTTCGCGTGTGACGACTGTTTCTTCAACGCCGCCGAAATTAATTGTAGCCATAATAATACTCCGTATTTCGTAAATCGGTCCGAGGACGTAGGGGCATCGCCTAGCAGTGTCAAGAGGCCTTCGGCCTTGAAGATGGGACGTCGAAGGTGGAAGATCGCGGGTTTTTCGGCGGTCAACTAGACCAAGACTCCATCGCGATTGGCCCCGCCCAAAGGAGAACGGGAAGAATCCCCAAGAAGAATAAACAGGAATAACCGACCGTCAGCGCAACCCCAATCCATTGTAGCCATGAACTTCGAGCGCGAAGGCAATGGATCACACAATAACCGCCCACCGGAAACGAAATGGCTGCCGACCAAGCGTTTGCGATGGTGATTGGCGTTCCAACAAGCGAGAGGCTGAAGAATAAACCTGCGACTGCAATGACCGGATAGTGAACCCCGCGATTGAGCATCTCGCCTAATTTCAAATTGTCCTCCGTTCAGTTATAGTTCCGCTTTGGGGACAGGCGCGGGTTCATCGTCGAGCTTCATGATGTTCTTCGGCGGGGTCCAAACGGGGTCGTCGAGGCGGCGGTCGAACTGGAACGCGGCATCGGGCTTGGCCGGATCTGGCTGAGCGAGAATGGTCACGCGCAGGGGCGGGAATCTGGGGTTGGCGAGGTCGACTTGAACGCGCAGGACGTTTTTCGCTCTGGCGAAGGGGCGATCCTTGAGCCACTTGTGGCCGTCGGCGTGGAGCAGCAACAGCGGTTTTCCGAACGCGGTCGCGTGCGGTTCGAAACCTTCGCGGAAGGGCTGGAAACGCTTGGCCACAACTTCTTTTATTTTACCGGCGCCGATCAAGTTGGCCTGAAAGAACACAACGGCGGCGCGGACCGACCCACCATGCGCGGAGAGTTGTTCGCCGATCCACTCGTTGTTGTCGCGGAAGCGGCGCTGCCACTCGGCAGGGTCGTGGACGCGGCCGCCGGGCAAATTGATCCCGATGAACAGCACGCCGTGGTGGACGAAGGCGAAATTTTCCGGACGCGCGTGCTGGCGGGCAGTGATCCAAGGCGGCGAGCTGCGTTCGTTGAGATGCTGCAGATGGGTGAACCACCAGCGCCAGGCTTGGTCGGGATCCGGCATGTCGTTCCACTCGTTGTCGCCGGGGACTATATAGGTGGGGAGCTTGTTGCCGCGGGTGAGCAGGTCGCGGATGTTGATGAAACTTGCTTCGCCGACCTTGCCCTCGCGCGCGTCTTTACCCGAGTTGATATCGCCGAGATGGATGAAGAAATCGGCGGCGTCGGGTGTGCCAATTTTCTGGTTTTCCACCGCAAGGTAATGACGAATGGCACGGACGTCTGCGGGCGCGTACGGACCGCAACCGATGGCGGAGAAGCGAACGGTGCGGGATGCGGGGGGCGAGAGGCGGGGGACGGGGTTCGGGATGCGGGATGCGGGATCTGGGTTGCGGGCTGCGGGGGGCGAGGTGCGAGGCGCGGGGTGCGGGGTGCCGGCGACTGCGCCTAGGCCGCCTTGGCGTGGGATGGTTTGGAAATGCTTCGGCCCCCCAGACCCGGGCGGGCCAAAGGCCGCGGTGATGCGCAGGTAGCGCAAGGAGCCGTCGGCGAGCCAGCCATCGGGACGGTGCAGGACGGCCTCGAGCTCGGCTTTGTCCTTGGGGCCGTAATCGGTTCGCGGCAGACGGAACTGCAAAGTACCGGGCGGTGCCTCCGCAGGTTTGGCGTTGAAGTGGTGGGGACGGTCGCTGAACACCTGCTTGTCGAGTCCGTAAAATAGTGGGGCGGTGGCCGGCGCTTTCCGGTTGGCCTTCGAACGCGGTCGGAGTTCGAGCAAAATGGTGTCGTTGGTTTCGTTCAAAGCCGTCGCAGTCCAGGAGGTGCTGGGACGCGGGTGCTCGGCCCGAACCGCATCGAAGGCCTTGCGCCAACGCGGGTCGGGTTTGGCTTTCGCCGTGGCCGAACCGGCGACTGGCAGTTCGAGCGCGAACGGATAGGTACCCGGGTGGCAGCTGCGGCCGCAAAGCATCCAGGTGATGTCGGCGGCGAGGGTCACCTTCGAGCCCTTGAGTTTGGCGGGCGGGGTGAGTTCGACCAAGTGCAGCGCGGTGGTGCCACTGAAGCCATGGGCGGTGATGTCGAACATCTTCACCCGTTGCGGTGCCTGGTATTGCACCGGACCGGCGGTCCAGCCGTCGGGCAGTTTCCATTTGAACATCGGCGGGATGCCGACGTCGCCGGGATTTTCCCAATAGGTGTGCCAGCCTTTCTTGTGGTCAAGGTGGAGCCCGACCGTGAACGACTGCCCCGGCACAACTGCGGTTTGTTCGGACACCAGCTGCGCCTTGACCATGTTCGGCGGAGACAGTGGCTTGGTCTGTGCGAACAGCAGTCCGGGGATGGCGGTGAACGCCAGCGTGAGCAAGGCGGGCAGAGTTCGGGTGTGTTTTCCCAGCATGCCGAAATGATGGAGCGGTCATTGGAAAAGCTCAAGCCCGATAATCGGTCATAGACCGTATGGCGATGGAGCCCGACGAACTCAAGCGTGCTTCATTTCCGAACGTGCTCGGCTTGATCGGCTTGATCGGCTTGATGCCCAACAGGCTCGCCTGGTCGTCCTCGAATCTTTCGGGGTTCCATTCGACCAGACAAGAGATGGTGATCGCGTTGAAACTACACCCATCGTTGTTCAGCTTGGCCGGTGGAATGTCGGACCAGAGATTCCGCGTTTTTCCGCGTTTTTCCGCGGTTCAAAGTAATCTCCTGGAGGCGAGGGCCCTCCCGGGCCGATGACCGGTTTCAGCGGTCCTTCGGGCCGTAGATTTTGATCGCATGCAGCACGCGCTTTTCCGCTTCCTCCGAACTCATACGGCGGATCCGTTCGATCAGGTGCGGGGCATGGATCGGGCAGAGAATGCCGTGTAACATCTCTTGCTCTTCGGGGGAAATCTGCGGATCGCCGGGGTTCGCATCCGACGCGGCAACCGCGAACAAATCCATCGCCATGCGCCGGTCCTCAACCAAGGTTGTGGTCAGCGGATCGGGATCGGGATCGCGTTCGGCGCGGTTGAAACTATCGACAAAATCCGAACCCGGTAGGTACCAGGCGCGTTCGGTATCGAGCAAGACGAGCAGTTCGCGCCCGGACAGACCGCCGTCCGCCAGGGCGACCCTAAACAGGTTGGCGAAATGACGGCGGCGGTCCTCCAAGCGGCCTTGCACACTCTCGTCGCGCACGAGATCCTCGCATTTGGATTCGACCAAGTCCTCGATCAATTCTAGCGCCTGCTCCCGCCCCGCTTCGAACGCGGCGGCGTTTTCGCTTTCCATCAGTTCGGTGCACTCGCGGAACTCGCGGATCAGCAGCTGCTCACGCGAGTCGAGTTTGCCGTCGGAAAAACCGATGGTGTACAGATCGGTCAGGAGTTCGAGATCGGTAACGGGGTCGCCGGTGCCGCCGCTGATCGCAGGATCGGCGCGGCTTACGCGCAGCGCCTCCGAACAGTGGACGATGCCGACTTCAAGTCGGTCCTCGACCTCAAAAATCGCCAAGAACTCCGAGGGCGTCGCCTGACCGTCGACCCGGACCAGCCGGTACAAGTCGGCGAGATGCGTCTTTTTCCATTCCTCTTCCTTCATGCAAAAGAAGGTAACGGAACGATCGGGAAGCACAAGCGAACACCCTGAACTTCAACATCGCGTGCTAGATTGCGCGTGTTCTGCGGTCAAAGCTCCATGCACCAAGCTGGCTCGGCTGCGGCATCGCACACGGTTTCGCCCAAACTGTATCGGTGAGAACGATCGCCTTCTTTGGGTTTCTATTTCCAAACTGCTAGGGTACTGATTTGGCAGAAATGTTGCGCAGTTTGATTTTTTTGTTAGTTTTGTCCGGCTTTGTCTTCGGTCAAGGAACGCTCTCGATCCGGTTCTACGAACCGGTGATGGACGGCCTTGGACTGACGGTCTCCGAACGCGTTCTCAGCACCGCTCCAGAGTCGCCCGGATATGATGGCTACTATATCGATCTGTCGACGGTCGATCTGTCGACGGTCGACCAACCGGCCCCGCTGGTCGGCGGATTTTCGCTCGGCGGTAAACCGCTGGCCTTGACGCTCGAACCCGGCGCGCGCGAGGTCCGAATCGCGCCCGCCTTCATCCTCAAGCGCTGCCACCGCGGCGCGGGACGCTGGATGCAAGGCGACCTCTGCCTCACACCTGAATTCGCCAAAGCACGCGGTATCCCTGAACACGCTGGACGCGTGGTCGGCGTGGCGGACGTGGTGCTGCCGGCGGCGTTCGACCCGGTGGGCGTGAATGATCCGGGGCCAACTGGCGGCGACAAAGGGGGCGTTTGCAGCACCCCGTTCGGACCCGAGATCGACGTGCAGTTGACCAACATCGACGACATCGGCGCAGTCCACTGGGATGCCGACCGGGTCGCGTTCGCACCGTCGGCGGTGCTGCACAATATTGGCCCGACCGCGATCCGCTGGTACTGGGCGATTTTTCCATCCGGCTGGAACGGGCCCGAACTCGGCGAACATCCCTTCCTCGCGTTGAACTTCTACCGACTCGACGCGGACGGGCGCTTTACCCAGATCGGGCGCTCCGATCTCAAGCACGCCTGGAACACCGTCAACTTCTCCTGCCCCTGCGCCGGTGGTCAAGTGATGTGGCCGGGTTGCATGGACGTGTACGGCGTAGCCAACAACTCCAATCAATATTTCTTCGGCCCGCGCGACGAACTCACGGCGCACAGCGCGGCCTGGGACTCGATGGGTTCGCACTTCGACGCGACCCCGGTGGACAACAAACGCGACCACTTCGACAACCCCGGAGAACACGGGCCGTTCGAGCACCGGCTGACGGTGGCGACGGCAGACCTGCTAGCGACCAACGCCCGCTACTTCGCCGAGGCCTGGTACATTGCCGCCGGTGACACCAACGTGTTCAACTCGATCGGCTACCGCGAAGTCGTGCCCTCCTTTACCAGCAACAGCGCCAACGGTCTGTGGACGTTCAACTTTGCCGGCGCGTTCAAGCAAGGTCCGGCGATCAGCGAACTCCCGGGCATCGAACGACTCGACACCGGCGAGGGCAACGTGCTGCTCGCGGCCGAGACGCGGCCGCTGCCCGGCGGCGAAACCCACTTTCGCTACAGCCTGATGAATCTCGATTACGACCGTCAGCTGACCCAGTTCGAGCTGCCAGTCGTGGCAGGTTCGGCGACCACACTACATCGCTACGACGATGGCGACGACAACCCATCCAACGACTGGAGCGTGGTGACCGACTCCGGCCTCGATGGCGCGGGCGGCGGACCGGGTTCGGTGCGCTGGTCGGGACCGGCGGTCGACTGGGGGCGTTTAGTGTCGTTCGAATTTGTATCCGACGCGGCTGGGCTGCCCGGCGGCGAAGCCAGTATTCTCGCCCTCGAACCGAGCACCGTCGGCGCGCCTGCGGGCGCTGGCATTGCTGCCGCAGCCACACCAAACGTGACGCCCGCCGCGATCCCCGTGATCGCCATCGTCGAGACCGGCGGTGTCGTGCGTTGCAGTTGGACCGCGGTTGCGGGCGCGACCTACCAGTTGCAGATTCGCGATGAAGTCTTCGGCTGGGTCAATCGCGGCGTGTCGGTTACCGCCACCTCCGCTCAAGGCGAATACCTCGAACTCAACCCCGGCCCGCACGGCCTGTACCGAGTACAACTGGTCAGCCTGCCCTAGTATTGTGCTGTCCCAAAATTTCGTAATGAGAAGGCAGGGCAAAGATCAGCCAACGGCTCATCTCGGCGGGCTGAAGCCCGCCGTGCGAACATAGGTTGAAACCTAACCAAAAATTTTTGAAATTTCGAAGGGCATCAAACCGACGCCGAACCTTCTTCGACGAACCATGGCGTGGTGGCAATGAGGTGGAAGCCGCGGAACGTGCTGCCAAACTTATGGCAAACTCTTGCCATACGAATTGGGAGGAGAAAATTAGTAGAGTCTCGCGGGTCTTGGGCGGATTCTCTGCTGACCTTTTAATGAACCGCGGAAAAACGCGGAGTACGCGGAATCTCTCATCCTAAATCCCACCGGTCAGGGCCGCACGCCGCCATTCCTTTGCCTCAAATTCTTTTGCCTCCGCAGAGCGGTTTAAGGGCAGAAGTGACAAACTCCTAACCAAAGATCTTTGAAATTTCGAATGTCATCAAACCGACGCCGAACCTTCTTCGACGAACCACGGAGTGGTGGCAAGAAAGTAGCCTCGGGTGGAGCGAGGTACGAGCGGAACCCGGGGTTAGCTGAACCTCTGTAAGCCGACCGGTCTGCCCCTCTGAATCAGTTCTAGGCTTCATGTCCGGTCGGAACGGCCTCATGACTCGGAGGGGCATCTGGCTGCCTAATATTCGTTGGCCGGACGCACCAAGTGCCCTGTGTCACCGCAAACGCGGCTACTCATCTCTCTCATGCCAACCCCGGCCTTGGCCTGCGGTCTACAGCCGGGGCTATTCGGATGCCACCGCTAACGCGGCTCGTGCCAGGTTCTGACTCGGTCGTGTGTGACCAAAGGGATTTGAAAAGTTTGATTCATTTAGTCACGAATCGAGAAAGCAAAGATCATGCCCTCGCCGCGTTCGGCAATGGTAGACACCGCCTTTCTATGGCAGGGCGTCGCTAACTTATGATCCCTCCCTGCCGATTATTCCTTCGCTGGCTTCCCGCCGCATTCCTTTTACTGGTCGTCGGCCACGCAGAGGAAGAGCTCAAACAAGAACCCAAGACCGTGCGGCAAACCGTTCAAACCCTCCCCGCAGCAATCGCCGCCAAGACCGAAAATCTGCATGATAAGTTTTGGCTGTATTTGCCGAAGCGCTATGAGACCGCGGAGAAACCCCTACCGCTGATCATCTATCTGCACGGCAGCAGTCGTCGCGGGCGCAACATCGAACGCGTGAAAGGCAACGGCCTGCCGCCCCTACTCGACCAGAAGGACGACTTCGAGTTCATCGTCGCCTCGCCGCAGGCCTTATCGAACCACCCATGGCAAACCTGCTGGCAGCCCGACGACCTCATCCTGTTGCTCGACCACTTGCAGGCCACCTACCGAGTTGATCCAACGCGCGTAACCCTGACCGGACTCAGCATGGGCGGCTACGGAACGTGGGCCTGCATCCAGAAACACCCCGAACGCTTCAATGCCGCCGCGCCGATCTGCGGCGGGGGCGACCCAAAGGCGGCGCGCGTCATCGGACAACTGCCGGTCTGGGCTTTTCATGGCGAAGACGACCGCGTGGTACCCGTGACGCGTTCGCGGGAGATGGTCGAGGCGATCAAGGTGGCCGGCGGCAACGCGCGACTCACCGCCTATCCTGGGGTCGGACATGATTCGTTCACCAGAACCTACGCCAATCCCGAACTGTACAAATGGTTTCTCAGCCACGTTCGTGAAAAGGCCGTCAAACCCGCCCAGTAAACCTACGGCTTCTGCCGAGTTACTTGTCTTCTTTGTCGAAGAAGATGAACGAGCCGAAGTTCAAACGCCAGCGTCCCTGATGCCCAACGTTCGAGCGTTTGCGGGCCTCCCGGTTGACCTCGAGGATGGCGTCCATCGCCAGATCACGAGCCAGCGCGTCGAGTTCCTGCACATCTTGATCAGACAGGCTCTCGTACATGACGGACCGATCGAAGAACGGGGCCTTTTCCGCGTTCAGGTTGGCAAAACCAGCAGCGAGGTGGTCACCCTCGTTGCGGGAGAAGAAATGGGCTTTTTCGTCAAAGGCTGCAGGCGGCACCAAAGCGTGCTCTTCCAGGTAGACCATGTCGGTCTCCGGGTCGTGGCAAACAATGTTCTGGTGCAGGCACTGAGTGAGAAAGGTAGCGGGGGCGACATCGCGGTTGGTCGCGTGGTCGGCCACATCAAAAAAGCTCTGCGCCACACCATCCGCAGGCGCGGCCCGGCCCAACGGGATCGGCTTGCCCAGTTCGTCACACAACTCGCCCTGCCAGTAGGCGATCATGGCGGAGACTGGGTGGATGCTTTTGGGTTCTTTGCGCTCATCCGTCTGCATCAGGCGCTTCACCTCATTGCGGTGAATGCCGGTCATCAAGGTGATCCGGCTGGTGGTGACTTTCCCACTCGCTTCCACTTCGGCGACGGCCTCGGCCACGTAAGCCTGCTTCACTTCCTCGACCAACCAAGGAAGGGTCACGCCCTTACTGATCAGAAATCGTACCAAGGGGCGTAGAACGCTGGCGGCAAGCTGGCGGATCGGCACGGCAAATGTGGTTCCAGATGTCATGGTTCTTTTTGCTCTTGGTCTTCTTGCTCCGTTTGCGGCAGAGCTTCTAGGCTGGACCTTCGAATCCGGTAAAATCGGTTGCCCTCATCCGGCGCAACCAGATTCAACTCGAACCGATGCCCTGCGAGCACCAAGCCGCTCTCGCCGGCAAGATTCCATTCGCCGCCGAGATCGGTCACGGTTTCGACGAAATATCGCCCGTTGGCCCGTGCTTGCCAGCGGAGCTTGGGAATCTTTCGCGGCTTGGCGTTTGATGCTACCGACAGGGAAGACGTCAACGCCAACGATGAAGGCGATGAGACTAGTGTGACCTGTTGAGTTGTTGCAAAGGAAACCTCCTCGTCTCTTGATGCAGTCATCGAGGCAAAGGTGAGTTCGTCTTTCAACGGCGAACTGGTGGTGATCTGCCAGTCAGCAACCAGCAGCCAATTGTCACCATGTTGATAGGGCGCTCCTCCAGTCACAATCCACTCCCCTGCAACGCCGAGAAAATTCATCGCCTCCCCGGTGGTGTTGAATGGCTGGTCGGTGAACAGGGGCAAGCCGTCGAATAGCGCCGACCAAGTGTTGTTGGCGTAAGTGATCGTGAAGCGGAGATCGTACACCTGTCCGCGCAGGAAGGTGGTGCCGGTGGCGGCCAAGTTGGCGCCGTCAAAACGCCAGATGCCATAGGAGGTGTCGCGATTGTCGAAGCGGATACCAGCCAGCGGTTTGCCGGCTTGGTTGTAGATGGAGAAGGCGAAGATATCTCGCTTTAGATTTGTGGAGTCTTGAACACCCATCAGCGTACGGAAGGAGATGCTGTCGATTCCTTCGGTTTGGGGGTCAATGGGCGTTTGGCGCAAGATGACGGTTTTCCGCTTCTGGGGTGAATGAAACCCAAGATAGGCAGTCTTACCTAAACCGCTGATAAGATTATCGTCAATCCCTACACAGTTGGCGTCATTACCAATCCAATTGTCAGATTCCAGCCAAGCGCCCTGACCAGAAACAAACTCCTCGAAATCCGTCTCGTAGACAAGATTTTGGGCGTAGGCTCCCAGCGTGGTCGCTAATAAGATGAAAATCAGATGCTTCACGGAGGGGCGTGCGTTTTCAGGGGGAGGACAGTTGGAGCAGGTCGTTCAAGTCGGGAAACTCCTCAAGATCAGGCACCTGTGAAGTGCCATTCAGAAGGTCGGGGCCGGGGTTGCCATCCACCAAGTCAGGCGGGTTGCCATTCAAGAGACTTGGCA
>Ga0209186_1002163_pt1 | contig 14141 bp, 10 predicted proteins | sample SidtaG_FD_187426 | JGI IMG/M metagenome (GOLD analysis project Ga0209186, IMG submission 187426) | Marine algal microbial communities from Sidmouth, United Kingdom - Sidmouth_Male2 metaG (SPAdes) (version 2) | ecosystem: Host-associated > Algae > Red algae > Unclassified | place: Sidmouth...
AATATGGCTTACTGGGTAATCGATAAGTAGAACCGACCTGTGATAATTGATGCCATGGTCTGAGTATAGACATGGAAATAAGCCATGGATATAGGATCAGATAGACTTTCCAGTCTTTCATAATCAAGCCTAAGATCTCAAATCGGGTTAAGTTTATAGACTATCATAATCGGCTTACTATACCTAATCGACACTTCATGATGTGATCCTTGCTTAGATCTGTAGAGGTACTTGATTTGCTATAAATAAAGAGCCTTGATCCTACGGTATACGCCACATATCATGATTCCGTAGATATGCATAAAAGCAGCCTTCCGATCAAGGACTTCGTGTGATCTATTAGCAGCTGATTAGAATCACTGGTAGAGGTGTATAGAGATTTGTAAAATACTGACGCCGCCATTGAGTGTAAAGACACCTGTGATGGTGAAACCATCTATGATGTAATTGGGAAGCGGTCACTGGTGTCGTGTTGAGTTTTTAATGATGATTTATGAATGTAGACTAATCTCCTGTCGAGATTCGGACGAAAGACATCAGAGTCAAGTAGATTAATGAATGTTTCTTGATATGTTAAGGATAATGATGAACGTGTGGTGTGAAATGATTGATGCAAGATGTGAGGTGAATATTAAGAAAATTCAAAAGCTGATTTTTAATTGGAAAAAGAATTTCTATCTTAAGTATCCTAAAAGTTGTAAGATTGAAGCAATGAAAGAAATGATGATAAAGCAGGTTACAAATTTATTTGTAGCTTTTTTAGCGGTCTTGGACATACCCTAACTTTTATTTGCTTGATTCAATATACCCAGAAAATATTAGACAAACTACCTTTTTACAAAAAAAGAATATGCTACTGGCGAACAGCCCAAACTACATCAATGCACCTCCGAAAATGCCGTAATCTTCGGTATCATCTTCGAACTCTCCGCTTATATATCGCAACTCCATTACGCTGCGAGAGAGCATTTAACACCGGGACACTCATATCTATTTCTGGCAGAGCTGATGTATGTTTGGTGTCCCTGATGTGCTCTATTGTAATTACTGGATTTTATCTAAAGTATCTTGTTGAGCTTCATGATTAGCTCAGTGGACTCGATCCGATTAAGTGGTTTAGTATTGATTTTCTGAAAGTTGCTTAAAAAGCTGCCATGACTCATTTTGATTTTACGTGAGGCTGCGATGATATGAAAGTGATTTTTCAGGTTATCCAGGGCAGTCACGCATGATGGTGTGAGTGCTGTGAGATCATCAATGATGAGGGTGTATTCATTTCGATTCGTGCTTGATATTAATAGCTTAATCAGATTCAGTACACTGTTTTTTGTAATGACCTTTTCTATCTCTGCGCTCTTCGTCAGTAGCTCTATGATCTTCTCGTTATCACCGCCATTTAACTCTAATAGTATATTCCCCAGTGTATTTTTCACAGACTTGAAATCATCCAGTCTGAGCACCTTATCTGTATTGAGCATTTTGAGTAGCTGAGACTTTCCCACTCCCTGAGGACCTAATAAGATTAGATTGATTCTCTTATGGCTTAGCTCGGTGATTTCTTGAATCTCTTTTTTACTACCGATATGGATATCATTAAAGTGATTTGTGGGATTGAGGATAAAGACATTCTTCTTAGGGAAGAATCGGTCTTTGAGTCGCTTCGCTAATGGCTTCTTATCGATGCTATCGATGGCGGTTTGTTTCTCTTGCTCTGCAATGTGAAGGTATATCTCCGTTGTCTTTGCTGATGCATGCCCTAATAGATCCTGTGCTGTTCTGATATCAGCTCCCTCCTGGACAAGGTCACTGGCGAAGGTGTGACGCAGCATGTGAGGGTAGACCTGCCACGAAGAATACTTCTTGATCATACGCCACACTCTGATTCTGCTGATATGTCCCGTGAGAGAATTAGTCGGGAATATAAAAGCTTTTTCGCCCTTATCCTCCAGCTTCACGTATACATCAGACAGTGCTTCTATCGTACGAGGGGTCAGCGGTATACGCCTGTATACAGGCTTATCACTCCGCTTCTTCAATGACTTGACAATCAGCTCATGAGACTTAAAATCGAAATTCTCTATCCGCAAGCTACTGACTTCAGTGACTCTGAGGCCGCAGTCCAACATGAGCAACACTAATAATTTATGGCGAGGATTCCGAGACACATTAGTCAATAGCGTCTCCTGATCTTTACGAGTCAGTAGTGGAATATCTCTTTGATCTTGTAGCATCTATATTAGTAAAGGCAGGACGGAAAATAGATGAAATCCAAATTTTATTCCGATTCTGTTAAGGAAAGCTAAGGGGAGGCTTATCCCTCTTTTGAGAAATTTTTATTCAAGAGCCCTACGCCCAGGGGTACCGTATATCTATAGTGTTCCCCAGCACTTTAAGGTAAAAGGGTACGTCTGGTGAAGTGAGGGAAAATGGGGGTAATCAGAATATTATTCGGTCTATGTGGCGAGGGGAGGGGACATTATGGTAATTCTTTCTCCCTGGGGATTTGCAGTTTTGGGGACGTGGATTAGTTAGTTTTGAGAACAATGAGTAACCAATAAACAGACGAAAACGATAAGATCACTTTTGGTTTATGGTGCTTGGTAGTATTACTTTCAATTACTGGAATAATAATAATAGTAGTATTTCTCTATTGCATATCAGGCGAGTATCAAATACATGGATCTTCTAAAATATTACTTGATAAAACAGCTCAAGTAGGAGATTTTATAGGGGGATTTGTTGGAAGTTTATGGGCATTTGCTGGAATAATTCTTTTTTATTTAGCCCTAAGACTCCAAAGGAAGGAATTTCAAGCCCAAAAAGAAGAGCTTAGACAGCATAAAAATGAATTCCAAATTAATAGAATTACTAATGTTATCTTCAAACAGTTAGAAATACTTGAAAAGAAAAAAGAGAGAATATCAGTGAAATCTCCAACTACTGGAGAAACTTTAAGGGGACAAATATTGGTTGATAATTTGCCATTTTACTATGCTGACAGCAAATTGAAAAACACTGATTATAGCAAGCTAAATACAGATCAAAAGATATGGCTGCAGGAACTATATGCTCTTACCTCTGACCATGGTGTCAAAGAATATATATCTACCTTCCTAAAATATATGTATCTAACTTCAAACCTAATAGAACATGCAACAAACCAAAGCAATGGTATTTCCTTAGATGATAGTATACAACTTCATAGACTTGTCTATAATAACTTAGAGGAAACAGTAATTTTAACGTTTCTTAATACCGTAATAAAAATCTATAAACTATACATGAGACAAATAGAGACCGATCCAAAGCAAAAAGTATTACTTGTTAGTGTGGAACGAAATATAAGTAAAATAGAGGGGTTGATTAATGCTATGATGAGGCTACAATCCATAATTAATCCATAACTGCTGAATCCAAAGAACGCTGTTATATCGGAGACAGTAACTATCATTTGAATAGCTGGATACATATACTGAAAAAAGCAAGAAATTATCTTTACATCTAAACCCCTCCATCAATCCCCACATATCAAATTCAAATCAGCTTTTCCCCAGACGTTAGTCTGGCAAGAAGGGCAGGTATACTTGACCTTGTTTTTCTTGGGTGGGGCAAGAGCTGCGGTAGCAGCTGGTGAGCTGCCGCCAGAGATCATGACCATATAACGTGCTTCTGCCTCAGTCGAGATGAAAGGGAGTTTCAATCGGTCGGGCATCTTGTCTAAGGCTTTGAGAAATACACCGTTTTCGATAGGGTAGTCGCTCATGACCTGGCCGACGATCTTGCCTCCTGGCTTGCCAGTGGTGGAGGGCATCAGGCCGACAGCGATCATCTTCTTAGCCCATTCTTCAGTCCAGATGACGAGAGTGAAGGACATTTTAGTTTTTATGTCCTCTGGGGTTTTGGGCGTTTGGGGGACAGGTAGATTAGGTGATGAAATCAGGGATTTTAGAATTATATTTGGTGGCGGGGAATAGAAAGGTGATATGTAGTAATTATAAGTATCTACATTGTAAAATACTAGGAACGAGTATAGATTCGTTAAACGCAGTTCAAAAGCAAGAATAGCCACCCCACAAAAGCAAAGAGTGCTAATGCACACATTGCTTTTTATCAGCCGCACAAAAAGATATGATACTTTATGATAAACGAAAAGGTAGAAAATAGACTCAACCAAAGAGATATAAAGCCAACGGCAATGCGAATTCTGGTTTTGCAATACCTTATGGAACATGAGAAAGCTATTTCCCTTCAAACCATAGAGAATGCTTTTGACATTGCTGATAAATCTACACTTTACCGAACATTAAAAACATTTGAAAAAAATAAACTCGTACATACTATTGATGATGGTACAAAGCAGCTCAAATATGCCCTTTGCTTAGAAAGTTGTGAGTGTGAAACCAAAGACCAACACTTCCATTTTCATTGTACTAATTGCCAGAATACTTTCTGTCTAACCAATCAAAATATTCCTAAAATCGATCTACCTAAAAATTTCAAAATGGAGCAAGCAAATATGGTAATAAAGGGTTTATGCGAAAATTGTAACAAATAAAAAACTTTGCAAGTGGGTTGCAGAGATCTTGTTCTATCTTTGAACTCATTAATGAGAATATTTTCATTTATATTATTACTTTACCTTACAGCATTATCAATAGTGCCGTGTACGGATGGTATGCCGCAAAGTTCCAATTATTCAGATGTAGAGTTTTCAATTACTGAGCACGACCATAATCATTCAGATCATCAAGATGATTGCACGCCTTTTTGTGTTTGTGCTTGTTGTGGCTCTATTATTATTTTGCCCACTGTCCAACCAATGTTAGAGTCTAAATCTGAAATTTCTACTGATTACCTTTTTAATTATACATTCGAATATTCCTTCGACTATAGTGACGGAGTGTGGCACCCACCTAGCCTTAGTTAAACCATTTTTCAAGGGACAACCATGCCCTTTTCAATCATAGTTTAGGTTTAACTTTTTTACACAATCAAAATTTAATGTTCGATAATATAATCGCTTATTCGGTTAAGAATAAGTTTGTCATAGGGCTATTCGTAGCAGCCCTTATAGTTTGGGGGTTATTTTCTCTCAAGCAGCTACCTATAGATGCTGTACCTGATATAACCAATAATCAAGTACAGATAATCACTATTTCGCCTACACTTGCTACGCAAGAAGTGGAGCAATTTATTACTACGCCTGTTGAGCTTGCTCTACAAAGTCTGCAAAAAACAGAAGAGATACGTTCTATATCTCGCTTTGGGCTTTCAGTAGTTACCGTAGTATTTGAAGAAAACTACGATATATACTTAGCTCGACAGCTGGTAAATGAAAAACTAAAAGAGGCAGAAGAAGATATTCCTAATGGCTTAGGCACACCTGAGATGGCACCACTTTCTACAGGCTTGGGTGAAATTTATCAGTATGTCGTTCGCCCAGAAGAAGGTTTTGAAGATAAGTACTCACCCACCGAATTAAGAAGTATCCAAGACTGGGTAGTCACTCGCCAGCTATTAGGTATAGAAGGAGTAGCAGAAGTAAACTCTATGGGGGGTTATCTCAAGCAGTACGAAGTTGCTGTAAACCCTAATCTTTTAAAATCAGTAGGCATAAGTATCACGGACATATTTAATGCATTGGAGAAAAGCAATGAAAATACTGGTGGTGCGTATATAGAGAAAAATTCTAATGCCTACTATATACGGTCTGAGGGTTTGGCTAAATCTTTAGATGATATTGGGAATATTGTTGTAAGTAATAATAATAATATCCCTGCATTAGTAAAAGATGTAGCAACGGTTCAATATGGCAAAGCACCAAGGTATGGAGCATTGGTGAGAGATGGAGAAGAAGTAGTCGGTGGAAAGGTAATGATGTTTAAAGGGGCAAATTCTGCACAGGTAACAGAGTTGGTAAAAGAACGTGTTATTCAAATTCAAAAGACACTTCCAGAAGGTGTTTTAATTGATCCCTACTTGGTAAGAGATAAGTTAGTAAGCACTGCAATTGGCACAGTTAAAAAAAATCTAATTGAAGGTGGTCTCATTGTAATTTTTATTCTGGTGTTACTCTTAGGTAATTGGAGAGCAGGACTTATTGTAGCCTCTGTTATTCCTTTGGCAATGCTGTTTGCCGTTTCTATGATGAACTTATTATGTATATCAGCTAATCTTATGAGTTTAGGGGCTATTGATTTTGGATTGATAGTAGATGGTGCAGTTATCATTGTGGAGGCTATAGTACACCGCCTACAAGTCAAAAAAGCAGGGAGTTTGCTTTCGCAAACAGAAATGGACTCAGAGGTAATTACCTCTTCTCAAAAAATAAGAAGTTCAGCGGCATTTGGTGAGATTATCATACTGATGGTATATATACCCATTTTAGCTTTGGTAGGCATAGAAGGGAAAATGTTTAAGCCTATGGCTCAAACAGTAATGCTTGCTATTGCAGGTGCATTGATACTTTCATTGACCTATGTACCTATGATGGCTGCCTTGGTACTGAAGAAAAATGTAGTCAATAAAGAAACTTTTGCAGATAAAATCATTGCCTTTTTCCATAGGGGCTATACACCTATCTTAAATGCAGCTCTACGTTTCAAAACAGTTTTTGTAAGTGCTGCTGTTCTCGCCTTTCTAATCAGCCTATTTGTTTTCAGCAAAATGGGTGGCGAGTTCATTCCTACTTTAGAAGAAGGAGACTTGGCAATGCAGCATATTCTACCACCGGGAAGCTCACTTTCTCAAAGTGTTGAAACTGCAAAAATGATACAAAATAAATTACTCAAAGATTTTCCAGAAATAGAAGATGTAGTTGCCAATATTGGTTCAGCAGAAATCCCAACAGATCCTATGCCTGTTGAAATTGCAGATTATGTTTTGGTAATGAAGCATAAATCTGAATGGACCTCGGCAAGCTCAAGACAAGATATGTTTGAGAAATTAGAGGAGTCTTTACATAATATCCCAGGAGTAGGTTTTGAATTTTCACAGCCGATACAATTACGTTTTAATGAATTAATGACAGGCTCAAAATCTGATATAGCAATTAAGCTATTTGGTGAGGACTTAGATGTGTTATTTCAAAATGCAACTAAGTCTGAAAATGTTATAAAGCAGATTGAAGGAGTAGGAACAGTGAATGTAGAACAAACCATTGGAATGCCACAAGTAATGGTGAAGTATGATTATCAACGCATGGCGCAATATGGCTTACACGTGCAGGAAGTTAATCAAGTTATCCGTTCTGCATTTGCGGGTGAGAAAGCGGGAATTATTTACGAAGGAGATAAACGGTTTGACTTAGTTGTTCGATTAGCTGAAGAAAATAGAACAGGCATAGAGGATGTAGAAACCCTATATGTAACGCTAAATAATGGTGGCCAAATACCACTTAACAGTGTGGCAAACATTGATCTGATAAATGCACCAATGCAAGTGTCTCGTGAGAACACTAACAGGCGTATCGTAATAGGTGTAAATGTAGGCGATACAGATGTAGAGTCATTAGTTGAGAAAATACAAAGTGAATTAGACGCTAAAGTTGATTTGCCAGTAGGTTATTACTTTACTTATGGCGGACAGTTTGAGAACTTAAAGGCTGCTAATGCCAGATTATTGATTGCAGTCCCAATGGCGTTAGCATTAATTTTCATTTTACTCTACTTCACATTCAGTTCTGTTTTACAGGCAGCATTAATATTTACAGCCATTCCTCTATCTGCCATTGGTGGAATATGGGCATTAGAGCTTAGAGGGCTTCCATTTAGTATTTCAGCAGGTATAGGATTTATAGCCTTGTTTGGTGTCGCAGTACTTAATGGCATTGTCCTTATCGGCTATTTCAATCAACTCAAAAAAGAAGGTATGAAAGATATCAAAGAGAGAATAACAATAGGTACAAGAGTAAGACTAAGACCTGTAATAATGACTGCAGCAGTGGCATCACTTGGATTCTTACCAATGGCGATTTCTACTTCGGGAGGAGCGGAAGTTCAGAGACCATTAGCAACAGTTGTTATTGGTGGTTTGATAACGGCTACTTTTTTAACCTTGGTCATACTTCCTATTCTTTACTATTGGTTAGAAGAGTGGAGTGAAAGAAAGTCCATGAGGATGAATGTGACTAAAGGCGGTGCGGTAGGGATATTCCTGATCTTAGGATTATCTGTGTCTACTCAAGCACAGCAGCAAGCTCTTGATTTGGATAGTGCTATTGCAATGGCCATAAATAATCATCCTAATATAGTAGCAGCGAGTCTAGAGGTTGAGAAAAATGAGTCTTTGCAAAACTTGAAGTATAACTTGGGTAATACAGATATATCTTATCAAGGTGAAGGCTTGTTCGATAGAGAATTTGGACAACAGGTAAACCAAATCGGAATAATCCAGGATTTCCCAAGTCGAGGTGTTACCGAAGCTCAGAACAAATTACAAGATGCTTACACTAACCAAAGTAGTACGAATCAGAAAATAACGAAGAACAAACTTAAATGGAAGGTCCAGCAACTCTATTATGATGTTCAATACAAAAAGGAATTAGAAAAACTCTATGGTGATCTTATTTCTACCTATAAAGAATATCATAGGAAAGCGACTGTAAGAGTACAATTAGGAGCTGCGAATCGTATCGAAATATTGAACCTACAATCTAAATGGAATGAATACGAACTTCTCTTAAATCAAGTGAAAATAGAAATTGCCAATTTGAATAAGCAATTCCAATTATTACTAAATACCAACGAGGTCATTACTACAAGTGGAAATCTATCAACGGCAAACTATTCTATTGAAATAGACACTATTACTAATCCACTTCTTTTACAATATCAGCAAGGAATTGCCATAGAAAATGCGAAAGTAGATGCGATGCAAGCTGATTTGAAACCAAGCTTCAATGCAGGATATGCTTTACAAAAGTTCAATCAGGGTGGTTGGCTCAGTGCCGTACAATTAGGTGTTGCATTACCATTATTTAATGGTCAAGCTAAAAAAAGAATTGAGGCTCAGAAAATACAAATTGACATCGGCAACTATCAATACGAAAGCAAACTGCTCAGGTTCAAACAAAATCAATTAGAAATAGAAAACACCTTGGACTTATATCAAGCAGGAGTGGATTTCTACAAAAACCAAATAGAAACCATTAACCCAGAGATGATAAGAATAAGTGAATTGAATTACCAGGCAGGAGAAATCTCTTACTTAGAATTGTTGAACTCTTTACAACTGATGGCAACCAATAACAGAAACTATTGGGAGCAAATACTAGCTTACAATAAAGCGGTTGCAGATTATCAATTTCTTACCAATCAATAAAAGACATAAAATGAATAATATAAAATATATCATATCAATATTTGCAGTGCTTTCACTGATGCTACTTAGTTCTTGTGGTCACAAACATACTGAGGGAGATGGACACGATCATAGATCAGAAACAGGACAGGCTCCACACGATCACGGATCAGAAGAAGATGAACACAGCCATGGTGAGGAGGAAAATCATAGAGAAGGATTATTCCTCACAAAAGCACAAGCCGAGACCATAGGTTTAGAATTTGGGACAATGTCCTCTATCAAAGTGAATGACTTTGTAAAAGCTACAGGTTCATTAGGTTTACCACCAAATGCTTACTCCTCTGTTTCAGCTAAAACCAATGGCATAATAGGAGGAACGAGGAAATTTGTAGAAGGTGATTATATAAAGAAAGGTTCCATTATTGCATACCTTGAAAATGCTGATCTAATAGTTCTACAGCAAGAATACTTAGAAGCCAAAGCACAGCTTGATCTTAAAAGATTAGAAGTAGATCGTCAAAAAATCTTAATCGAATCTAATGCTGGCATAAGCAAGAACTTACAAAATGCTCAGGGTGAAGTAACCATTCTGGATATTAAAACACAAGGACTAGCTAAGCAGCTTTCTTTTTTAGGAATATCAATTTCTAACCTTTCACCAAGTACGATAAAACAGCAGATTGAAATTATGGCACCTATGAGTGGCTATATTTCTAAGATTAATTTTCACAATGGAATGTATGCTCAATCTTCAGTTTCGTTAATGGATATTATTTCTTCTGAGCACTTGCATTTAGAGTTAGATGTATTTGAAAAGGACATAGCCAATATCAAGAAAGAGCAAAAGATTAGCTATACAGTTCCTGCATTTGGACACACAGTTTATTATGGAATAGTAGAGGTAATTGGTAAAGAGTTTAACACTAATTCCAAAACTATACGTGTTCACGGTCACTTAGATGGAACAAAACCAACCTTTCTAAAAGATTTATTCATTAACGCTAAAATATATCTCAATAATGAAGAGTCCTCAGCTTTACCAGAAGAAGCAGTTATCAAAGATGGAGCTAATAGCTTCATATATGTAGCCAATGAAAAGGTGGATGATGAAGAAATAGAATTTGAGAAGATAGGAGTTGTTACAAGTGCAACAGACAATGGTTTTACTGCCGTTAAACTAATCGATACAATTCCATATGGAATGCAGATTGTTACAGAAGGAGCTTACTATGTCTATGCACAATCAAAAGCAGGAGAATTAGAACACGAACATTAATACTTTGAGTTATGAATAAGAAACTAAAAGAAGCAATTAAATACTACGATAGGTTTGCAAAAGTCTATGATTTCTTTTCACCAAAATGGTACTACCATAATGCAAGAAAATACGCTATCCAGCAGATGGCATTGAAAGAAGGAAGTACTGTTTTAAACGTCCCTTGTGGCACAGGTCAAAATTTTGAGCATTTCCAAAAGTATATGAATAATACCGGCCTTATAATTGGCATTGATCTATCAGAAGGAATGCTTGAAAAGGCAAAGGAAATAAAAATTAAAAATGATTGGAATAATATTCAAATTATAAAAGAAGATGCTACAAAAGTTAATACCACATGGCTCGCAGCACACTACGACGAAACGCTTAAAGCGAATGCTATCATTTGTGATTTAGGATTATCTGGATTTCCTGATTGGAAAAACGTAATTGATAATCTATACGATCTTTTAGCACCTCAAGGGAGATTGGTTATTATGGATTGGTATTTACCCAAGCCTACTTTGAGAGGAAAACTTATCAAAGGGATAGGCAAGGGAGAAGTAGATAGACCCATTTATCAATACCTACAGAGTAAAACCAATGACTTTAGTGCTGATACTTCTTTTAATAGAGGAGGTGTGTTTGTTGCTATAGGTATCAAATCTTAACTAAACAAATATCACTATGTATCTATTTATATTTTTAATCGTTTATTTTCTTTTGGTCTTTGTCCTAAGGTCATTTTTACTTTGGAAGAAAACCAAAATCAATCCAATAACCTTCAATAGAGGTGATGATGCCCACGGGTATAATGGAAAAGTCTTTGGCATTATTTCTATCATAGAATTAATAATAGTTTCGGTTTATGCTTTTATTCCAAGTTGGCACAAGTTTTTATTGCCGTTTTGGTATTTGGAACATGAACCTTTAGTCTATGTAGGCTGGGCACTACTAATACTTTCATTACTATTTGTGTGGTTGGCTCAGTCCAATATGAGAGAATCCTGGCGTATTGGTATAGATGAAGAATACAAAACAGAGTTAGTAACCAGTGGCATTTTTGCTATTTCTCGAAATCCCATTTTCTTGGGGATAATGATTGCCAATGTAGGATTATTCTTCGTGCTGCCCAATGCTTTGACATTACTAATCATTGCATTATCAACCGTAAGTATTAATACTCAAATCAGGTTGGAAGAAGCGTTTCTACTGAAGGATTTTGGAGAACAATACACCAAGTATAAGACAAGAGTAAATAGATGGATAACTTTAAAAATTGCAAACAATGACAAATAAAAACCATACCCATATCTATGACGACAGTGGCAAGCAAATTTGTTGTTCGCTTGAAGAAAAAATAGATAGAAAGTCACCACCACCATTGGTACATTCAGATGATGATGGTCATAATCATAGCCACGACCATTCCCACGGAAATGAAAGTAATTGGAAGGTCTATCTTCCTGCCATTGTTAGCTTTCTTTTACTCATTACAGGTATTGCTTTAGACTATTTTGATATAGCTTTCTTTAAAGGGTGGATCAGGATATTTTGGTTTGGAGTTGCATATATTCCTGTTGGTTTACCTGTAGTCAAGGAGGCAATTGAAGCTCTAAAAAAAAGAGAAATATTTACAGAGTTTTTCTTAATGAGTATTGCCACTATTGGAGCTTTTGCCATAGGTGAATATCCAGAAGGTGTTGCTGTAATGCTTTTCTATGCTGTTGGAGAATTATTCCAAAGTGCAGCAGTAAGACGAGCAAAGGACAATATCACAGCCCTCTTAGATGTACGTCCAATAATCGCCAATGTATTAAGAAAAAATTCTTTCCTTGAGGTCAATCCAAATGATGTTAAGGTAGATGAAACCATACAAATAAAGGTTGGAGAGAAAGTACCCTTAGACGGTACTTTACTTTCTACCAAAGCCAGTTTAAATACCGCAGCACTAACAGGTGAAAGTAAACCACAAAGTGTAGTAAAAGGGGAAAACGTATTGGCAGGCTCTATCAATATGGATGGGGTTATAGAAGTAAAAACGACAAAACTATTCAATGATAGTTCAGTATCAAGAATATTAGAGTTGGTACAAAATGCTACTTCAAAAAAAGCTAAAACCGAATTGTTGATTAGAAGATTAGCAAAAGTTTATACACCTATTGTGGTCTATTTAGCCATTGCCGTATGCTTTGTTCCTTACTTTTTTGTGGATGATTATGTGTTTAGTGATTGGCTATATAGAGCCTTGATTTTCTTGGTAATCTCTTGCCCGTGTGCTTTAGTCATTTCTATTCCTTTGGGATATTTTGGCGGGCTTGGTGCAGCTTCTAAGAATGGCATACTTTTCAAAGGAGCTACTTATCTCGACCAACTGACTAAGGTAAATACTTTGGTGATGGATAAAACGGGAACAGTTACAAAAGGGGTTTTCAAAATCAAAAAGATAAAGCTTTTCAGTGAAATCTCAGAAAAGGATCTTTTGCGAGTATTAATGTCTATTGAATCCAAATCTACTCACCCTATTGCCAAGGCAATATTAGAATATGATGAAGGAAATACAAACTTATCCGAAGCAACCAATATCAAAGAAATTGCAGGGAAAGGACTGAGCGGAACAGTTGATGGTAAAGTCATTGCCGTTGGCAATAACAAGCTGATGAAGGAAATTGGTGTCCGTCTTCCACCTGAAACTAAAGAGATTGTAGAGAGTATTGTTTTTGTTAGCATTGACAATGAGTTTGCAGGCTTTGTAACTATTGCAGATGAACTAAAGGAAGATGCTCAAGAAAGTATAAATCTTTTGAGAAATGCAGGAATTCAAGAACTGGTAATGCTATCAGGAGATAAAGACACTATCACACAACAAGTAGCAAAGGAACTAAAGTTAGACAGAGCCAAAGGAGGGCTCCTTCCTGAAGATAAATTAAATGAAGTTGAATCCATTAAAAAAGATATTTCAAAGATAGTAGCATTTGTAGGTGATGGAATAAATGATGCACCTGTAATAGCAGCAAGTGATGTAGGTATTGCAATGGGTGGATTGGGAAGTGATGTAGCTATAGAAACAGCAGACATAATTATTCAAACCGATCAACCCTCTAAAATCGCAATGGCGATCAATATCGGTAAGTCCACTCAGCGAATTATTTGGCAAAATATAGCATTAGCCTTTGGTGTAAAAATCATTGTGTTAATTCTTGGAGCAGGAGGTTTAGCTACTATGTGGGAAGCTGTATTTGCAGATGTAGGCGTAGCATTATTAGCGATACTGAATGCTATTCGGCTTCAGAGAATGGAATGGAATTAACTATAAATCATATATCATTTGGACAGTATTATTCCAAACATCTATTTTAGTTTTAAATTTAATAAATGCCTACCCTCAAAAAGTGATAGACAGAACATATACCTTTACATTAATCTAACCCCAAAAACCCCTCCCCACAATCCCCACAAATCAAATTCAAATCAGCCTTGCCCCAGACGTTAGTCTGGCAAGAAGGACAGGTATACTTGACCTTGTTTTTCTTGGGTGGGGCAGGAGCTGCGGTAGCAGCAGGTGAGCTGCCGCCAGAGATCA
>Ga0209186_1002165_pt1 | contig 14131 bp, 10 predicted proteins | sample SidtaG_FD_187426 | JGI IMG/M metagenome (GOLD analysis project Ga0209186, IMG submission 187426) | Marine algal microbial communities from Sidmouth, United Kingdom - Sidmouth_Male2 metaG (SPAdes) (version 2) | ecosystem: Host-associated > Algae > Red algae > Unclassified | place: Sidmouth...
CATGAAAGTATGAAACCCCTTCTGATTTATTTGGCCGGAGAATGGTGCACAACTCTTCAATTCAATGCTTTCCGCTTCGCGGAAATCAAGAAACCGAATCATGTGTGTGCATGGTACCCGGGCCTTCCCAGACCCCAAGTTAGACTCGTAGATATGAAGTAGCCGTGATTGCCACGCGGCGCTCTCATTGGTTGACACGCGTGTGTGCACGGTGAGAGCCGGTCGTCAAGACTGCGCCTCAATGGGCGGAGCAACAGGCGATCACAAAATTATCTGGTGAAAAGTGGGGCTCAATGCCTCTTCAGAGGGTGTTCACCCAGCAAATGCTCCAACAATCTCTCAAACTCATTATTGTTCGAACGCTGGTTCAGGATCTCAGCGCTTGGACGTGCTCACGAACCCAACCAAGCCTGTGTTGCCGCGGAGGCCTGTCGACCGCTGTCGTTCGCGCTGTGTGCCTCGAGACGAGTCGGCGGCTCCCGCCGTTCGTTTCCCCTTTCTTTCCCGCGTTCCCCCTAGTTTCCGCTTCACGGTGCTACATTTGCGGGTGCCCCCCGGCGCCCGCCATGGCCGCAGTCACGCGTGGCGGCGGCGGTGGCGGGGTGCCGTCCTCCGCCCCCGCGCCGTCCGCGGTCGTTTCCTCCTCACCGGCGGCCGTGATCACCCCCGCGGTTGGAGCCGAGGTCGGCATGATGTCTACTGCTGTCCGTGCTGTAGTGGCACCACCGGCGGCACCCTTGGCGTCGAACACTGCGGTCACGCCCGCGTCGGTCACCGCGGTGGGGACGACGGCAGCAGCAGCGGCGACGGCGACACCGGCCGCGGCCGCGTCCGCCGCGGCCATATCGATGATGGCACCGTTAGAGGCGCCTTTGGCCGCTCATCTTACGGTGTCTGCTCCGGCAGCCCCCATGCCACCGCGGACCGGTGCTACACTCGGCGTGCCGTCGGCTTCGCCGAGAGGCGTGGTGGCCTTTCCGTCGACAAGGGCGACAGCGACGCCTGTGCCTGTGGTGGCGGCGGCGACACCTGGGACAGCAGCAGCGCGCGTGGGCGCTGCCGTCTTACCTTGTGTCGGCGCTGAGGGGTGCGCCAGCATGTTGCCGCCTGTTACTGCCGCTTTTGACGAAGCGGGTGGCAGCGCCGCACCAGTGGCACCACCCTCGGCGCCTGTCGCGGCTGGTGAGGCACTGACGCGGTCGGCGCCAGTGTCGACCCTCACCATGCCTTCGGCGGTTAGTCGGCAGCCGCCGCCGCCGTTGGTCTCATGCGCCCACCCGTTGCTCCCCGGCGGGCCGTCTCTGGTGGACTCGGCCGGCTTGGCTCAGTCGCCGGTGGTTGTGGCCGGCCCGCCGGCGCTGCCCGCAGTCGTGACCGGCACGGTGCCGCTGAGTGCGCCAACGGCGCCACCGATGCGCTTGCCGGGCGCACCCCCCGCCGGCGGGAGGATGGCCCTTGCATCGACTGCCGCGACCGTCGCGCCAGCCACCTCGTCCCCCCGGGCCGTAGTGTCGTTGTCGCCATCGGGCAACCACTCCTCCCCCGCCTCTGGCGTCGGCGTGCGCGGCGGCGGTGGCGGGCAGACCGACCCCGCCGTCATGGCGGCCGTGACAGCGGCGCCTGTCGGCCCTTCCCCCCTGTCTCACCAGGCCACCGCCGCCGCCGCCTCGGCCGCCACCGCTGCTGCTGCGGCTGGTGCCGAATCTTTCCAGCGGCATGACCCCAACGTCATCGCAGCCGCCGCTGACCTCCGGAAAGGTGGGCCTGACCTTGTCGTTGTCGCCGCCGTTGCTGCCGCGGTCGATGCGCTCAAGGGCTCGACGTCCCCGTCCCCGTCCCCACGCCCAGTGGCTGTGCTGCTGCCGGCGTCGTCGGCGGACCGGGCGCAGGCGGCCGCGTACGCACGGAACGCTGCGGCCGTGCGGGCGTCAAGTGGGTGCGTATCCCCTCATGTCGCAGGCGCCTCGACGTCGATCAAGGAGAGTGGGGGGGTGCCTCTGGCGGCGCCGGCGCTGGCGCCCGCCATCCCCCACGCACCCGTCGTTGTCGACGCGGCGACGGCCATGGCGGCGGCCAAGAAGGTGTTTTTATCGAACGCCGCCACGATTGCGGTTGAGATGGGGGTGGCCGTCCGGTCGCCCCCCTCCATCAAGGGAATGTGTATGGGGGGCGAGTTGGCCCCAGAGGATGTGGCCGATTCGATGGTGGTCGTGCCCCGCGGCGGGGGGGCGATGACCGAGGTGGCACCGTTGGCAGCGGGAAATGCCGTGGACGCCACCACCGCCGGCGTTTTCAGCGCCAGCGCGGCGCGGGGAGCGGCACCGCTCGCCGGGGATGACAGCCGCAGCAATGCGCGAGCGTCGGTGGTGGTTGCCCAGCTTCAGGGGGAGACGCCGCGGCCAACGGTGACGGTCGGTGCAGCGGGCGATGCTGGTGACGTTCCCGCCATGGGGCCCGTGGCTGCATCGCCGGTTGTTGCGACTCGCCGTGGCGACGTCCCGGCCTTTTCGGCGGTGGGCGATCCCGCCACCGCGGTGGCGGCAACGTCTGTGCTGGTGGCGGGTCGATCTACGGCGCCAAGTGCGGCATCGGCCGCGTCTGGCATCTCTGACGAGATGCCAGAGCGGCAACATGGACGTCCGCCCGTTGTGCCCTCGACACGGTCAAGGACGGGCGAGGCCCAACATCTCAGCGTGGCACCGGCAATCAGCCCGCTCGCCTCAAGGACCCCTCCCGCCCCCGCCCCCCTCCTGCCAATCTGCCCGCCTGCCCGCCGGTCAAGGCGTCTACGCGAGACCCCTGCACGGTTGGTGGGTTCGTCGGCAGCCGCTTCTGGCCGGCCGGCGTCCCCTCGTAGTCCCGAGCACGGCGAGGCAGGAGCGTCGGTTTCCCCCTCGTGCGCCACCGCCGCAAGCGGGGTGTCTCCTTCGGCTAGGGGGGCGGTACGCGGGGGCAAACCGGGGCGGCGTTGGACGCACGCGCCGTTGCCATTGTCAGCGGGTGCGCCGCTGTTGCCAAGTGGGCAACTCCCACCGCCCGTGGCGGCGGCCACAGACTCGGGGGTGGGGGCAGGCGGCACTGCGTCCAAGCGCCGGCGGTCGGGGTGTGCGCCACAGGGGTCATCCAGAATCCCTATCGGTGGTGGGGGCGCAGTCCCTGGCGGCGACTGCCGTGATGACGGTGTCGGGGGCATGCGCGACGGCCGCACCGGCGGCCGCCTGCGGTCGGTGCGAATGATGCCCGACGCGGAAGTCATGACCTTTACCGATTCGACGTCTTCGTCTCCCGAGGCATCGTCGTCAACGCCCTCATCAGTGTCGTTGGACGATGACGGCAGCGGCAATTCTGGGAAGCGGTTGAGGCCTTCTCGGCAGGAGGCGGCGCTTGCGGCCGCCCCCGTCGCGACTCTGTCATCCGACGACTGGGACGCCGGGCTGTTGCCGGCGGCGGGGCGGGCGCCCTCCGAGTCAGCGTCGGCGTCTGTGGCGGCGGTGGTGGCGGCGTCAGCGGCGGCGGCGGGCCCTCACGCGTTGGTCGCCCCGCGGCGGGCGTCTGCCTGGCAGGCAGCTGATTGCGCGGACTGCCTGTCGAGCGCTGTCACGACCCCGGCGGCGGTGGCGGCCAAGGCGGCGGCCGCGACCCGCGCTGCTGCGGCGACCGCCGAGGCGTCCTCTGCGTCTGTTGTCGACTCGGCCATTGCCGCCGCTGTTGCAGCGGCCGCGTCCCCACGACCGCCGCAATCGTCGCCGTCTATGCCACCGCCCGCGACGACGGGCATGCTCAAGGACGGGATTGTCGTGGCGGGGCCGCCAGTAGCTTTAGATGCAGCGGTGCTGGCGGTCGCGTCAAGGGCGTCAGCGTGTCCCGCGGCGGCCCCTATCCCCCCGCTGGCGGGTGTGAAGCGTGGCAGCGGCAGCGGCGTTGTGGATTTGTCACCGGTGGCCGCCGGTGCGGCCGCACGGGGCGCCTCGTCATGGGCCCATGGTGGCCCCCGGCATCCGCTGTCCAAGCCGAAGCCCTCCCCCGCCCCCCACCCTGCTGCGTCTGGCGAAGAGATATTGGCGTCGGGCTCTTCGCGTACGGAGGCAACCGCCTCAATGCGGGCGCTACGCAAGCGTCGGCAGTCGCTTGCTCCACCGTCTGCGGACGCCCTCTCGGTTCCTGACGGCGTCGGTCGTGCCGGTACGGCGGCGGCCCCAAAGGAGCTTGCCAGGCAGCCGCCAAAGCGGGCTCGACGGCGGTCAGCGGGGGCGGCTCACGCGCCCCCCTCGATGACGGTGGCGTCCGCGGCGGATGCGGTACAGTCTTTGTCACCTATGGCCCCAGCCGTCGACCATGTGGGCGGCCGGTGGCCGCGCCTTGGCCCGCTTCTTGTGAGGCGGTATGGCGGTAAGATCGCCACGCGGTCGGCGTCAGCTATGCGGGGAGACCTCCTTGCGCTTGTCTCCATCCGCGAGGAGCTGCGGCAGTGTGCGCGGCACGTCGACCCCACGGTGACGCGGGCGGGAGCAGCTGATGCGGCCGAGAAGCAAAGCGGGGGAAAGGACGGTGGATGGCAAGAGGGAGTGCACAGGGAAGAGGGGGGCGACCAAGCGATGGAGGTCGTTCCGCCGCCGCGGGTGGCGGTGCCGCCAGCCACGGACGGGCCTCTCTGCTCGTCCCGCGTCAACGCGTCGACAGCCATGTTGCCTGATGCGTCCGCCGAGCCGGCGGCCACGCCATCGGCCGCGCCGTCGGCCGCACGGTTGGCCGCTCCGACGGCACCGGCTGGCGCTGTCTTGCCGACCTGGTCGCCCTTGTCGACACCCTCGGTGGCGCCGCGGATTGCAGCTGCCGTAGCCGTGAAGGGCCCACACCCATCCCCCCATCTGCTCTCCATGACGGGGGCAGCGGCTGCCGCCGACTGGATTGCCATCGCTCCCCCGGCTGCGTCATCTGGTTCCATGCGCCCCCGCCCCACACTACGAGCGACTCCCCCCGCCGACGCCCCCCCCTCAGCGGCTTCTGCGGCGTTGGTCGCCGCTTTCCGCGCCGTGCGGGCGGCGACCGGCCGCGTCGCTAGTCCGGCGGCCGAATCGAGCGGCGACGCGGCTGCGGCGGTGGTGAAGGCGGCCGCCGCGCGTGGAAGGGACGAGATCGACGCGGTGGCGTCGGTGTTGCGCTCCGCGCTGGCTGCGGTCGAGCAGCTGACGGCGGTAGCGGGGGTGGTCGATTGTGACACGAAGCGTGTAAGACCGGTGGGACTGACGCCATCAACCGGCCCCCCTCTCGACCGCGTCGCGGCGGCAATGGACCTGCCGGCGGAGACATCGGTCGGCCATACTGCCAGTCTCCCACCGCCACCGCCCGCGTCGGGTAGTGGAGCACCGAGTGCTTGCTACACTTTAGGCGTCCCCCGTGAGCGGTCGTCTGGCCGGCCTGCCGCTCCGCCGCCGCCGCCGCGGGCCGTCGGCACCAGCTCCTCTGACGTGGTGGCGGCCCATGTGCTCGTGCAATTGTCGCGGCCCTTCAATGGTGCCGGCGCCGGCCCCGCGCGGCAGGGTGGTGTGGGTGCACATGCGGACGTGGCTTGGCGAGGTGGAGAAGGCACCTCCCCCCTCGGCGGGAAGGCACCCCCTGTCACCGCTGCGCTACCTGTCGCCGCCGCCGCTGCACATGTTGACACCGTCTGTCCGCCTCGTGTACGAGCCACCTCTGTCGACCAACAGTTCGATGAAGACCTTGTTGGCATCTCCAAGGCGCCCTCCGTGGTCGTAGACTGTGGGCACCCCGCTCCACCTGGCGCAACGACAGAGCCCCTACCCGCCCCTGGTCCGCCTGCCTCAGTGGGCACCGCGGCGGACACGTTCCCCACGTCCTCCGCTTCCCCCCCCGCATCTGGCAAGCGCAGGCGGTTGACGGCAGGACCCCTTTCGGTGCCCAGCGTCATCACAAGCGCGTCGGCTCCACCAGCGGCCGGCCCAGCCACCGCCACGAGCGCCGTCGTGAGCGCCGGACGGACGTTGTCACCGGAGCTCGCACCCCTCCGCTCGATGCGTGCGCGGGCGCTTGCTGCCAATATAGCGGCGGCCAGCGACGGGGACCCCCCCCAGCCGCCCCGGCCTGCCGCCGCTGTGGTGACAGCACTGGGGGCGGCACAGGCGGCGGGCGTCACCTCCGCCAAGCGGAGGCGGCGCTCGAACGCCCTTACGGTCGACGGGGCCGCGGAGGCGGTAGTGTTGCAGACTTCTGAAGAGAAATGCTGGCCGGTGCGGGCGCGTCGTGGGTCTGTGACGTCGGCTGAGGCTCCACCGTCGCATGTCGTGCTTGCCAAGTCAGGCATAGAGGCCCACGACAACCGCGGCGGCCTGCCGTCGCCACCGCAGTTAGTGCCGAAGCCCTCTTCTTCGTTGGTGGCGAGCGTGGCGACGACGGCCGCCTCGGTATGTGGAGGGGCAGCCGCACCCAGCTGCCGGCAGCAGCCCGAAGTGGCGGCGGCGCTGATTTCTTCACCCGTCACCCCGCACGCGTCGCAGACAGCGCTACCCAAGACGACGACCGTCAAGATGTTATCCGCCGACGTAGCGCCGTCAAGGGTGACACCCGTTGACGTGGAGCCTGCTGCAAGGGCCCTAACGCAACCGGTGGAGGCGGCACCCGTCGCGGGTCTGGCCGCGGCCGTGGCGGCGGGGGCTGTGGCCACCAAGTCATCGTCTGGTGCCGAACCGTCCTGCGTCACAGCATTGGCGCCCATTCCCCCCTTTCCTCCTGCTTTTCCGCCCATGGCCACCGCCGTGTGGGCGTCGCGCCTGACCACCGTCGCCAACATCCCCGGTTTCATCACCGCCCCCGGCTTCGTCACCACCCTCGTCGACGACGACAGGCGACCGTGGTCGGCCGCCCCCGCGGACGAGCCGGGAGTAGTTGCCGCCGCGCTATCCGACGCGGTCTTGCATGCGCACCTACCACGGGGGGGGCATCCTCGGGCGCAGCTGTTGGCATGGGAGGCCGCGGCCGCTGCGACAGCGGCCATTACGGTGAGGGCCGCTGGGAAGCAGACGCGTGGTCGAGGGGGCAAGCGTCGACCGCGACAGGCGCCATCGGAGACGCTCGCCAAGCCGCCGCTACCACATCTGCCGCTGGTTCATCTGGCGGCGACGACCGAGAAAGTTGGCGTTGCGCACCTGAAGACCACGGATGTGGACGTAGCGGACGGCAGCGTGAGCGGCAGAGTCGTTGCGGTCAACACGACGCCACCACCGTCCGTGCTGTCGGCAGAAGCCGCGGGGCCGCTGTCAGCGGTGTCAGACGGCGGCGCCTCGGCGTTTGTGCTCGACGCGGCGGCGCCTCCTCTGTCCACCGGCGCTGCAGCTTCCGCTGCCGCCAAGGAAGCGCTGGTAGCGCCCAAGGTGGCGCCGATGGCACCTGGTGATGGTTCGCCTGTCAATTTGGTGGGGGACGAGGCGCGCATGGCGCCTCTGCCTGAGGCCGACGTGGTACAGCACCATGCTGTGGCCACCCCGCACTTGGCAGCAGACACGACAGCTAAGACGGTTGTGAAGCCTGTTCGGGCTACCTCGCTACGCGCGTCGGAGGTGGTCGAGCCTGGTTCAGCGGAGAAGATTGTGATGGCGGGCACGCATGGCGACGACAAGACCGATGGCCTTATCAACCCGCCCGCTGAGGTTCGCGGGAGCACACAAGTGCTGTCGCCTTGCATGAACTCATTCAGCCCGCCGTCGTCGACGGCAGGGGCGCCCGACCCCCTCCCCTCCCCTGCCGACGCTAGGGTTGATGCGGGCATTGGTGAGGCCGCCCATGTGCTTCTAACCGACGCCCCGCTCGTGGCTGACGGCGCCAGTGGCGACGTCGGTGAGACACTGGCGGGGCTACAGGCGTCGCTGACGGCGCCGCGGTCACCGTTGCCGCTGCTGCCACCGCCGCAACCGCGTAGTGACGCCGCCGCCGCTGTTGGTGGCAACGCCATGTTGACCGTCTGCCACGCCGGCGACAGCGGCGGGGTCGGTGATATGGACGCGGTGATGGCAGCGGTCTACGGCGACGACAATGCGGTCGTCGGTGGGGACGCGGGGCGCAAAGCGGCGGCACAGATCTCTGACGGTGGCCTAGCCGATTTCGCTGGGGGTGAGCGATTGAGTCCGGCTGGAAAGCCGTCGGACAACACGGATGGCGGCGCCGGTTACAGCTCCAAAGATGTGGATGACTCGGCTGGGCATATTAACGGCGATGACGTTGATGATATGAGCTTCTTTTCTGTGCTTGCTACCGCCACCGCCGCCACCGACGATTGTGGCGACCATCTGCGCCGGCAGTCGCGGCCGGCGTCCCTGTGGCGCCGCGCCCCATTTGCCTGCGACGCCCGTCGGCGGCATCTGGCGCGGAGCCGGGATGTGGCGGGCCCCGCTGTCCCCGCCGACTGCCTGGCGCTAACCTCTGATGACCGGGACGAAGCGACTGCGGCCGCCGATAGGCTTGCGGCGGCGCTTCTGGGCTGGCGCATTGTCGAATGCACCGCTGTGGCAATGCCAGTGGCGGCGTTGGCTGAAGGCGCGCATGTCGCAGCCGCGCGACTGTCGTCGGTGCCTCTTCCGGCAGGGCGCTCGCAGCGCCCAGCACCATTGTCTGTCGGTCGCCAGCGCTTCGTCTTGCGTGGGGCGGGTGGCCGACGCCCCTGTCACGTCACGTACCGTGCTGTTCCTCCCTCCGCCAGCGGCGCTGTCGCTAGGGGCCTCGGCAGGGAGGCGTTGGCGGCCGCGCGACTCCAGCGACGGACGCTATTGACCGAGGCCAGCGACGTCGACAGCAGCCCTGGCTTCGAGTCATCGACGCAAGAGGAGACGGCACAGGGACTCGCGCGCTTGCCGGCTCCGCCGCGGCGGGCGGCCGCCCGCTCTACTCTTGGGTCTGGTAGTGCGGCGGTGGCGACGACGGCGGCAGCGCCGGTGTCCTCAAGGCGGCACAGCGGGGCCGGGCAGCGGTCTGGCCACGACATTCTGCCTCCGTTTGAGGTTGTTGGCGATACACCGGAGCACGACGCTCCCCTGCCGCTGCGTCGGCGGCCGAGCGCATTGCTGCCGGCAGCGGGCACGTCACCACCGCTTCCCCCCCCAGTCGCCCGCCCAGTCACCCTCGCGTACGAGTCCGAGGTGTACGAGAGCGCCTGCCGCCTGGACGTCAATGGGGCGGGCGGGGAGACGGTGGAAACGCGCTTGTGGCAGCCGGCAGTCCAAATCACTTCTTCTGCTCCACACTGGTCGCAGGCGGTGCACTACGAGTCCCAGCCGACGCCGGCGGCACCGGCCGCGCTGTCTCAGCCTTGTGAAGGGGGCAGGCGTAAGCAGCAGACCTCGGCGGCTGGGCCGGGGAATGGGCGGGCGACGTCGGGCGCTTTGTCTGGGCTGCCAGCTTCAGGCGGGATGTCGCGCGTCGGCAGTTTTGGCCGGGATCAGTTCGCCCAGTCGCCCACAGGGGCCTCGGTGCCGACATATGAGGCGCGCCGTACCCCAGTCGACGGACGCGAGCCGTACCTGCCGGCTGCCGCCGCTCAGCGATCGCGGTTCACGGACGCGTACGCCACCAAGGGCGGCGCGGCCGCGGCCGGCCACGACCGTGTCACGGGGTTGGAGGGTAGCCATGCCTCTCTCCGGCATGCGTATGACCGTCACCAGTACGGCCGCGACCGGTCGGCGGCGGGCGGCACGCCCCGGTCTAACTCCCACCACGAAGTTGCGCGTGCTGACAACGAGTGCACCGGTGATGGTGATGCCAGCGGCGCCTATGACAACCGCGACCGCCACCACGAACTGCCTTATGAGCGGGATGCCTGGCTGGCTGCCGTCACGGCCACCGGCACTGCCGGCCAGCGGCCCTACCACGCCCCAGACCCGCGCTCGCAGCCACTCATCGCCATGACTGCCTCTGGGCGGCAGTCCACCTTCCCTCCCCTTCCCTCGTCGGCGGGGGGGCACCACCTCGCGAGCCCTAGCTCTATCGGCGCGTCGCGCGGGCGCTGGCCGCGGACCCGCGACGTTTGGGACGGCAGCGGCGGCAACAGGGACTTGGCTGACGGGGGAGCGCTGGCGCACGGGTGCGACCGCGGGCGCGGGCGGAGACAGGGCCCCGGCGGCAGCGTCTACACGGGCGGCCGCGGGGGCTCTTCCAGCACTTGGGGCGTCAGAGGCCACTCTTTTGGTGACGGGTACAGGAGCGGCGACGTCGCTCGCAGTCGGGACAACGTCGGCGCTCGTGGCGGGAACACCGTCGGCCGGCACCTGGGCCGCGGCGGTTACTCCTCGGATGCCGCTGCCGCGGCCGCCACCGCTCATAGCCGCGCGCGGAGGCTGCAGCGCGGCGGTGGCACCCGCGGCGGCGTCCGCTCCGGCGGTCCCGGTGTCAGCCGCGGCTACCACAGCGGCCGCGGTGGGGACAGGTCATTTGGTGGGGACGGTGGCCGCAGCGCAGCCACCATCCGCGGCGACTGGCTCGGTGGTCGCGGCGGCCGCGGCGGCGCCGATGGTTCTGTGGCGGCCGCTGATGTGGTCGCCGCGGCAGCAGTCGCGCCCACCACATGGGCCGTCTCTGCCGCTGCCGCTGGATGGGCGCCGTCGCCGGGCGCGGGCGGCGGCGTCGGCGGGGCTAGGGCTGACGCCCACGCGCCTCAAGGGTCATCGTCGGGCGGCGGCTGGGCAGCCGCAACCCGCGTAAGGTGGGCAGGGGCGCGCGCCTGGGAGCCGCCACTCGTGTCGTACGACGAGGGGGAGGTGTCAAGGGGTGGCGGCGAAGGCGGCAGTGGCGGCGACGGCGGCGGAAAGGCAGGTTGAGCGATGATGCACTTCGGCTTTCTTGTGGAGAAGGAGTCGGCCATTCTTGTTCGTCTCTTCCTCCCTCATGTCTTGTGCGTCTGAGTATCTACGCACTAACTTTTACACGAGTTGAGGCACTTCCTGGTTACGCTTGGGAACCCCCGGTGGCGACTCTTCGGAGGGGTGGTGCGACACCCTTGTCCAGCTACTTGCGACTCTCGTGCTTCCATGCACTTTCTTCGGCCTGCAATACTGGTGGTTGTGTGAGTGCGATTGGCGCGTTACACGACTGCCCACCTTTGCGGCGGCCGCTGCCGTGGGTAGCTGCTCCGCAGACGGCGGTGCGGCAAGATCGTGGTGGTCGCAATTCGAGCAGGTGAGGCGCACGCCGCTCGCCCCGCCGGAGAGAAAAGCGGCTCACTTGCTACCTACAGTATCCCCCGGGTCTATCTGCATCTTCCCTTCCATGATTTCTCGGTCTTCCCGTTCTACCCCCGTCCAAAAGCACATCTGTCCACCCCCCATTGCACGCGCACCCGCGCGGCAATATCGTCTCGCACCATGCCTGTCTGCGCAGCCGTACAGCCTGCCCCCGCCCGCCGCATCCTTGCACTCACCGCGGAACGGCCGCAGCGACTTGGACGCGTCACCTCGCGCTGCCATGTCCACTAGCCGAGCAGGAGTCTCCCTCCCGACCGCCCCCATAGCCCCCGCCGCCCCCATCGCCCGCCGCGACACTGGCGTTTGCCTCAGCAGGTCTTGAGCAAGCCGCTCACAGAGGACTGGGACACCTTCCCCTAACCGCTCGTCAAGCCGGCGGCAGCAGTCGCATCACCAGTGGATGCCCATCGCTGAACTTCCCCACCACGACGGGCGCAACGGACGAGACGGGGTGGCGTCGACTCCGAGGCACGTGCATGGTGCGGTGGAGCACAACGCAATGAAACTACACGCGGACGCTGCACGGCAGGGGCGGCACCCCGTCCCCGCCGTGCCGGTCCCCGACTGGCCCCGTACCCCCATGCACGACGGGCCGCGGTCAAAGAATGGAGCATGACGCCGCCGCCGACGTCATCATTGCGGCCGCATCCCGCTTGCCGGCGCACACCACGCCAGCCAACGTGCACAACCTCGCGGTCGTTGACGTTTGCCTAAAAGGCTCGCGAAGCAGGTGGCCCTTGAACTCGGCATCCACAAGTGCCGGAGCGTCGGGGAGGGACGGGCTGCCGCCTTCGGCCGACGGCGTTTGGGCGCCACCACAGAGGTCACGCGCGCGTACGACCGACGCCCATGGGGTGGGGAGCGGCCGCTGCGCCCCCGGCGAGAGCGTCGTCACGGTCGTGGACGAGACGCGTGCGCGGTACGAACTCGGGTCCTGCGCAACGGCGAACCACCGGTAACACCACGCGACTCCACCCCCCCACCGCCGCACCGTGCGCGTCCGTACCCCCCGCGGCCGCAAAACGTATTTCCGCCCCAACCGCAGCCGTCTCTCCCCAGGCCGCTCCGTGGCACTCGTCCGCCGTCAGCAAGTCCCACTCTTCAAAGAGGCAGGCGCGTCGGCAGAGCGCGGGACGCACCGCGGTCGGCGAGTGGGGGAAGGGGCGGCAGCAGAAGCAGCGGCAGATGAGCACAGCCGCGGCGGGCAGCGGCATGTCACAGCCGCGGCGACAGAAACGGAGCGCGGTAGTCGCGCCGTCGCCGCACCGCAATCCAACTCAGCAAACGACGGGGAGGGGACAGGACACGAGGCGAAGAACAGGGTGAGCTGAATGACCGACCAGAACAGGAGGAAGAAAGGTTGCGCTCGCCCGCACCACCGCCTCAGCCTGCGTCTGCCGCCGTGCCCGCACCACAGGGGCCACCAAGGCAAACGCGGGGTGACGCGGACGCCAACTGCCCCCGCCAGCCTCTGCGCTGCAAGCGACTAAGACGGGCGCCGCCGTCACTACACACACCACACACCATACACCACGATGAGGCGGAGGTTGTCCCTGAGGGTGCTCCGCTGACAATCCCACCCACGTTGACCTTGACGAAGGGTCGGGCGGACCGCCGCCGCCCGGTGGACGATAGTCGTACAAGCACATCAGCAAGACGGGACGCGGCAACGCAACGGCACCGCGAGGTGGCAACGGAGAGGGACCAGACACGGGAAGTTGGGATCGGCACGTCACCCCCCCCTCCACCCCCCGCCGCCGGCACCGCGGTCCGCCATGACGGCCTTGATAAGGTTGCACGCATCCAATGACAAGGGCCTTGGGGACACAGTGGCACTGCCCATGACCCGGGAGGGCTCGACGTGTGTCAGGGGAAGGTGGGTCGAGGGCGGGGTGGAGAGCGAGACACAACAACAGTGAGGGAAAATGATTGGAGAAACGGGACCACGCCACGCAACGGTGCAGCACGGCACAAGTAGCACATACGGCACCGAAGGGAGGAGGCAGAGTGGGAGAGGACGGGGGAACAGGCACTGGCACATCAACTGCTCCTCCACCCCTCACCGCCGCCGCCGATACCGCCCGAAGCAGGCGGGCGGGTGCGCACCCGCGCCGCAGTGGTGGCCGGCGCTCGCGGCGCGGCGGCGCCACGGAGACGAGTGGGCAGGCTTCCGTTTGTTTTGGACGCGGGGAGCGAAATCGGCAACGCGCTGCAAAAAAATGAGTGGTCCACCCCTGCACCAACGTCGCACCTGAGGAGAGCATCAGAATGTGGCTTTTCACGAGACGGTCGCGGCACGAACCGGCTTCGTACAGTATCCTGGATAATACCAGCCCCAGCCGAGTTCTTGGACACCCCCCTCTGCTGGTGCGCGCCCGTCCTGCTCTTTGGAGACCCGCCCGGGAGTCCCCATTGCTCAGCGGCTCCCACTTCCCCACCACACCATGTACTTTGCGTCGACGGCCACTGCCGTAGTGCCCGTGGCCGACGCCACCGCCCGCGGCGACGGCGGCGGCGGCGCGACGGCTCCGCCCCTCGTCGAGTCGCTCCGCGCCGACCGGGGCCACCCGCCCCTCGACGGCTTGCCCTACGCCGACGCCTACACGGACGAGACGGCCGAGGTGGTCGCCGACCTCATTGCCGCCGAAATGGCGGCCACCCCGTACGTGCCGGGCGCGTACGACGCGTGGGTGGACCGCCTGCCGCGGCCGCCGCCGCCAGTGGCCGGCGCGGCGCCCACAGACAGCCACGCCGGCGGCGGCGGCCGCAGCGGCGGTGGCTGCGGTAGCCATGGCGGCGGGCGGTCGTCCCCCCCTGACAGCCCCACGGCGGCAGCGGCGGGGGCGTCCCCCCCCCCCCCCCCCCCCCCCCCCCCCCCCCCCCCCCCC
>Ga0209186_1002169_pt1 | contig 14123 bp, 18 predicted proteins | sample SidtaG_FD_187426 | JGI IMG/M metagenome (GOLD analysis project Ga0209186, IMG submission 187426) | Marine algal microbial communities from Sidmouth, United Kingdom - Sidmouth_Male2 metaG (SPAdes) (version 2) | ecosystem: Host-associated > Algae > Red algae > Unclassified | place: Sidmouth...
TTGTTTTATCCTCAAAGTTTCATCATTTGCTAATTCTTTGTGAAGGATTCCCGGAATATTAACAGTAATTTCCGCCTTATAGCGTTCTCCTATGATAACCTTTATAGTTGCTTTCTTAGGTTTTTCAAAGCTATTATCGAATTTATTCATCAATAACGCCAAGATAAAGTGAGACGCTTCGTGATATGCTGTAATTTCAGCAAGACGCTCAACATCCAATTTTTCTTCTCTCATACGTATTTACTTTTTGTTTATTTTAACGGCAATTTACCAACTCACTTTCAAAAGTAGTGAAAATCCCTTAACTTTATCAAAAATACAAAACATGAGTACAGCACAAATTATAGAAACAATCAGGCAACTGCCTTTTGCAGAACAACAGCATATTGCTCATACCATTCTCAAAAATACAGCAGAAGTAGTTGGTGAAAAAAGCTATAATCATTCTTTTGCGACTGATGAAGAAGGCTATGCGGCTATGGCTGCGGACACAGAACGTGAACAGGCTGCATTAGAATGGATTGAAGGAACCCTCAACCACGAAGAACTATGAAAAAACGCGGAGAAATTTGGTGGGTCAATTTCGACCCTTCAGTTGGTCAGGAAATCCAAAAAACACGACCTGCCATTATCGTCAGCAATAATAAATCAAACAAATTTTTGGCGCGTTATCAAGTAGTTCCGGCGAGTACGCAATCCGGTAAAATATATCCGGGGGAGGCAGAAATCAAAATTTCCGGTAAAGAAGGTCGTGCCATGATTGACCAAATTACTACAGTGAGTGAACTTCGATTTAAAAATAAAATTGGCAAGGTCACCAATGAGGAAATGGAGCGCATTGAGGAAGTTTTGAAATTTCAGTTAGGGCTAAAATAACAACCAAACCATGTTCAAAATCGAAACCAAAACAGACGCCCAACTCTCCAAAAAAGAACGCACAGAAATTCTAAACCTTCTAAATGCTTCTTTCGACAATATTTTCCCCAATCGTATTTTTTTCAAACAAATTCCACACAAACGTATTTTGGTAAAAAAAAACGATACCATTGTCGGACAAGTCGGTATTGATTATCGAGCGATGAATTTGGGCGGACGATTGATTGATGTCGTTGGGATTATTGATTTATGCGTTGCGGAGGAATATCAGGGAAAAGGTATTGGTTCAAAATTACTGCAAACCGTTGAAAATCAATTCAAAGAGAGAGCTGACTTTATCCTTCTTTTTGCCGACGAACATAAAGTCTATCTGAATAACGGCTTCAAATTAGCCAATAATAAAGTGACGTGGTTAGGCATTGATGGAGGGAAAACGATTGGGATTTTATCCAAAAACATGGGCGATTGTTTGATGTATAAATCCATCAAAAAGGGTGTGGAATGGACGGAAGACGACTTGGATATGATGGGCTACCTGTACTGACGACTTTAGCCGTCAGGTAGCTGCGACGGCTAAAGTCGTCGGTACGGTATTCGCGCTACATTATTTGCCGATGCAAAAGCGCGTAAAGATAGAATCCAGCAAATCATCAACACCTACCTCACCCGTAATTTGCCCTAAATAATTGAGTGCGTGACGAATATCCATAGCGATTAAATCAGATGGAATCTGTGCATCAAAACCCGCCAATACCGCATCCAATGATGCATACGCACCTTGCAGCGCATCATAATGACGCGCATTAGAGACAACCGTATTTTCGGCACTCACTTCGCCAGTAAGGACGGATTGATAGAGGTGTTCTTGCAAATATTCGATATTCATTTTATTGAGGGCAGATGCAGTGACGATATTTTTTTCGGGCAAAATATCCGATACATAATCAGCAGGTTTTGTATAGGGATTTAAATCCATTTTATTCGCTACGGCAACAAGGTGGATGCCTTCTTGGTGGAGTTTGTGGAGGTCTTCGGTGACTTCTTCCGGCGACATTTCTATCACATCAAAAACGTAAATCAGCAAGGTAGAAGCTGCGATTTTTTCCATTGTTTTGGCTACGCCAATCGCTTCGATTTGGTCGCTTGCCTCACGGATACCCGCCGTATCAACGAGTCGAAATTGAACGCCTTTGATATTCAACACTTCTTCAATCGTGTCGCGTGTCGTGCCGGCAATATCGGATACAATAGCGCGTTCTTCGTTGAGTAGAGCGTTGAGCAGGGTTGATTTTCCGGCATTCGGACGACCTGCAATGACCGTACTGACGCCGTTTTTGATAGCATTTCCCAGTTGAAAAGAATCCATTAATCGGCGCAGCAATCGTTGTATCTTGTGTACCAATTCTATCAATTTCGTGCGGTCTGCAAACTCGACATCTTCCTGACTAAAATCCAATTCCAACTCAATCAATGCCGCAAAATCGACCAATTCCTGCCGCAAAGCCGCAATTTCATTAGAGAAGCCGCCGCGCATTTGTTGCATCGCTATTTTGTGTTCGGCTTCCGATTGTGCGGCGATTAAATCCGCTACTGCTTCGGCTTGCGACAAGTCCATTTGCCCATTCAAGAAAGCACGCATCGTGAACTCGCCGGGCTTCGCCATACGTGCGCCCCACTGCATCAACAATTCCAAAATCTGCTGCTGAATATACGGCGAACCATGACAGGAAATCTCCACCACATTCTCTCGCGTATAAGAGCGCGGCGCGACGAATACCGACACCAACACTTCATCAATTATTTTGTCGTCAAAATCCCGAATCGTACCAAAATGAATGGTATGACTCGCCACCTCTGCCAAGTTTTTCCCATAAAAAAATCTATCGCACAAAGCAATCGCATTTCCGCCCGACAAGCGGATGACGCCTATCGCACCGATGCCCGGCGGCGTGGCTATGGCTACTATGGTGTCTTGTAAGTTAGTGATTGGTGACTGGTGATTAGTGATTAGGAAATATTTCGCTTCGCAAAATTAAACGATTTATCCGCAAAAGACGCTTGAATCAATCACGATTTTTTATTTTGCCGAACCAATCACTAATCACCAGTCACCAATCACTAAAATGCGAATAGCTTTCATCGCCGATGCTTTAGACTTTCAATATGCCGGAATTCACATCTATACGCGTGAAATCCTAAAGGCATTGGTGGCGATAGATAAGGAGAATGAGTACATCGTGGTGCGCGGCAAGGCAGGCGAAAAAATCGAAGGCGCGGAGGAAATTATCGTTCCTGTAAATCCGAATATTCCTGCACACAAGCAGTTGCGACTCTTTTGGGGGATTCCGCGTGCATTGGTGCGGGCGGGTGCAGATGTGGTGGTCGAGCCGCGTCATTTAGGTCCTTTTAATTTGCCAAAACACATACGGCGCGTGACGGTACTGCATGATTTAACGCCTATTTTACTGCCTGATTATCATACATTTAATGGTCGAATGATACATCGTTTGCTGCCGCGTGTATTGCGACGCACAGACCACGTACTGACCGTTTCGGAATATACGCGGCGCGATATGGTGGCGCGTTTTCCATTTACCGAAAAAAAATCTACATCAATTTTGTTGGGTCGTGATGAGACGTTTGTTCCGAAAAATGATAATGCTGTTTTGGAAAAATATGGGATTCGGCAACCGTATTTTCTATATGTGGGTACGCTCGAACCGCGTAAAAATTTGAATGTATTGGTGAATGCTTATAATACATTTCGCCAACGTAGCGGTTTGAATTATCAATTAATTTTGGTGGGAAAAAAGGGTTGGAAAATTGATAATTTACTCGAAAAAATCCAACAATCTTCTTTTCAAAAAGATATTATTTTGACGGGTTATGTGGCGCGGGAGGAATTGCCTGTGCTATATACCATGTCAGAGATTTTTGTGTATCCTTCTTTGTACGAAGGTTTTGGATTGCCTGTATTGGAGGCGATGTCGTGTGGTGCGCGAGTGATTACGTCTGATGTGTCGAGCTTGCCGGAAGTCGGGGGTGATGCGGCGATGTATTTTGACCCAAATTCGCCGGAACAATTGACAAATTTGATGTTGCAATTGAGTTTTGATGCGCCTTTATTGAAGATTTTATCCGAAAAATCACTTGCACAAGCCCAGCAATTTTCATGGAAGAAAACAGCGAAAGAAACACTTGCCGTACTGACGACTTTAGCCGTCAAGTAGTTTTTATTTGAGTGTATCACAAATCGGTGATAGCTTCGCACCTCCAAAAGCAAACCGTCATTCCGCACTTGATGCGGAATGACGGTTGATTTTTGGTTTTTTGGTTTGTGCGAACCGAGCACCGATTTGTGACACACTCATTTAATTTTAATTTTTAATTATCTCAAAATGAAAAATTTACAACCCCGCGACGGCTAAAGTCGTCGGTACAGGGCTTCGCTTTCTTTTTTCAACTCCTCCAAATCCACCGGCACAACGCCCACTTTTTCACAAACCAATCCACCTGCCAAATTCGCGAGTTGTACCATCGTTTTCGAGTCCAATTTGGCAGCAATACCTAATGCCATCAAGCTCAAAACGGTATCGCCTGCACCCGATACATCTGCGATATTTCGCACTTCGGCAGGGATGATAAAATTAGTTTTACCATCATCGAAATACATACCCTTATCGGAAAGCGTGATGAGTGTATAAAGATTCCCGATTTCCTGACGGATGTTAGCAGCGGCTTTTTCGAGCGTAGCATTATCATCGGGATTAATTTCAAAATCCAACATGTCGCGCACCTCACGCAAGTTAGGCTTGAAAAGTGTAGCGCGACGATAGGCAAAAAAGTTGGTAAATTTCGGGTCAACTATGGTTGGAATATCGCGTCGAATGGCTTCGGTGAGTACGCCTCGGATAACTTCAGGTGTCAGCACGCCTTTATTATAATCTTGAAAAATAATAACGTGTATTTCGTTGGTATCGAGTATCTCGCGTATTTTTTGGATGAGTTGCATGCTTTCTTTTTCATTGAGGTTGTGCGTGTGTTCGTGGTCGAGTCGAATGAGTTGTTGATTGCGAGACAAGACGCGAGATTTTACGGTGGTCATCCGTGCAGAAGAAGGTATAAGTCCTGTCTTCGGTAGCTTTTTCTGTTCTATAATTTTCGTAAAAACATCTGCATCCGCATCCGCACCTATCACGCTGCACATGTAAGGCGTAGCTCCCAACGATTTGAGATTGAGCGCGACATTTGCCGCGCCGCCAAGTCGATTTTCCGTCTGCTGCACATGCACCACAGGCACAGGAGCTTCGGGAGAAATACGCTCCACATTACCGGACACATAGCGGTCAAGCATTACATCTCCGACCACAAGTGCATTGACACGCGCAAAAGCCTCAAAAATATCATCCGTTCTCATGGGACAAAAATAATAATGTAAGGATGAATGATGAACGATGAATGATGAATGATGAATTATTTGGAATGAATCTAAAGATGAGTTGCAACTTACGGGTTACGAGTTATTTGGGATTTGGGATTTGTTGCTTGGTGCTTGGAATTTAGTGCTTGGCATTTTCAATGCTCTTGTCATTTCACGTTTGCCGGGTGGTCCGGGGATAGCTTCAATGGTAAAACCAACGGATTTGAGGGTGCGTTTGACGATGCCCTTGGCACAGTATGTGGTCAAGACACCATTTGGGCGTAGGGCATTATACATTTTTTGAAACATCGTGGCTTCCCACAGTTCAGGTTGCGAATTGGGCGCGAAAGCATCGAAGAAAATCACATCGAAAGCATTTTCAGCACCAATTTCCTCAAAACGCATGTTATTTTTTTTGATAGAAAAATACGGATGAATCGCTACGCGATTTTCCCATTCAGCATCATGTATTTTATGAAAAAAATTATCCTGTGGAGAGTGTTCGAGTTCGGTGGTGTAGTTGAGTTTTTGGATAATTTCGGACGGAAGCGGATAGGCTTCTACGGCAGTATAATCAATCTTAACTTTCTGATTTTCAGCTTCCAAGCAAGTTAAAAGTGCATTTAATCCTGTCCCGAAACCAATACCTAATACAGCAAGTGATTCCGAATCTGCCATACGATAACGCAGACCCGCTTCGATGAAAACGTGCATCGACTCTTGTATCGCGCCGTATTTGGAATGATAGCTCACACCAAATTTTTCGGACAATATAGAGTGCGAACCGTCTTGTGTATCAATGATTTGCATGAGGACGTGGTGGACGGTGGACGGTGGACGGTGGACGGTGGACGGAAATTGCTTGATTATCAGTTTATTATGACAATATTTTTCGTCAAAAAAACGTAAAAAATAGGCATGTTTAGAAATGTAAAATGTAAAATAATAAATGTAAAAGTTGTAGGACGCGAAACTAACGTAAACATTTCGTATTACATTTATTTTTAAATTATTAAAAAATAAGTAAATAAAAATATTTGTGTACGTACTACAAGCACTTTTGCATTTATTATTTTGAATTTTACATTTTACATTTCAAAAAAAATGTTCACTACTTTTAAGCGAAAATTAAACATACCAAAAATACGTGTTACCTCGCGTCCTACACCGTCAACCATCTACCGTCCACCGTCTATCGTTATTACTCTATAGTAGAATCAATGTCTTGTGTAAGGGAGATATTGTCAATGGACAATGAAAGGTTGGTCGGGCAGCCCATTTTGCGACTGCATGAAGAAATCGCTAAGGTAAAAGCAAATAATAATACTACTGCCGACAGTCTTTTAATTTTTGTATTCATTTTGAAAAATTTTGATTTGAAAAATGGACAATAGATTAACGCCATTTATTACGTGTTATTTTGATTTCGCAATTTAAAACGAAATTTTGACTTTTCATTAACAAAAATGCTGCCATGTGGGGAAATTCCAAGTTCCAAGCACCAAGTACCAAATTCCAAATAACAAATTCCAAGTACCAAATAACAAATTCCAAGTACCAAATTCCAAATAACAAATTCCAAGTACCAAATTCCAAATGACAAATTCCAAGTACCAAATAACAAATTCCAAGTACCAAATTCCTTCAATCTGAAATCTCTCAATCAAAAATTTAAGGGTTTGTTTTAATTATTTTCTTAATCTATACTACCAATTAGAGTTTCTTTTTAATTTTATGAAATAAAGAAGCACACACATAAAACGCGCAAATTATCTTTTTTACAAAATAATCAATTTTACACTATGAAAAGAAGAAATTTTATTCGCAATATGAGCTATGCAGGTCTTGCTTTGGGCGGCTTGCACTTAGCATCCTGTAATTCAGGTTCATCTGACAAAACAGATAAAGCAAAAGCAGAAATGACCAAAAATAGCGCAGAAGAATTATTCTTCAAATTATCGTTGGCACAATGGTCGCTCAATCGTGCTATACGAGAAGGCGGAATGGATCCGCTTAATTTTGCAGAAAAAGCCAAAAAATTGGGTTTTGAAGGCATTGAGTACGTCAACCACTTATACGGCAAAAGCTATATGGAAGCACCCAATATGCTCCAGGCTATCAAAAACGTCGGCAAAGACCTTTTAGTACGGTCAAAAGATAATGGCATTGAGAATCTCATTATTATGATAGACGGCGAGGGCGACTTGGCAAATGAAGACGAAAATGAACGTCAGAAAGGTATCAAAAATCACCATAAATGGGTTGATTTGGCGAATTTCTTGGGTTGTCATTCTATTCGTGTCAATTTGCATGGTGAAGGCACCTATGACAATCAAATCGAACAAGGCACGAAAAGTATGCGCGAACTTTGCGAATATGCCAAGCCGCAAAACATCAATGTCATCGTCGAAAATCATGGCGGCAACTCCTCCAATCCGGCTTTTGTGGCTAAAGTCATCGAAGGTTCAGGCATGTCTAATGCGGGTACATTGCCCGATTTTGGCAACTTCTGCATCAAACGCAAAGACGGCGAACGCTGGGGCGCACCCTGCGTAGAAGAATACCCGGACATCTATGAGGGTATCGCCAAAATGATGCCTTATGCCAAGGGCGTTTCTGCGAAATCTTATGCCTTTGACGCCAAAGGTAATGAGACAAAAATTGATTACTACAAAATGATGAAAGTGGTCAAAGATGCCGGTTACAAAGGCTATGTAGGCGTAGAATTTGAGGGAGAAATCGACGAAGAAAAAGGCATTATCGCTACGAGAGATTTATTGATAAAAGCAGGTAAAGCTGTATAGGGTAATTCAACTTCAACCGCAAGAGCAACCTCAGCTTCAAAATAAGATTTCAACGAAGTTGAAATCACTTTTTGTTATTAAAATTGAGGTTGCTCTTGAGTTAGACTTTGGATAGAGGAAATTAGGGAATTGGGAAATTCGATAAACCCCTATTTTTTAGTTTTTTATAAAAAATAATTATTTACATATTTTTCTATACTAATAAAATAAAAACAACTGATAATCAATAGATTACGGATTTTAACCTAATTTCCCAGTTTCCCAATTCCCGTTCTGTCCAAAGTCTAATCTTGAGGTTGGAGTTGAAATTTTACGTCAAAACTTTCTCAAAAGCAGTGCACCTAAATTCCTGATAATCAAACTGTACACAACCCGTTTGTACATAGCCCATTTTATGATAAAAACGCTGCGAACTTGGGTTGGCTTTATAAGCATCAAGGCGAATGGCTGCGTAGTCGTTTGCCCGGGCGTATTCCTCTGCAAAGACCATTAATTGCCGGGCGAGTCCCCTACCCTGCTTGAGTGGGTGTGTAGCGAGGCGGTGTACGACTAGTATTTTTCCTTCCGTACAATTCCATACAATGTCCTGATATTGAGGGTCTTGTTCTTCATTCAACGTAATCGTTGCCCAAACTTCATTTTCTTCTCCAATATAGTACAATTCTCCACGTTCAATATCTTGACAAATATTTTCGATAGCAGGATAATCCTCATGCCACTGCATAATTTCCTGCGATTCCATATGCGCTACACAAGCCCGAAAGACGGCTTTTATGGCTGGAATGAGTGGGAGTGTTCCTTTTTTTATCATAGAAATTGTTGCTTTTTGATAAAGTATCGTCTTAAATAAAATCGAATCACTCAACGCTTTTTTACTACAAACAATCTAAAAAGTTTGCATTTCTTATTATATTTTCATAATTTTTAGAAAACAATGAAAGTACGATGGTTATTATTTTCAAAACAAAATAATAACTACATTGCTAAGTGACCAATTTTTTTACACTATATTTGCCAAAATTTAAATCGCGTAACACAGACATTCTTGTCTGTACTACGTAAAATACAGACAAGAATGTCTGTGTTAGGGAAGAGGAAGAAAATAATCTACCCCAAATGAAGAAGTTATTTTTTTTATATGTTTGGCTAAATTTGACGCGCATAGCCGAGCTACTTAAGGAGAATTTAGTGAAACATATAAGAAAAAGAACAATTCAGACGGGTAGATTATTTTTTTCGTCTTCCCTTACGTTATTCAAAATTAATAAAAATGACATCATCAAGAATTGTAAGAGCCGGACTGCTGATGTATCGCTACGGAAACGAGGGATTGGAAATATTTCTGGTGAATGATGAAACTGACACCTCAAAGGAAAGAGAAAACTGGTACATCCCCAACGGCAGAGTGCTTATGGATGAAAACAGTTTTAATGCTGCCAAACGCGAATTTGCCCGCGAAACAGGTATTCAGCCTGAAGTGGAAGATTTTATAGATTTAGATTGTGTAGAATGTCAGGATGGAAAAGTGAAAGCATGGGCATTTGAGGAAACAGACGCGCCGGAATTGCCTTTCAATAAAATCAAGCCCAATGAATCGCCTCTACGTCTGCGTCGCAAACACAAACTGCTTGTAGAAAAAGGCGCGTGGTTTTGTGCAAAAGAAGCGGTCAAAAGAGTTTTTCCCGCTGAAGTAGAACTGATCAAAGAATTGAGAGACGTACTCAACGAACGTAACCAAGCAGGCTATGTGTAAAATCCCAAAAAACAAATTCCAAATTCCAAGGTTTTAAGTTTTGGAATTTGGTACTTGGAATTTGGTACTTGGAATTTGGTACTTGGAATTTGGTACTTGGAATTTGGTGCTTGGAATTTGGTACTTGGAATTTGGTGCTTGGAATTTGGTACTTGGAATTTGGAATTTCCCTACCTTTGGCATATGATCTTATCCGATAAAAAAATACTGGAGAGTATTGAGAATGGTTCTATTGTCATAGAGCCGTTTCGTCGTAAATGTCTGGGTACCAATTCTTATGACGTGCATCTAAGCAAACATCTCGCTATCTATATTGGTGATGTTTTGGATGCTAAAAAGCATAATCAAATTAAAGAAATTATCATTCCCGAAGAAGGATATGTCATCCATCCCGGTACGCTTTATCTTGGTGTGACCGAAGAATATACCGAAACGCACAGCTCTGTGCCATTTCTCGAAGGCAAATCAAGTATTGGAAGATTGGGCATTGATATTCACGCGACCGCAGGGAAAGGCGATGTGGGTTTTTGCAATAAATGGACACTCGAAATATCGTGCATCCATCCCGTGCGAATATATGCGAATATGCCTATCGGTCAGTTGATTTATTTTCAAGTAGAAGGAGATATTGAAAATTATTATAACAAAAAGAAAAACGCCAAATATAATCAACGCTCCGACAAACCTATGGAATCTATGATGTGGAAGAACTTCCAATGAGTGAATTTTGAATGAATGAATGAGTGAATGTAATGCGATAATGATACAATGCGTTAATGCGACAATGAAAAAACATTGTCGCATTAACGCATTGTATCATTATCGCATTATTCATTCACTCATTCAAAATTCATTCATTCACTCATTCTATACCTAACAGTTCAACATCAAAAATCAAGGCGGAATTTGGTCCAATCGCGCCCGCACCGCGCTCACCGTATGCCAATCTTGAAGGGATATACACCCGCCATTTTGAGCCAACAGGCATCAATTGAAGTGCTTCTTGCCAACCTTTAATCACGCCCATCACCGGAAATGAAATCGGCTTGCCACGCTCTACCGAACTATCAAATACCGACCCGTCAATCAACGTACCGTGATAGTGTGTTTTTACCTTGTCAGATGAAGTCGGTACAGGTCCGTCTCCTTCCGTTAGAATTTCGTATTGTAAACCGCTGTCAGTTACTATAACTTCTTCTCTTTCAGCGTTTTTAGCGAGAAACTCTTCGCCTTTTTTCAAATTTTTACTTGCTAACATTTTCTTTTGTTCTGTTGTATATTTATTGGCAATATCGGCAGCTTCATCCTCATCAATGAGGTAAGGCTTGCCATTTAAAACATCGTTGATAGCCTTTGTGAGCGAATGCGCGTCCAACTCATCCAAGCCCTGTCTTTTAAGCAGGTCGGTTGCCATCATCAGACCAATGGAATAGGACGCCGAATCAAGCTGTATTTGTTCGACCATTTCGGTTTTGGCTTTCTTTCTTTTCTTGCGCTTCTTCTTCTTTTGCGCCGTCGCATTGCCGACTATACAAAAAGTTAACACAAAAATTAATATTAAATTCTTGGAACTCATCATTAAAATATTTTGTTTTATATTGCGTGAGCAAATTAAATATTCGTTTGTGACATAAAAAAATGAAATGTCAATAAGCGATATTTCTTAATTTCTTTGCAAAGAAATGAATTTTTTGAGAGAGTTTCTTGTTTAATGGGTAAGTTTGACGACGAGGCTCGCCTCTAATTTCAACTTATACTCTTGAACTTAAACTTGTAAATGAGAAACATTATTACTTAATCTTGTCGAATCTTCGGCAAACCAAATACCATGTATCATGAAATGGCGAAGACTAAACGGTGACAAAATCGACCTACCCATCAAGAAAGCAGTGGAACAAACCATCATCCGCGAAACAAAAGCCGGCTACAAACTCAAAGTCTGTATCGGTACGGATTCGCAGGTGTATGGCGAGAAGACTGATTTTGCAACGGTGATTGTTTTTTTACGCGAAAAACGAGGCGGTTTTATGTTCATCCATACCGATAAAAGTATGCAGCCGATGAGTCTGCGCGAGCGACTCATTCAGGAAGTCGGCAAATCGGTGACGGTAGCATATGAGCTGTGCGACCTATTCGACAAATACGACATCGAAATGGAAGTACACGCCGACATCAATACCGACCCACACTTCAAATCCAATATCGCACTCAAAGAGGCGATGGGCTATATTCGCGGTATGGGCTTTGTATTCAAAGGTAAGCCTGATGCCTTCGCCAGCTCAAGTTGTGCGGACAAAATGGTGTAACGTAACGCTGTCAGGCTGACGGTGTATAATATATTGAAAGGCAGCTACTTTTGAAGGGGTTGCCTTTTTTTAATCAGCCTATACTTGCCATAATAATATCCCCTTCGGCTTCTGCATCCTTGAACATTTCAATGATAGCCAGGACATCTTCAATAATGAGGTCTTTATCATTTTGAGCAATTTTATCCTCTGCCCTTGACCTGATTTTGACCTCCGAAACTTCGCTCAAATAAACATTCATTGCTCTAATATCAGCTTCATTATGGTATCTGCGAGGGTCGTCATTCGGTACTTCGATGACATTATTGGGCATTAAAATAGTATCGAAAGGAGGCGACCACGGAAAGCCGTCAGACAACACATACATCGTTGCTTCCCAACGAGTATCCATATCTACAATATTTTTTTCGTCAAAACCCTTCTTCTTGGCTATATTTTCCAAGTCAGATTTTTTGATTCTGTATAAAGTACCGATTTGTCCCATGTTTTTATTTCGATTAAATTATTTTAAAAATAAGATTATTATTATTTAAAAATCAAATAGTTAGATTAATTTTCCTAATTCCAAATATTATATTCTCATGTCTCATCTCTCTCGTCTCCTACACATACGCCGCCCGATACATCTGCGGCGTCACTTCCATTATCCGCTTAAAAGTTCGATTAAAATACGACGTACTATTAAAACCACACTCATCACAAACCGCTGACACCGTCATATCCGTATTCATCAACATCTGACAAGCAAAACCGATGCGTGTTTCATTCAGGATTTGTGAAAAAGTCTTTTTCGTATGTTGTTTGACAAAGCGGCAAAAAGACGTTTCTGTCAGATACAACAAATCCGCCACGTCCTTCACACTAATATCACGACTATAATTCGCAAAAATAAAATCATACATCTTTTTTACACGGTTAAAATGCACCTCTTTCGTGTTCTGATACACGCGCGTACAAATTTTTTCAGGCGAAGCCGAAGCCAACAAATGTAGCAATTCTAAAAACAAAATAATCTGCGGAAGCCCTTCACTATCAATAATTTTCTTAATCTTTTTCTTTGCTTTTTTCTTTGTAACGTCTGAAAAAACTAAGCCCTGCCCGGCATCATTAAATAAGGTGTTTAAGGATGCAAATTCTTTTTTCTTCATAAAATCCTCCCCTAAAAATGCGGGCGTAAACTGCAAAACTACCTGCGAAGAAGGCATATCCGTCAAGTACCCATGCGGCAGATTTTTCCCAAACATCGCCAAATCGCCCGCTTCATATTCCGAAATTACATCGCCCACAAATCGCCGTCCTTCACTTTTCGTCGTCAGACAAATTTCCAATTCAGGGTGATAATGCCAAGCCTCTTTTAAGGTCGGACGCTTCGGTCTATCCACCAATCTCACAAAAAGGGAACTACTCGGGGCTTGCGGTATTTTCTCATATTCAGGTTTCATAGTATAACTGTACTGACGACTTTAGCCGTCATCTGTTTCGCTATCGACGGCTAAAGTCGTCGGTACAGACTTAACACTAAATTCGCTGTTTTTCTTATTAAAAAATCAAAAATAGATAAAATAGTTCAATACTTTGATAAAATCGGACATACATTTTGATAATATTCATACCTAATTTTACAGCGCGATATTTAGCTATTTCAAAATGATATACTAAATCAAGTTGCAAACAGCTTAAAAAATTCCAAAAAACAAGTTCCGAATTCCAATCCAAGCAAGTTTCGGGTGTTCTTTCTTGGAATTTGTTTTTTGGAATTTGGAATTTACTCAAGTCGCAGACTTGAGTAATGCTATTTTTCAAAAATAAACGAAATAATATGAGACAATCCAGCTACTATTTTACACGCCTCATCACAACAACTCTCCTATTTGTACTATTCTTTATTGGTGCAAATGCTCAATCTACCATTTCCGGTACTATTACAGATGATAGCGATACACCGCTTATCGGTGCTACCGTCT
>Ga0209186_1002170_pt1 | contig 14120 bp, 21 predicted proteins | sample SidtaG_FD_187426 | JGI IMG/M metagenome (GOLD analysis project Ga0209186, IMG submission 187426) | Marine algal microbial communities from Sidmouth, United Kingdom - Sidmouth_Male2 metaG (SPAdes) (version 2) | ecosystem: Host-associated > Algae > Red algae > Unclassified | place: Sidmouth...
CCCAAACGTACCGATCAAATCCATAAACAGCTCGTCCGTGCCGATAACGCGCGTGGCGCCCTCCCGCACTAGCACCCCGCCTTCGACGTACTGCCGCAGCCAGCGGCGGCGGTAGAGGCGGCGCCACAGAGCGTAGGGGCGAGACGCGCGCTTCTTGCGCCGGTGCGCGTCGCGCGCCGCCTCTTGCAGCTGCGCCGCCTCGTGCACCTTGTCGGTGGAGGCGCCGCCGCTCCCGGGCGCCGCGCCGTTGGACGCGGCGCCGCTGGCGCTGCCGCCGTCTGGGACGCCGCCACCGCCGCCGCCGCCGCCGTCGCCGCCGCCGTCCGAGGCGCCGCCGCCGCCCGTGTCGCCGTCGCCGTCCTTGCCGCCGTCACCGTCCTTGCCGCCGTCACCGTCCTTGCCGCCGTCACCGTCCTTGCCGCCGTCCTTGATGCCGCCGCCTTTGCAATCGCCGCCGCGGCACTAGGCGACAACAAAAAATGGGAGTCACTGCAGTGACTCCTCCAGCTAGCGGTCGACGACCGGCTGGGACACGCAAAACGGAACAACTGGGCGCCCACCCCGCCCCTTCCCGCGCCGGCAGACTGGGCGGGCCTCCAACGCTCGCTGCCCCCCTTCCACCTTGCTTTGGGAAGGTGTGGAGTAAGCAGCCGCTTCAGGGGCCGCCGCTGTCACCCGCAACCCAACACAGTAAGTTTCAAGTCTTGTGCAGACCCATGAACACAAGTTCATGGACTGAGGCTGTAGTAGAATACGCTGAAAAGGATCTGGCCTGCGTACTTCTTGGCATGGGTCATTGGGTATGGGTATGTCCAAATAATACCCGGTTGCGGCGAGTTTAAGCGATCTTCCGTCAATGAGATTATTCGGGCAGCGTACAATTTCGGGAAAGCAAAACTTCAAGCGTTCGGGTTCAGTCAGTCCCCGAAGCTGTCCGCACATGATCCGACTGGCGGCAGCGAAATGTATGTTAATATCTACAGCCCTTACAAACCACTTCGGAGTGCACCTTGACAGCGAGGCACAGTCTTGCATCCGGTTGCTTGAGAGCAACGCCCAGCAATGCCGACCCCGTCTCATATTCGTTACACGTTGAGCAGCGTTGCAGAAACTTGTCTATTTATTAAGGATATGGGGCCAGTCGGCTTCTCCGTTAATGTGGCCGACCCCAATGTGGTCCCCAAGCCTCATGACGGAATCTTGCAAGTACGAATCAACTCCGAAGCACAGAAATGGGGCGGGTAGCGGACCTACCCCAATCGCGAAGCGAAGTGGGGTAGGTCCGTAGTCGGCCCCAATGCGTTCTGTGTTCTCATAGGCCGATCGAATCTATATACTTATCAATATGTATCGGTTTAGAGAAAAACGTGTCAAGGCACGATGCTGATCACTTTCCAAACATTATGGCAAAGATATGCATTCAATACGAATGAAAGTGGATCTCGTCACGCGAGAGGGCCCAGAGATAGTGTCTGCTGGGGCTGGGCAACGGCGCAGTGTCATGCTGTCCCGTGATCGTAGCACATTCGAGAGGGTCCTTGTGCGCCACGCGGGCGGCGATCGGGCGAGTGATCGGCTGTGCCGGCCATCCAGCCACCGACACAGGGCGTTTGGAGAGGGGGCGGGTGGTCGGCCTGCAAGATCGGGGCGCCTGTGGCGGTTGTAAGCAGCTGTTTCGAGGCGGCTGATGGTCCGCGACCTTTCGCAGATCGTTTGGAGAGCGGCGTGGGGGTTCGTTCGGCGGGGTCGGTGGGACTGGTCCGCCTCCACGTAGCGTCGTGCAGGTGGCAGCCGGTCCGCCAGCGCCCCAGATCGCTCACAGAAAGGGGGGGGGGGGTCTGTACGCTTTCTCGGGCGCTCGGGCCACTCCCACTCTGTGCTTTTGGGGTGGGTGGTGATCCGACACAGCCCACAGCGTGTTTTGAGAGGGGTGCGGGGGGTCGTATGGCGGGCTCGGCGCCAGGTGGGCCCCCCACGCAGTGTTCTAGGGGGCACCGGTGGTCCAACGGCTCGAAGGGAGGCTTTTCAGCGAGGGGGGGTGTCGGGGCGGCGCGTCGTGGCGCGCTACGCACCGTACCCGGCGACGTCGCGCCTACGGTTTCGACACGATCGGCCCGCCCGCATCTCCACCCGCGTCCCCATCCTCTTCCGTCACCCCTGGCCTGCGTGATACTTTGGCCTCGTTTGCTTCACCTGCCACTGCCATCGGCTTGAGAAGCACGACTTGCGCACCATCCCCTCTCCCGCCTATAACGCCCACTTGCACTCCTTTTGTTTGACACCCCGTTCTTTTTCGATCCCCACCGCTGCGACCACCATTCCCCTTTGCGACCATTCATCGTGCCGCCCTCCCCCATCGGCGTCCGCGTGTCGCCACCACCGACGTCGGCACCTCCCCGCTACTCACGCCCCTCAATATCTCGGCGCGTTTGCTGGCGGGTATGGAGCCCATCGAGGACGGGCCGTGCGCTATTTCAGTGTAGCTAGCTGAGGACGATGGTGCGGACATTTGCGCGGCTGTGCAGGCGCGTGTAGCGGCGCTGATGGCGCTACGGCCGCGAGTACGTGCATGGCGTATTGGAGGACGAGGCCGCTACCTCGGCTCCCTCCCTGGAAGACGGCCTAACAAGGCGCGCGACTTTGATGCTGGGCTCAACAACATCCAACGTAACTACTTTGAGGTCGACGGCCAGGGCCCCGTTTACAATGAGCAAGAATTTGAGAAACGTTTCCGCGCGGAGCGCGCTGTGTTTCGGCGTGTCTACTTGTCGGTCAAGGACACGCCCTTCTTTTTGCGGCGTATCAACGCGACGGGCCGCCCACAGGCGCACCCTCTACAAAAGGTGGTCTCTGACCTCCGCGTTCTCGCATATGGGGAGGCGGCGAACCGCGCTGACGAGGACGTGCGATTTTCCCGCTCAACCATCCACCTGTCGATCCAGTGCCTGGTGCGGTGTATCGTGTCCAAGTGGGATTCTACCTACCTACGGCGACCTAACGACGAGGAGCTGAAGACTATGATGGACCGGAACGCGGAGCGTGGCTTCCCGGGATATATGGGCTCTCTTGATTGCAGCCACTGGGCGTGGCACCAGTGTCCCAGGAGTATGGCGGGCAGCTACCAGTCTCGGAAGGGCTCGCGCGGCATCGTCGTGTAGGCAGTGTGCGACGAGGACCTGTGGATATGGCACCTGTTTGTGGGTGCACCCGGGAGCCTCAATGACATCAATGTGATGCACCAGTCATCTCTGTACCTAGACATGACGGCTGGCCGGTGGCCGTCGCGCAACCAGTCCTACACGCTGAACGGGACAACACGCACGCTCCCGTACTACTTGGTCGATAGCTTTTATCCCCGCTATGCGTTCTTCATGTCCCCGCATCCAATGCCCACCACGGAGGGGCACAAGGTCTTCAACCGCTTGCAAAAGGCGGTGAGAAAAGATGTCGAGCGCCTGTTTGGTATGCTGACGCAGCGCTTCGACATCGCCCTTCACCCTGGGCGCTACCGGTCGGGCATGATGCTGATTCTGACCTTCAAGGCGATCTGTATTTTGCACAACATGCGTGTTGAGAGCCGCCACGAGGGGTTTATGAGCCGCCTCAGACGCGCAGAGGGGGCTAACGAGGGCGGGGGCGCTGGTGATGCGGAAGGACAAGACGTGGGATCTGGGAGTGCGGAGGGAAGCGGACCGGATGATGGGCCAGTTGGCGGGGACAGTGGGCAGGGTGGTGGGGAGGGTTTCGGCGCGGCTGCTGCCGCCGGAGGACCTGCACCTGCCGACGCGCACGCCGGCGCCAACGCGCCCCCCCTTCTCAACCCTTTCGACCAGCTGCCAGCGGGCGGCATGGCCGCCGTCTTTGACGCCCGGGGAGAGACTCGCAATGCTGATGAGCACGCGTATCTCCGTGCCGACCTCACGGCACACGTGTGGAGCGACCGCGGCGATTTGTTGGCCCCGCACCTTTCGTAGAGCGAAAGGACATACAATGGTTTTTTTTTTTCCGTTGGGCAGGTTTTTTTTTTCTTTAATTTTCTTGTCTACTCTGCACCAGAAAGGGTCAAAGTATATAGCGCCACAGTCACTAGACTGACACTGAGAGTGCAGTCTCTCTCGGGCGCCCTCCCGGTGCGCCGCCTCCTGCCTCGTGCGTGTGCTCTCTGGCGGGGCGCCACCCCCTGCCTTGCGCGCGTTCTCCCTCCCTGTACGCCTCCTTCCCGCCACGCGCGCGCGCTCCCTCGCGGTGGGCCGGATTCTGCCGCGAGCTCTGTCGATATGCGACGGCATTCAATGGAGCCCGCGGTGGCCGCCCCCCATGCCCGGTGGGGGGGACAATTGTGTATTTGTGATGGGGGTGGGGATTGTCGGACGCCGACGAGTGGGCCGAGGGTGCCGCCGTACTCTTTGCCGATATCGGAGGCGGCGCCTGTATTGTATGTTCCCCGGTAGAGGTAAAAAAGTAGCTTCTGCGTGCGTCGGAAGAAGTGGTGGAGAAGTGGACGAGGACTGCCAAGTGTTGTGGAAAGAAAGGACCCTGCAAAGTGGGAAAAGAAAAACCATTGCTGCTACTCATAACTGACCAGGATGTGCACCCACAATACACACTACACTCTCAATATGCATCCACGCTGTCCTTTGTGCTGCCCTCGACCCCGTTTTCCAGTTCCCGCGTGGTCCGCAGCTTTCGGAAAAGTACAGCCTTGGCTGCCTGCTCTTTGACGGCCTGGGCTTTGCGACCAGCCCCGGATGCGCGTTGTGCAGGACGCTCCGCCCCGCCAGACGCCGCCCGCGCCGCCGGAGCAGGCCCAGCTGCTACGGCAGCCGGGCCCGGCGCCGTCGTCGCTCCACGCGCCGGCGGCGATGGGGCTCCGGCGGCAGGGCTGGCACCTGGCGGCGCCGTCAGCGTCGAGTCGCGCACAACCAGGCCAGCCACGCCACAGCTAAGGCCCTCCACAGAATCGTTCACGCCCACAGCCCCCCCCGCACCACTAGTCGACCCTACCGTTTCCCCAGCGCACTGCAGCATCTTGTTCACCACAGCTTGCCGATAGTGCGCCGCCTCCGGTGTGTTCCGCATTGATGGCGACTCGAACTAGCGAAGGGCGGTGCGCTCGTGTTGCGGCGCGGTGAGCTTGGCCAGCGCGTCCGTGCTCGCCTTCACCTGCTTCTCATACTGCATGTCCTCGAGGCGCACCGCTTTGGCGGCTTTGACGCCACCCGGGCGCCGTTGAAAACCGCCATTGCTCTTGTTGGCGCCGCCGCCGCTCCCGCTGCCGGTCTCGTCCTCCGAAGTGGTCTCGACGTCCGCTGCTAATATCTCCAGGCTGGCAGCACCGCTAAACTTGTCACTCTGCCGGAGCACCTGCCAGCAGGCCACCCACTTGCAGTGTGCCAGCTTCGCCTTGCGCTTGCGGGTGGAGTCATCGCGCTTGTCCTTTTCCCGATCAGTGCGGATGGCGTCATACACGTCCAGCGAGCAGTAGCGCGCAACGACACCGCTAATGATGTCCTCCTCCGTGAGGTCCCCCGTCGTTGGCATCGCCTTGACAGCGAGGTAGTGCGAGGTGAACGTGCTCACACCCGTGCGGATGCGCTTGAACTGCTTCTCTAGTGCGCTGGCGTTGCGCTCCACGCGCATGGGCCCCTTCTGGCGCATCTTGTCGTCCCACACCTCATGCACCGCCGCCCACAGATCTTCCTTGCTCCGACTGGTCCCATGCACAGCGTCAGTAGACACCTTCAGGTAGGCTTCGGAAAGAGGGACGCCGTCGTCATCCGTCCGCCCCAAACTCGACCCCATCGCCTTCAGAATACCTTAGGTTACTGCAGGTAGGGCTGCGGCGGGAAAATCGGAACCACTCGCGTGTGCGGTTGGGCCACAGGGAAGAGTTGGTAGGCCGAAGGAGGTTGGGCTTGGGACTCCTGCACCGCGTACACAGCAAGGCTCCCCAGGTCCTGCGGCGTCTGCTGCGGCAACTGCGGCTGCGGCGCGGGCGACCAAGTCCAAGGCGCTGCGGTGTTCCGCGTCGAAGTGTGCGTCACCACCCACTCGTACCCCTGCGGCGCTGAAGGAAACGCGCGGTCGTCGCCCCGCCAGGATGACTGAGCGTCGGGCGGCAGGTAGACGGTAGGAGGGCGGGTAGCACGCCACGGCGGCAGGGCGTCCTCGTACCACCCCTGAGGAGGCGAAAAAAACTGCGGATCAAGCGGGGGCCCCGGGAGACGGCGAGGAGGGGTCCAGGGGCGGCGATTGTCGGAACTCCAAGACGGGGACGGGTAGCGTCGGGGTGGGCCAGGAGGGCCCGGCGGACGGCGCGGAGGGTGCCACGGGCGATGGTTGTCACTACCCCCACTCCGGGATGGATAGCGCCCGGGCGCGCCAGGAGGGCCCGGCGGGCGGCGCGGCGGACTGCACGGACGGTAGAAGTTGCCGCCCCTCGGAGAATCAGGGCGACCCCATAGCGGGCCAGATCGGGGCCGCGGCGGCAGACGCGGCCAGCCGGACGGAAAACCCAGAGGCAGTCGAGGAGGGCTCAGCGGTGGCCGGTCGTCGTGTCCACCGCCGTGAGGGAGAGGTCCGCCGACAAGGTCACCTGGGGCACGATGCCCACCGTCCAGCTCCCAACCACCTCGGTGGCGCACTGTCCGTCGTTGATGATCAGGGTCGCCAGGGTCGCCACGTGCACGGTGTCGACCATAGAGGGACCGCGGCCGCTTAAAGGGCCGAGGCCGCCCTCCATCGTCGCCATAACCAAAGCCAGGGGGGGGGGTAGGTCCCCCTGACCTCAAATGCGGCATGGGAGGTGGAGGGGGGGGAGAGGGCGGGGCGTGAAAGTTGCGATGGTCGCAAAGGCCCTCGCAGGTACGAGGAGGGGAGGGCGGGTGGAGGGGAGCGTTACGGTTGCGTTGTGCGCGTCGTCTCCGAGAGTCTTTCCCTCTCTTCCCGCCCGTCCTGCCGGAGGAAGGAGTGGGCGTAACAGGCGGGGGGCACGTTTTGGGGGGGATAGAGAAGGTGCCAGAGCGAGGGCGCCACACAGGAGACAGAGGCCCGGGGTGAGGGCAGGGCGCCGAACGAGCGCTAGCACAGAGGGTGGCCTCCGGGGCCGCCCGATGACGCCACGCGCGTAAAGCGTCAGGCGCCGCGTGCGCGCAGGAGAACACTGCCACAGGTCCCTCAAATAGCCTGAACTGGCAACGGACCACACCCTGTGTGGCACCCGGGTCGGCCCACGCTCCTCGGAACAGCGTCGAAAACCGGATCCGAGCGCGAGACACTGCGCCTGGGCCCCCAGAACGTCCTATAGAGCGCGGGAAGACGGACTGCGTGTCCCCTGGGCCGACCGTGCTGTGCGGGAATGCGTCAGCCGGCGGACACGTGCACGCGGACAGTGCCCCAGGTCCGCCGAAACGGTGCCTCGGGCCTGAATGCCTCTAGGACCCACCCTCCCTGCGACCAATCGCGTCTGGCTGCGGCCCCACACGCGGGAAACGTGCCCCACATCCGCCCATCTGCCCCCTCGGACAGCGGGCCACCGCCTGTGGGCCACGACGCTACGCCCGCGCGACGCAATAGGCGACGAGGAACTAAACCACGCACGAGAGACTGGCCCAGACCCCCAAATCGGTGTCTGCTCAGGCGGGGCGCACCCACAAAGCAACAGCGTTGCTCGCCAGGCCGTCGGATACGCTTCACCACGGGTCGGCAGCTGGCTGCAAATCGCCTCTCCTGGGCCCGCCCACGCTCCAGTCATCGCAGCGCGCCGCCCACTCGCTGTCCTTCCAGTGTCAAGCTGGATCACCGGATCGACCTCTCGAGATGAGCCGGGCCGACCCGCTTGGACAAATCAACGGATGTCGCATCGATCTTGGACATCATTGGGTGCACACTGGGACCTCTGAATTGAAAATCGCTCCGATCGCGCCAAAGCCAGTGTCGGGGTGTGTTGCTCAACGATCCATTTTCCGTGAAGGCCAATCAGAAAGCGCCCCTTGGGCAAGAAAAACAGAATTTTCACGCGAGAGTGGCTCATGACATCCAGTTTTGTACATGGATACCCACGAGACCAAACAGCGTTCATTTCCACGCCACATGAGAGGACCCCTTTCGTTCCTGGAGGGTTCCTCCATCCCCTGACACAACCTGCTGATGACACATGGTCATCCCAGATCGCGGGTGATACGGCTCATGCAGTACGCGTGATCGCCTGCAGGAGGCGTACGGAACAGATAGCCGTGTTTGTTGAGCCGTGGCACTGCCACGGTTCTTCGCGCTCCCCCTAGATTCTGTCGTATTGAGCACCTTTAGGATGCCTTTAGCCTTGCTTCGCTCGCTATTGCTCATTTCTTGGTCTCGTGGCACGCTTTTTTCCGGTTTCGAATGAATTCGACCCGGATCTTGTATCGATCCCCACTCGACGTGAGACTTCTTTTCTGACCCTAGAAATCAGATCCTTTTCGTGACAAGAAATGGTCCCATTTGGGTCATGTGTCATCCAGCAACGTTGACCCTATCGTCCCAAACTCCGCGGGGGATTTGAGGGCCGATGTCGCTCAATCCATATCGCTGGTCGAGATATGGGGCCCCAAGGATAGTCTTCCCACTCAGAGGGCCACACGTTTCACCCTCGGATCGGGTTAAATGGAAGAAGGGGCCGACGTTGCTGGGATTGCTGTGACGTCGCCTTCCCTGCGCACTCGCGGCCGTTGCTTGCCCCAGTCCCAACGCCGACCAACGCCTCGGCTGCGAATCCCCCCTGCCACAGTCCGTGCGCTGGGTGGGGAGGGGCGGGTGGGTGCCGCCATGTTTACGACCCGGCCCCAGTGCGCTGATTCAACATTGAACGGACTATCAAAGCTCGTTGTCGACCACATCGTCCAGAACATTGGCACCCTCTTCTGCTGCGATCCACTCCAACAAAGTGTCGTATGTGAGGGGGGCGTAGTCTGCATACAGCTCCGCAGCTGACGACTGGGAGCCACCCTCGGCTTCATGCTCGGCCCGTTGTACAGCAGCTGCCCCAGCCACCGAGCCGCGCCGCGCGAGCTCCATATTTTCTATAGCCGCCGAATGCGCGTCAGCGTCGCCGGTCGGCCCCGTGGGTGTGCCGGATTGCTCCAAATGGGCCTTGAGAATCGCCTCGGTAGCCGACGGCAGACACTTGGATTCAATCCAGCATCGGAGAATTGACTCGCTCGGAAATCCGTAGAAAACCTGCGCAATCATCAAAGCAGCGTCCAAGACGTGAGCGTGCCGGCCCTCCCGCACCCCAAGAGAGCGACGCCGCGCGCGTCCCTCGAGCCGCCGTCGCACCCGCCTCTGCTCCTCTGTTTCATGGTCCTCCCTCTCAAGAGCGGCCAGGAACGACCGCATTAGCGCTCAGCGGTACCGCGATTGGATCATCTTAATGATGCCAGCATCACACGGTTGGAAGCGCGCCGTGGTGTTTCGGGGGAGACCGACGATGAAGACCTGAGGGTCTGGTGAATCAAAGCTGTGGCCCGACGCGTTGTCTAGCACCAGGTTTACTTTCTCGGAGGTGAAGCGCTTGACCCGGTCGACAAAGTCTTTGAACCAGTGTTGAGAGAACACCTCCCCGTGCATCCACGCTTTCGCCCGGGAGTGGTAGGGCATTGGCAACTCCCTGCCCCTACACAGGAAGCAGACCGGCACCGCCGCCTTTCCGATGAGAGAGATGAAGCGGAAGGTCCCTATCGCGTTGACGCACACATTCATGGTCAACCGCGCCTTGGAGCGCTCGTCCTTGGTACCACGGACCGCCCTCGCCTCCTTCTCCGTGACGTATGAGTGGGACGGCACCAGCTGGTACAAGAGCGCCGCCTGATTCATGCTGATGATGCGCTCCCGAGCCACCCCGGCCAGCTGGGAAAGTATCTCGTCCATGCGCCCCTGCGCCTCTGCCATGTCGACACTCTCCGCCTCGCCGTGCAAGTGTACGCGTCGGACGGCGTGGCGGAGCTGCCACCGGCTGATGAAGCCTCGGGAGGCCACAAACCGACCACCAACACGGTGACGACGGGCCAGCAGCAGCGCCGTCTCCTGCAGCGCGGGCAATGAGATGGGGGCCTTCTTGCGACCGGCCTGCCGGCGCCGGAAAAACCACTCGTACAGAGCCTTGTCGACGACCTCGACTCTGCCTCGCTGCGCACAGTGGTAGTTGAGGGGGATGCCACTCACGCACGTAGCGAAAATCTTTGCACGAGAGTCGTAGATTTTCTGGATTGTGGTATGGTCGACGTTGAATTGCGCAGCAAGGAGGGAGGGCGACATCTTGTCCTCAACCCGCGTAATTAGGTATATCTTTTGACACACGCTTAGCGACATGCGACGCTTGCGTGGGTGGGGAAGGGAGTCTTGTGCAGGGGGGGGTGCAGAGTTGGAAGGGAAGGGAAGGGGTTCGCTCTCCGAAGCCATTGCCTTGAGCACTTCCACGGCCTCCACATCTGCAGAGGCGGCGTTCTGAGCGGCCTGACGCGTACCTGCCCCAAAGTCCGACGCGCGGCAGCCGAGCTGTGCAGCCCTTTCCAGGGCTGCCACGACGGCTCCCACGCCGGAAGGCTCAGCAGGACTCTGGAGGGCGGTCTCCTGTGAGAGACAAAAGAGAATACCCACAGCACAGGAATAAAATCACAAAGAAAGGGGGTAAAACCGGGCTTGTTGTGTCAGCGAGCCATCTCGGACGAGAAAAAACAAGAAAAACAAGACGCGAAAAACGCAGGCGACTACAGAACCACACGTATGTAAGCTACCAGCCATACCACGTCTATATGCGTGCCTCAGTCGGGGTTCGCCAGGTCAGCGCATAGGCGGTCAGCCGAAGCGCCGGGAGGCGGGGCTGGAAGGGCTTCTTGCCGTGCACCGCCCAGCATGCTGTGCGAACAAGTCGTTGGATGTGCTGTCTCAGCAGCCATCCGGTGCGCGCTGATGACGAGGCCACCCAGTGCGCAGCGCTGACGTGCCACGGAAAAAGAATACCATGTTTACATGAACTTACAGCTGCCTTCCCTGGGTGATATTCATGAAGACCTGCTGTCATCTGGTGCTCCGTAGTTATCCGTGCAGGAAAATGGGGGGTGATATCTAGGTTATAAAGGGGGGTAGACTAGTCGATCGTCGGACTGCTAGCGGACTGGTATGATTCGTGGGAAGCCAAGTCGGTCCGACGACCGCGGCCCGCAGTCCGCCGCGGCACGGGATACAAAGGGCGCGCCTGGAGGTTCTGCGCCCACGGCTGCCCCCACTCGACCCGGTTGCGCGCGATCGACCCAGCGACCGAGGCGACCGCCCCCGCAACCCCCTCGGCCACCGCGGTCGTGGTCCGAGCGTCCCTCGCGCGGGCCACAGCCATCAGCTGTCCGGGCCCCACCTCGCGTGCCGCGGCTCCCGTGCCCGTCACCCGCGTGGATCCCACCGCCAGCAACGCACGGTGCCGGCCCGCACCGAACGTCGCCACCGTCGCGCGCTCGCGCGCGTGCTGTCCGACCGTCAGCTTCTGCTTGAATCCCCATCGGCGGGGGTGTTCGGTTGGCACCGGGGCCCGCCGTATCGGGTTTCCGGTTGGAACTGATGTGCGTCCGATGGGGCGATTTGCCGGGTGGCCACGGTCTTCATCGGGCTGTATCGGCGCAAGTCACGAGACCGGAGTGACTGACAGCGTCTGAGAGACCAATCAGAGGACGAATAGACACAAGCCGCTGTTCGAACCTTGAAGTGGGAATGGCACACGCAATTATCAAGTGGGTGTTGTCACGAAGATTTGAGCGCGCGTGGGGAAGCCAACAGGAAAAAAGCGCTCTCGTGACGGTCCGTGTTCTTGTATGTTTTCTTGGCCACACATTGGTAGCTCAGCTCATGCAAAAAAAAACCCGTGCGCCTGGTTGGGAAGAAAAAAAATGCGTACCGAGGGTTTGGCGTAGGGGCCGTGGCCCGCGATGGGCCTTTGTCGGACCGCCTCGCGATGCGCTATGGGATGAACACCATTTATCCGCGGGACGCGTAGTGCCACTCGTTGCTGTTTGGCATGCACTCTTCTTCTAATCTCATTTTCATCCTCGTACTGACGCCAGACACCCTGAATATGCACTTGTCCAACGAGCGTGTGTGGCACGCCCATGGTGCACAACCATCCAAAGGGGAGTCACCTCTTGAGCTGAACGAGCTCGTCGAGGCTACACCAGCACGCACACACAGTCGTGGAGATATATCATGTTGGGCGTCGCGGGGGCGCCGAAAGACGTACCAGCCGTGGCCACTGCGAAACGCAACAAACAAAAAATGCCCTGGTGCTCGCGTGCAGCTGTTCCAGGTGAGGCAGAGGAGCATTTGATCGGCAACTCTGGCCACGTTTCCATTGAACAGGCGGACCGCTCTGTCCTTAAGACCACACGTGGCCTGCTTTACATCAAGTGCCTTGCATGACGAGCCTCGGTACCCCGTCCAAGCAACTGGATCTCGTGTGCAGGTCCTATCGGCACCCCTGTTCGGTGGGCGACCGGTGGGCGCGCGATGGGCCTCATCGGGTCCCATCTGTCCCCATCGGAACGCGAATCCGATGGGAAAGTGCGCCTGATGGGAGCAGGTGGGGCCCGGTGGGCGATTCTAGCGAAATCTGACGACGCAGCCGTGTGCCGGCGCTTGTGCCACTAGGGTGTGGCTGCACAGAGTCGTCGGGTGGGGCGGGGGGGGGGCGGCAGGGCAGGTCGCCGTCAGGTGCCGAAAGTCTGCCTCTGCACATCTGCCCCGCATTGGTCCCACGTCAGCGGGAAGGGGTTTGACGACTCATTTTCAATTTCTCTCCAAGACTATTCACACAAGGTGCGTGCCAAAGCGTGTTTAGCTGGCGAAGTGGAGTGCTTGCATGGCGAGCTGTGGTGATCGTACGGCGAGAAAGGGTGCTTGCATGGCGAGATGGGGTGCTTGCATGGCGAGATGGGGTGCTTGCATGGCGAGATGGGGTGCTTGCATGGCGAGATGGGGTGCTTGCATGGCGAGGTGTGGTGCTTGCATGGCAAGGTGTGGTGACTGCATGGCAGAGTGGGGTGTTTGCGTGCCCAGCAGCACTCGCTAAACTCTGATTTCAGCTCCAATCCTGCGCCCGTCTGGAAATCCGAACCGATTTCCTGGAAAGCAATCTGATACAGATGTTGGCCGAGACCGCCAACCTGCCGGCGCGGGAGAGCAGTGCGGGGCCCGCGGAGAATCTGGCGCACTGCGGCTCGCTACGCGGCTGAGGTGTTTTCAGCAACGCCAGGTTCGGGCCCGCACGCACGCGGCGCACTCCCAGCCGCACGCGGTGGCCAGCGCGGTCCTGTGGTGGTGTAGCGGTTCTTGGCACCACCACGTTGGTTCGTCGTCCAGCCGAAGTGACCTCTTGATCAGCTCGGTCCATCGAAGGAACTGCCCCGGAAATTGACCCACAGCCCAGCCTTCCCCCAACGGGAGGAGAGCATCACGGCAAAGCCCAGGGGGGAATCGTAGTCCAAAGCACAGTTGGTTTTATCAAACGGCGGTGGGGACGACCTCCCCACTGTCAATAAACCCGTCCCCAACCCGAGCGCCAGCGGCTAAAGTAGCCACCCCAAGTGCGCCAAACAGATAAATCCCTCCAAAGCGAAAAGTTCAAACAAGTAGTAGGGGGGTTGGGAAACCACGAGGGAAAAACCCCGCCCCCGACCAGATCCGATCTCCCTGAGATTCGGACAGGTCATTCCCTTGCTGGCCCGGATCGGGATATTTTGGGGCCGCCCCCGGGGGGTGTGCTGTCCACAGCTGAGGGGCCGCGCCCCTTCCAGCCGCGGAACCCCCCGACCGCCACAGGTGGGCGGACGGCGGCTGCCCGGGGGGTGTCCGTACGCGCGTTTTCGGGGCGTGTTGTGCGGTCACGCCAACCGCCACCGCCCACACTTCCGCTCGTGAGAGTATCCAGAAGGGGGAGGGTGGATGGGGGCGGCCAACCGGCGTACTGCCCACCCCCAGTTAAGGGCGGACATTGGGATCTGGACACGTTTCACCATTACAGTCGACACGTGAACATTTTCTGCCTTTGAACAGCCGGTGCAACAACAAAGACGGGCGCCGACGAGTCGCCGCCCCCCCTCTCC
>Ga0209186_1002173_pt1 | contig 14093 bp, 15 predicted proteins | sample SidtaG_FD_187426 | JGI IMG/M metagenome (GOLD analysis project Ga0209186, IMG submission 187426) | Marine algal microbial communities from Sidmouth, United Kingdom - Sidmouth_Male2 metaG (SPAdes) (version 2) | ecosystem: Host-associated > Algae > Red algae > Unclassified | place: Sidmouth...
AGCCCACGAGAATCTCCCCGAGCTCAGCTCCAAAAGGAGCTCCCCTCGAGATACAAGTACAAGTAATTACAGCACCCTCATACAGCAATGCATGTCAAAGGTACAGACAAACAAGCCGATCACCGCGTAAGTACTCCTGGACTTATCCAGGCAGTCCGCAGTAACTCCGACTTACGAGTGCGGGCTTGGGGGGCTGCCTCAACAGCACCGGCGGCCGCAGTGAATGCGGCAGCCGGTAACAATGCTGGCGGCGCACGGGCGGCGGTCGACATAATCGACAGTGACGACGAGCCGTGGGGGGACCGCCCTCTTGGGACCAAGGCGGCCAAGTGTGCCCGCGCCGAGACCATTGCGGATGACCGCACGATCGGTCGCGTCGCCAGCGCTGTGGAGAATCTTGGCGACGCGACGGAGCTGCGGACGATGAATATGGCATTCAGCCAGCCCTTCATGCGCGAGACGGCGATAGGGGCGGCGCACTGAGCGCATGAGACGAAGAAAATGATGGCCAAAGAGGGCATCAGGGTGTCTCGTGGCGAGCCGGCCGCCGCCGTGGGGGTGTCGGGCGACGCCGCCGACGGGGCTGGTGGTGCGGCTCAGCCCCCCGCCGGTGCGGCGGCGGGAGGGTCACCCGCTGACGACGTCTCGGCGTCGGGGGAAGCAGCGGTGGCCGAGGCGATTAAGGTCATCGCCTTAGACGGCGACGGCGACATCTTCCTGGTGCCATCAGGAAACACGCATCGCGCCAAGTCTTCATGTGCGGCGCCGGAGGCCGCCGATGGTGCATCCCCAGTGTCGGTGGCCACCGAAGGTGTTTCAACTGCGTCGGCGGCCGTCCAAGGTGCGTCCCCTTCCCCAGCATCGGCGGCTACCGGCTCTGCCTCCGCTGCGCGCGCATTTTCGGTGGCCGCCGCTGGATCAACTACAGCACCGGCGGCGGCCATCTGGGCACCGGGGGCCGGCCGTGCTGCTCGCACTCAGGGCAGGACGCAATTGTCGACGACGCCCTCCGCTTCTCCTGCAATTGCGTCTGCCGCTGCTCCGTCGGCTGCTGCCGCTGCGGCTTCATCTGTGCGGAAGGCCCCTCGAGGAGCAGCTGCCGCTACTGCTCCGCCGTCGCGGCCGATGACGGCTACCGCGGCCGTATCGCGGGCTCGATTAGCGGCTATTCGAGCGGCTGCGTCGAGTGCTCGGCCACCTTCGGCGACGGCCGCCCTTGGTGCGTCTCGGGCTCTACCGCTGGCGGCCGCCGCTACTGCATCCGCGGCTCTTAGCCCAGGCGCTGCATCGTCCTCCACGGTGGCCGCCGCTATGCCGCCGAGGTCGGCTGCGGGTGCGAAGCTGCTCACACTGGCGGCAGCCGCCAGCAAGACTTTTCCGACACCCCCGGCGGCAAGGAGGCAAGCGGCTTTGACTCTGCGCGGCCGCCGGGCGATGGCTACCAAACTGAAGAACGAGACAGCGGCCTTGGCGTCGCCGCTGCCGAAGACCATCGATATGACGGAGCTATCAATAGAAGCGGCCGCGGCGCCTGCCATGCCGTCCACGTCAGTCGTTTCCGCGGCGGCGGCCGCATTTTCTGTACCAGCGGCTGCCGCCGCCTCTACCTCCAGGCCCGCGGCGACCGCTCCCCCCCCTGGGTGTGCACAGCAGTACCGCAAGCTGCCGCCGCCGTCGGCGGCGTCGTCCGACGAGTCGACGTCCGACGGCGGCGGCTTCGACGGCTTTGACTCAAAAAGTATTTCCAAGTTCGCGCGCTATGGCGGCCGCTCCTCGTCCGAGTCGAGTAACTCGGCCGGGAGCGACTCGGACGAAAGCGCCTGAGTTACCAATGCCTATTGAGCCTCTTCTTGTTCATACTCTTGTCTTTTCTCTTTTCTTGGCCCACAGACGATCTTTGTGTGTCGCTCGCGGTGCATCTTTGTACGGGACTTCTTTGTATGCAATGTGTTTCTGTGTATGTGTCGCGCATTCTGTCTGTGCGGGAGTGTAGTGGTAGATGTGGTGCTGCAGGGCGTGTACTCATAGCTGCAGATGGTTTTTTTGTTCCCCGTTGGGCAGGGGCCTTTTCCTATCTTCTTCGTACTCGCGAAACAGCCAGGGTGCAGGACGGGCGCGAGGAACGACCAGCTTTGGCGCGGCGGCTTGCCATGCGCACACGCTGGAGGGCGGCTGCCGACTTGGCGGGAGACAATGCTGCTCGTGCCACAGGCCGCGCGGGCCCCCAAATCGGCCTTTCGTTCCACAGGGGACGGCGCAGCCGCAGCCGCCTGGGGGGGGGGCAGTCACTCGTGTGGGCGTCGGGCTCTTTCGGTCGTCACCACGGCTAGTCTTAATACGTATTAAAAGTTATCCACTCTTTTCTTGATCGATCGGTCAGCGGTCTTGGCGACTGTCACCATCCAGCCAATCCAGCCAATCAAGGCTGCAAAGGCGCCTGCACGACTGCCGCCAGCGCACACTGCGAGCCCTGGAAGCCGCTGCAACCACGAGGCCGCCCACCGGCGGCCGCGCGGCAACAGCGCGCGTGCCTCCCGGGGGCGGGGGGGCAGGGATGCGTCGGAACAGTGCCCACATGACTCCGCTCCCGCCGCTCGCGCAGCCAGATGAGGGCCGCGGCATGCAGCGACGCGGTCGCTGGTATGGGGGGGGGATCCGCCCAGTACATTGTATGCGCTGTGTGTGCCGCGCCTGCCTGCGCGCCAACTGCGAGAGATCTCGGCCGCCGCTATCGCGAGGTCGCCCACCGCAAGCCAACTGATGACCGCCTGCGTGCCTGTGTGGAGGGGGGGGGGGATGCTCCGGAGCTCAGGCCGCGCGCGTCCATGCGCCGCCCGCGCGGACTGCTGAGTGGCTCGGTGTGCACGGAGATGCGTTTGTCAGGGGGACCTGTCTTTGCGCCGTGTGTCCGGCGGCCGCCAAAGCCCAGTGCGAGCTCTGGCGGCGCAGCGATCGCGAACCGCCCACCGGCGGCCGACAATAGACCGCGTTGTAGTGGATCCTGCCCTCACAGCCGACGGGGTATAACCCCGTCGGAAAACCCAGCACAGGATGCGGAACGCTACGCCAGAGTCGCAACGTGCACGCCGGGATCACTGGGCGCGAAGCGCACCAAAACGACGGAAGTAACGCAAACGCAACGATGATTTATTCGAACACGCACGATGAACCCAAAGCATACTCTCATATACCCTCACAAACAAGACGCAGGACGTGCACAATCCCGACCCCCTGGCGCTACCATGGGGGGACCGGTACCCAACGGGCCACGGTCTCAGGCCCGGGCCTCTAGTGGCCCCTGCCCAGCATCCCTGCCAGCCCTTCCACTGGAAGGGAACCCCCGCCCATCTCGGGCGGAAGCAGGAAAGTCACTAAGACTTCCTAGATTTCAGGATTTACCCAAAACCAATCCCTCGGAACTTATCCCAAGATTTTTCAATTTTCCCGGATAGAATTCCGGTGGGAAACTATCCCTGGTCGAGATCATATCTCGGTCCGGCTTACGCACGGATTGTGGAAGCTTCCACAAGCTTCCCGGTCCCCCCAAAGGGCCCGGATTCGGGAAGACGTGTGTCTCCCTTGTGTGTGTCAGACCCCCCCAGGGGGGCCCGATCGGGTGTTCCCTGCCTCACGCCCCTCAAGAGGGGTCGATTCATGTGTGGCCCTGGGCTCCCTGGACACCCCCCCAAGGTGGTTGTCCCACGCTACCCCCCTAGGGGGGTGTTGCTTGACTGTTCACGACCCGGCTTCGGCTCATGCCGGGGGGTCGTGTCACCCCTGACAGGGTGTTCCCCCCACAAGTTCCCTCCCAGTCAAGAGAGGACACGTGGATTCGCGTCATGGGCGGTAGGATCCAGTCAGTACCAAACGGCCACTTTCTCTCGCGAGGGAAATATGTCCTACTGACGCATATTTCGAATCATTCCGGTGGCGATCCAGTTGTGATCCCCCCGTGACTCACCAACCACAACCGCGATCTCGAGACTTGTCTTGGACTAGTCAGTCCTAGGGCAGCCCCCCCAGTTAAGCGCCTATTGTTGGGTAAACCCGAATTGGACCATTGACCAGTATTACACCGCGCCGCTGACACCGGGCGGCGCAAGGGTGTCACGTAGCACCCTTTCCCCGCCTCTACTCAAGGCGGTGTCCGAAGCTTCGGCCGCCCTCCGCTGAGACTGGCCCCGTGTGCCCTGAGGGGAGGGTTTTCTGAGGTTCTTTTGAGGGTGTCTGAGAGGGGGTTTTCAGAGGGTTTTTTGAGGGTCCCTTAGGGATGTCTGATGGGGGGTTTTCGGAGGGTCTGAGGGGAACGGACGGGATAAGAGGGCGAGGCGTGAGTTTTGCCTGGAGGCCTTCGAGGCGGGCAAGTAAACTTCCGGTCACACAACTTGTGTTTGTCGCTCGGGGCGTTTTCCCCCGGTCGACGCCGTGCGTGTGTGCTCTTCGGGGCTTCCTTCCGGGGCGGGTACTCCCCGACAGGACTACCCGGCGACACGGCCTGGCTCGCGTTCCCCCCGACTGGGTGGGGTTGGCTGGGCGTGTTGTCACATTTGGTGGAGCAGCAGGGGAGGAAAGCGACTCAACCTTCCTCGGGGTGGTGGCGATGGGCAAACCCGCCTCGGGGGGAACCTAGTTGGTCCTCCTCCCCCCTTGGTGCTAAGCGCTGCGGGCGGCGCCCCGCAACGCTAGGTTACGCTGAGTCCGGCCGGGTCGGTGGCCGATGGGGGGGGGCATGGAGACCCCCCTGGTGTCGACGTGCCTGGTGTCGGGGAGGATGGGTCTTCCCCCCCCGGAGGCGGATCATCGGTGGACGAGCGCCACACCAGTGCAGGTACCACGGATGCGGGTGCCCGCGGGCAGCGGACTTTGTTCCAGCCCTTGCCCCCGGGCCTTGATCCGACTGGGACTCGCCCCCCGGCGGGCGCTGTCTCGGGTAGTACTCACGTCGAGGTGGCCCCACCGGGTGCTGGCACTCATCTCGGCGGAGGACAGCCGCCCGACGTAACCACGTGGGGCGTGGTTCTTTGCCACCAACGGCACGGGAACCTGCGGGTGAGAGCTCTAGTCGTGCTCCCCCAGGTTCGCGGAGTGCCAAGGGTGCCCCGGCGCGCGAGCACAGCGCCGGGACCCACGGTATCGGTCCCCCAGCCCTCGGGCCCGGCGGGAGATCCCCTCTCTGTGCTTGGGAAGGGGGGGAGATGCCAAACTCGGCACGGGAGCCTGCTGGTGGGAGCTCTAGTCGTGCTCCCCCAGGCTCACGGGGTGCCAGGGATGGCCAGGGTCCCGAGTGGAGAGACGCCGTGGCCGGGGTCGTTCGGTCTGAAGTTACCCGATCGCTGGTTACGATGTTTCGGGGCTCTACGCCCAGACCCGCTGAGCGCCGGGGCAGAGCCAGGCGCTCTTCCCGTCGGCACCGACGCGACGACTCGTCGTCTTCGTCAACCACGGACGTCTCCCGCTCGGGGGACGAGTCGGCCGTTGCGGCCCTACTAGGTGCAGTCCGCGCTACCCCCACGCCGTCGACGGTGAGGGAGGGTACTCGGGGTATTGACCCGAGAACTCTACCGACTCCTGACTCGGTGGGAGGTGAGAAAGGCGGGGGGGTGGCGCGAGAGTTACCCCGGGGTACTGACCCGGGGTTCCCGACGCAACTCTCCCTCGCAACCGGTACGGAGGCGGAGGGGTGGCCGACTCAAGCAGCCCCGACGCCACCTACTCGGGTGGTGCCGCCCAAGATCGTGGTGAACCACCCGTACTACCGGATCATGTTCGAGTGCGAGACCTACGCGCTGGTCAACAAGTCGGTTGTCTACACGCGGCGCCACGCCCGTACTCTGGGTCGGCGCAAGAAGGATGTGGCGCAGTCCTTCGGGGTGCACGACGAGTGGGACGGTTCTCCTTCCGCCAAGGTCTTCCAGTTCTTGCGCAAGTTTTCCAAGGCCTGCGACGACAACGACATCTCCGAAGGCGAAGCCTTGTACATCCTTCAATCTTGACGAAGGAACCTCTCAAGTCGGAGGTAATGATGGTTATGCGGACTCGCCGGGCGGGTAACCCCGGCGAGGTCATTTCCTACCTGGAGCTCATCAACTGAATGCTCCGACGGCACGTCGACGAGGCCTCAGTGGCAACCCTCGTCGAGACCCTGAACGTCGCAGTCCAACGAGACGACGAGGACGAGTTGTCCTTCGCCGAACGGCTCCGCCGCCTCAACACCGAGTGCGGGTTCATGTACGGGGAGGGCGCGCTCAAGGGTCGCTTGGTGGAAGGTGTCCACCGCGCCGCGCGCGCCACTGTTCGGGAGCGGAACACCCCCGGCATGACCATGGCGGAGTTAGCCCGCGTCGCCAAGACCAAGGGCGACGAACACCGCTGGCTGCGACTTGAGCAGCTTAAGGAGCGGAGCAAGGAGCGAGAAGTGTTCGCGGAGGAGGCCCGGCTCCGGCGACAAGCTCGTGCGGCCGCACTCCCCAGGCTCTCGGGGGGGGCTCGGGGTTACCCACCGCGAGATGCCCCCGTTCGGGTCGTCGGGACTGTGGACGCCCGCACTCCAGGTGGCGGGGCACGGCGCGAGGCGGCCCGACCCACGGCACCAGACGGCTCGACTCCCGGAGGCGGCGACAACTCACGCCGCCGGTTCAGACAGCGAGATGAGCCTCCCCGTCTCAGACCCAGGACGGGAGTGTACCCTTGCTGGCAGTGTGGCAAGGTGGGCCATTAGGCCGAAGTGTGCCCAACCTTGGACGCACGCCTACGTGACCGATTGGCGGCGGCCCTGCGCTGGTCCCCTCTCGGGGCGCCCTCGGGCACCCGCGACACCCAGCAGATGGGCCGACGGGTGGCAGTTGCCACCCCCAACGAGGACTCCAGCTCAAGAGGCGATGAGTCGACGCCGCTTGAGAAGGGGGAACCTCGGGCCGAGTCCGAGTGCGGACCGGCAACCTCCTCTGAGTCCGAGGAGGGAAACGAGTAACCACCGGTGTTGGGCCCTCCCCGCGGCGACCGGTGAGCCCAACTCGGGGCGCGGACGTGATGCCAGTTCGCATCCAATCCCGACCCAAGGGGATCCGCCCTCGGGATGCACCCCTCCCGAGGGGGCTGGACGGCCGGAATGTCGTGGCCATCCTGACGGGGTCCATCTCTTAGGTGGCCAGCCGCATCTGGTTGGACGCGGGGCGTGAGCCAGCCCTCCGCGTCATTGTCGACACAGGGTCCGGCGTCTCTCTTGTACGAGAGGCGCTACTGCCCCCGGAGATGAAGGTGGCGCCCTTAGACGCGGCGACCGCCCAGTTGTTTGACGTGAATGGGGGACTCCTTCCCATCACGGGCACCGTGACTCTTACGGTGCGAATCGGCACCTACTCCACACAAGTCACGTGTGGAGTAGTGCGCGGAATGTCCGTCCCTCTACTCCTGGGAACCGACAACACCGACGTTCATGTCCCCAACATCTGTGGGCCTAAGGGGTACATCCAGGTACTAGACGGATGTAAGGTCCCCATCCTCCGTCAGGGTAAGACGGTGTCGCATGCCAAGGCGAACCAACCCAGAAAGGCTGGTGCCGCTAGACAGGCGGACGCCAAGGTGCGTCTGGCCCGCGAGGTGGTTCTGCCCCCGCGGTCCAGGGCGTACGTCCCAGTACAGACGTCCTTCTAAGGGAATGGGGTCATCACCCAGCGCCATCAAGTGTATGAGCGCCATCGCGTGCATGTGGCAACTGGCACCATGGACGTCACCGCCAACCAGACGCGGTGGGTGGAAGTAACCCATGCGGGGAGTACGAGTAAGCGGCTCCCGAAAGGTATGGTCCTGGGGCATATGTCGGCCTACTCCGGTACGGTGGCCGCCATATCCCGAGAGGAATGGGCTTCACTAAGTCCCAGTCCGGCCACCGCGCCGGACGTGACTGACCCCGTGGAGGAGCCCCATGTTCATACTTCGAACGTGCCCGAGGGGTTGAGGCCCCAAGTGCTCTCCCTACTAGAGAAGCACCGGGCCCTCTGGAGTGGGCACTTGGGCTCCATCAAGGACACGGAGCAACGGATCGAATTGAAGCCGGGCTCCAAGCCCGTCCGGCTCAACCCCTACCGGATGGGTCCCCGAACTAGGGAACTCATCAAGGCCCAAGTCGACGGGATGCTCAAGCTCAAAGTCATCGAGCCCAGTCAGAGTGAGTGGGATAGCCCGGTGGTTCTCATACCAAAACCCGACGGGAGTCCCCGGTTCTGCATCGACTATCGGCAGTTGAACGAGCGCACAGTACGCGACTCGTATCCGCTACCCCGGATGGACGACTGCCTCGACTCCTAAAGGGACGCCCAGTTCTTCTCCACGTTGGACTGCAACGCAGGGTACTGGCAGATCCCCATAGCCGAGGAGGATAAGCCCAAGACGGCGTTCACATGCCACTGTGGGACGTACCAGTGTACGCATCTTCCCTTTGGCCTGTGCAATGCCCCGGCTACTTTCCAGCGGGCTATTGACATGATCCTATCCGGAGGCAAGTGGAAGAATGTTCTCGTCTACTTAGACGACCTCATCATCTTCTTCGACGATGCGGAGTCCCACCTGTCCCACTTGGACACGGTCCTCACCCTACTCGGGAAGCATGGGGTCACCCTCAAGGCACAGAAGTGCCACCTCTTTAGTAATGAGGTGGAGTACCTTAGCCATGTAGTACGGCCAGGACGCTTGAGTGTGAAAGAGAAGAACCTCAGAGCCATCAAGAATACCGTCTTCCCCAAGACCCAAACCCAATTGAGGAGTTTCTAGGGCGTGTGCAATGCCTACCGCAGGTTCACGATAGACTTCGATAAGACAGCGAAGCCGCTGAATGACTTGAACAGCGTGAAGCTTCCGACGCGGTTGAGTCCCCCTACTCCGGAAAAACAGGCCGCGTTCGACAAACTGCGCGAACAGCTATGCCACCCGCCCATCCTTGCGATACCGCGCAAGGAGGGGAAGAACATCATCGATGTAGACGCTAGCTACGATCAGCTGGGGTGCTGCCTCCTGCAGCAGCAACCCGATGACAAGTACCTGCCAGTAGGTTACTTCAGTAAGGGCCTACTGCCGGCAGAGAAGAACTACACCGTCACCGAGAATGAGGGACTGGGTGTGGTGTGGGCTCTCGGTTTATTACGACCGTACATCGAAGGCACCAAGTTCCTCATCTGATGTGACCAGAAGGCACTGAAGTGGATACTAACCACGACGGCCTGCACCAACAATCGACTCAATCGTTGGCGCATCCTCCTTTCGGAGTTCGAATATGATGTGGAATCAAAGCCCGGCCCCCAACACGCGGTGGCCGACGCGCTGTCCCGCTTCCCGACTAAGGGGCTGGACACGGGACCAATCTCCCAAGAGATCCCCACAGTTGGGGTGACCACCCGGTCGGGAGCGGTGCTCGACCCCCGGCTCCCCGAGAACAGGAAGACCGCCCGGATACCCCTGGGCGAGCTAGCCCAGAAGGAGGCGAACGATGAGTTCTGCCAGGAGGTCAAGCAGTCACTTGATACCTCCGAGCCCACCCGCTTCTACCAGAATGCGGATGGGCTGCTCTGCCGCAAAGGGCACCGGGCTGGCTCCCAGCAGTTGTTGATCCCCCGGTCCCTAGTTGAGGACGTGCTGCGGGCGGAACACTCGTCCCCCTCGGCGGCACATCCCGGTGGTTCCCGGATGTACCAGACCATGAGGAACCATTACTATTGGCCCTCATTGGCCACCGACGTCTTCGGTTGGGTCGCGGCATGTCCGACCTGTGCGAAGAACCGCCTCATGGGTACGCAGAGTACCGCACCCTTGCGATTGTTCCCCGCTACGGAACCTTTCGCGGCTCTGGACATTGACCTACTTGGTCCATCGCCACGGACCCCCGAAGGATATGAGTATATCCTAGTCATTTGTGACCGTTTCACTACGGTCACGCGGGCAGTCCCGCTGAAGGACATCTCGGCTCCGGATGTCCTCAGTGCCTTCTTGGACACCTGGGTCGCTAGTTATGGGATCCCCGATGCATTTTTATCGGACAACGGACCCCAATTCGCCGCCGTACTCTGGCAAGGGGTGCTCAAGGCGCTGGGTATTGACACCAATTATGCCACGCCGTACCACCCCAAAACTAATGGGCAAGTCGAACGGTTTAATAAGACTTTAGTTAAGCAATTACGACACTATGTAAGTGATCACGTGGTTACGTGGTCCCGGTACTTAAGCCTGGTAGTAACGGCTTATAATTCGCAAGTGCATAGTAGCACTGGGCAAGTCCCATTCGCGTTCGCGAGCCCACGACGGCTTACTCCCGTGGCGATCGAACGACTTACAGCGGGCGCCGACACCGGGGAAATAGTAACCCCCGGGCGAGCCAAGGAGAACTTCCTCCAGCGCCTCGACGCCCTGATACCCCTAGTGCAGGATACCATGGAGAAGTCTCAGGCCCGGTACAAACGGGCCTTCGACAAGCGCATACAGGCTCGACGCGAAGCCCTCCGGGTTGGAGACTGGGTATTCGTGAAGTCGCACGAGAACCAGGGGAGGAAACTCGTCTTCAAGACGCTGGGACCCTACCAGATCTTGTAGACAGACGGGCGTCGGCTTACCATCGAAAGTGACGATGGTATACGCACTATCAACGGGAACCACGCCACCCGGGCCCCGGAACCACCCGAGGGTGCCCCGGCCTGGGCACGGGCACTGGCCGCGTAGCAGGTCCCCTCCCTTCCCTCGTCGGGTAGTAAACCGATTGAGGCTGTCTTCGACCACTTTGTCGGACAGGGGTACGACGAACATGAGCGACTCATGCTCAAGGTCCGATGGTTCGGGTACGGACCCCGGAAGGACTCCTGTCACTAAGTGGAGGACCTCCCGGCTGAGAAGGTTCGCGAACACTGTATGCAACACCGACTCACTGTGCGAAGAACGGTATCAAACAACTAACCCCTAGTGCGGGGTACTCCTCGCACACCCCCTACAAAGGAAACAACCCACCCCCCTGCTTAGGGGCCCTCCAAGCAAGAACAAACAACGGGCCGCCCCCTCGCTACTCGGGGGGAGCGACCGACCCAACTAGGGACAGACCGGACGGGGGGCGGGACCCACCAAACTCTGCGTTCCCCCGCCCCCGCACGCTAGGGCACGGGCCGCTAACCCCTGTCCGGCGACCGCTGGAGGTCGTCGCGGGCGTTCCCCCCGTAGTGGTCACGTACGTGTGGGTCGAAGGGGTACTCGTGGGCCGGCCCCCGACCCGTGGGAACCGGCCCCCACGTCGAGCGCGGCGCCGGACTCGGCGCCGCCGCCGCGGCGGTGTACCCCCCGGCAGAGGCATTGTGCCCCGCCGCCGAGGCTCCCCCGACGAGGTAGGAGTAGCCGCCCCCATAGTAGGGTACCGCGGCTGCGGCGGGCTCCACGGCGTACGGGGCTCGAGTGGAGCTCCCGCCCGCCGCGGTTACCGCGGACCCCGGCGCTACCCGCTGACCGTGTCCCTCCAACCGAGAGGCCATCTGGTACCCGATGGCCTCGGGGGTGGTGTTCACCAGAAACTGCTCGGCCGTCGCCGAGAGGGGCGACAGGGATCCCCGCAGTACGGCCCCCGCACCCCGGGTGACCCAAGCCAGGGTGTCCACTAGGGAGGCGACTATCGGCTCACCGTGGGCCACCCGAAGCGTCCCTGCCGCAGTCGGGTAAGTGGTCGCCAGGGCGCGCGCACACCAAGCGGTAACGCACCCCCAGCTGAGGTTCTGCCCCGCCCCCAGGGCCGGGTAGTACGGCACCCCGGGCGGGGCGAACGTCGGGCGGGTCGCCGGTCCCACGGGGGACGGCCTAGCGCGGGCAGTCCCTCGAACGGCGCCCCCAAGAGCAGGGGGGCGCTCGGCCGCACCCCGGGTACGCCTGCGCTGGTGCGGGGATACTGCCCCCGGGGCGCCCGAGCCCGACTCGGGCGGGGCCGACGTCGCCGTCACCCCCGCAGCATAGGGGTATGATGGATCCCCCAGGCCCTCATGGAGGCCAATCCGACCCTCAACGAGGCGTTTGTCACAGTGGACAAACGCCCGCGCCGCCCCGTCGTCCTCCCAGCCAACTCGGCGGGCCATGTGCGGACCAGCGGCCGCCCAGTCCAACGACTGATGGAGGTCCAGCAACTCGCTGAGATACGCCTGCGCCTCCGGGTCCGCCCCCTCCGCCAAGTTGGCGAGGTGCAGCTCCACAAGGCTGTCAACCACCCCGGTGGGCAGGTGCCATAGGTACCCTTTGGTCCGGGCGGAGGCATACCACACCCCCGCCACCTCGAGTACCCATTGGGACTCCAGGATAGCCCCCGCCGGGGTAGACTCCCCCCGACGGAGGACCGTGCCAAAGTAGACTACGATGCGGGGCATCCGCGCGGGGAACCCATAGGGCACCTCCAACGCCGACCACCACGTCGGCGTCGGGACATAGTAGTCCCGCCGCGCAGAGACGTGGATCTGGGTGCTCTCGACTTGAGTAGCACTCACCAGAATACCAGACGCGTCCCGCACACGGCGCTCCATACTGGCGTCCTGCTGGTGGAAGTGGGGGTCCCTCTCCCCCAAGTACGGGGGAAAGCAACACGCCCACTCCCACGCGACGACGGGGATAACGTCACCCGCCGTCGCCTCGTCCATCACGTTGGACAGGCGCACCACCATGCGCTCCACCCACGGCGCGTCCACCGCCTCCAGCAGGGCGGGGAGGTCCGCGGCCACCCCGGCAGGTAGCTCGTACTGCACGGGGTGACGCGTCAGCCACCGCGTCCAAGCCGGGCCCTGCTTGGGCACCGGGATCGCCTCGTATAGGGCCCGCAGGCGGCACTCCCCCAACTGGCTAGGGGCGTGGGGGGGCGTCCACTGGACTAGCGCCCCCGTCCCCGCCCCCGCAAGCCCCGCCTCCTCCACTTCCGGGGGGCGCACCCGGCGCGGCACCGGCGGGAGGGAGTCTTGCTCCATGGGGTCCTCCCCCTCAACGGCCGGGGCCGCTGCGGCCGCCGCCGCCGCCGCCGGTGGAGTCCGCGGCCGGCTAGGCGGCAGCGGCACGCGGGCGGCCGCCGTGGAAGGGGCCGCCGCGTTGTCGTCGGCCGACCGCCCCGCCGCACTTGACGCACGGGAGGCCGTCGCCGACCCCGTTGTGGACTTGGACCGGCGGGGGGCCGGCGGCGGTTGCGTCGCGGGCTGCCCCGCCGCCGCAGACTCCCGTCTTGGGGTCGCGCCGCTTGCCGGGCGCGACCGACAGGCAGCCTTCCCGCGAGGCGTCGCCGACGCCGCGCCCCTTGACTTGGTGGCGCCCTTCGGCGTGCCATGCGCCGGTGCGGCCCCCACACCAGCCCGGGGGGTGGCCGCCGTCGAGCCGTTGACCTTGGCGGCGCCCTCACTGGCGGGCGCCCCGCCGATCCGAGCGGACGCCGTCGCCGCGCCGCCCGACTTGGCCGCGCCCGTCGCCGGCGCATCGCCGCCGGCTCGGATTCCCGCCGCTGCGGGGCGGCGATCCGTCCGGACCGGCGTCCCGCCCGACGGCGGCACGGCGCGCCCCGCACTCGAGGCCGCCGTCGCCTTCTCGCGCCCGACGCGCTCCGCACTTGGGGACGTCATCTCCTCCGTCGGCGTGGTGCCCGTCGACCGCGAGGATGCCATGGCCGCCGTGTCCGAGTAGGAACGCGGGGCCGACTAGGGGATACAGGTGAGAGGGGGACACTCCCAACTTGGGAGGGGGTAGAGGGGGTACGGTAATGGCCGGTAGTGTGCGGCCGCCCCGTCCGACTCCCGTCGGCCCCGCCTGCCCCGTTTTTATGGGCCCCTGAACACTAGCCGGGGCGCCCCGTCGCCTCCCGCGGCGTTGCTCCGCGCCGCCCCTTGGATGAATCCCCCAGCAGGGCGCGCGTGACAGCCGCCCCAGGGGGAGGGGGGGAGGGGGGAGCCACACCCGGCGCCCCCGCGGCACGGCCTGCCCGGCCCGCCCCGGCCGCACCGCCCCCCTGTACACTGGCAGGGGCGCCCCGACGCCTCCAGCGGGGCGCGCGTAACAACCGCCCCGGAGGGGGGCCGGGGGGGGCGCTATATCCGGAGACCCCCCCCCCCCCCCCC
>Ga0209186_1002175_pt1 | contig 14084 bp, 16 predicted proteins | sample SidtaG_FD_187426 | JGI IMG/M metagenome (GOLD analysis project Ga0209186, IMG submission 187426) | Marine algal microbial communities from Sidmouth, United Kingdom - Sidmouth_Male2 metaG (SPAdes) (version 2) | ecosystem: Host-associated > Algae > Red algae > Unclassified | place: Sidmouth...
CTTGGCGCGCGACGTGTACTTGATGATGTTCTCGTCGCTGCCCTTCTTGAGGTTGCTCAGCTCATGCATGAGCTGCAGCAGGCGTGCGTTGTCTCGCGCCTCAAAGATGTCCTTGAGCGCATCCCATGCCTCCTTGGCCGTACTGACCGCTGTCACCGAATAAAGATGAACCGGCTTGACCGACATCTGGATAGTCGCCAGGGCCGAATCGTTCATGAGGTCCCACGCCTCCGCTGCAACGTCGCTCTTGGCACTGCTCCCGGACGCGTGGCGGTTCGTCACAACCGCAGCCCAAGCCTTCTCCTTCATCATCTGTGCACGGCAGTACACAGCCCAGACCTTGTAGAGTCCCAATGCTCAAGTGGGTAAGTACAGACAAATGAAATTGCTGAGCCATGCTCAACAAAGGCTGTAAGGGGTTTCGCTATCTTGGCGAAGTCGGCCACGAAGCGGCGATATACACCGCACATACCCAGGAAACTCTTCATCTGGGTTTGGGTCTCCGGATACCGGAGACCCCTCAGTGCCCGTAGATTCTTCTGCAGGACATGTACTCGTCCCGGCCTGGTAACATGGCCGAGGTTCTCCACTTCTTCTTGAAAGAAGTGACATTTGGCCACCTTTAAGGTGACCCCTGCCCTTCCTAGGCGTGTCAACACCTCATCAAGGTGTTGTAAGTGTTCCGCTGGGGAACGGGAGAAGACGATAACGTCATTCAGATATACTAAAGCATATCTGCCACTTGACCCCTGCCAGGATCATATCCATAGCCCTTTGAAAGGTGGCAGGGGCATTGCACAACCCAAAGGGGAGGCGCACGCACTGCCACGCGCCTGAATGGAACGTGAACGCGGTAAGGTGCTCATCCTCCTCGGATACTGGTATCTGCCAGTAGCCAGCGTTGCAGTCCAGGGTGGAGAACACCCTGGCATCCCCTACGGAATATATGCATTCATCCATCCTAGGAATGGGGTACGCAATCTTGACGGTCATCAAGTTCAGCTTTCTGTAGTCAATACAGAAGCGTACCGAGCCATCAGGCTTCGGCACCATAACGACTGGGCTAGCCCAATCCCCAGTGGAGGGTTCTATAACTCCCATCGAGCGCATGCGCTCGACTTCAGCTTTCTCTCTCTCCCGGGCCAAAGGCCCGGCCTTGTAGGGGTGTTGCCTCACGGGGACAGCCCCGGGCTTCAGACGAATGCGGTGTTCTACACCGCGTATCAACCCCAAGTTACCCCCCCAGAGGGGTGCATGCTTCTTCAAGAGGGCCCTAAGGGCCCCTGACCATTCGTAGGGTGCCGACGACACGTCCACTCCTGGAAGTGGGGAATCGTTTTCCTCATTGGAGGTCTCGTCGCGCTCCGGGAGCTTGTCCTGGGGCACCTCATAGGTCGGCCTCTCATAGGGGTCGATATACCCCACTGTCATGTCGGTCGTCAGCCGTAGAAGGTGAACACCAAAGAGTACCTGATGGCCGCGTTTCCGGCACTACCACGTGCTGACCGGGGCACCCCACTCCATCATTGACTCTTGATTCGTGTCTTGCATTTTTAGTACAGTAGGACAGGCGGAGTGGTCGTGGCCTTCCAAATGCTGTGGCTTGCGGTGTGCACTGTGCTCATATGTTCGTTGACTTGCCTCGGAGGGGAATTATCCAGTCTGTTGTGGCAATAGCTATGGTTTGTGAGAACGACACTTTCCAGAGCAGTGCTTCTGCTTGCATTGAGCCAGGTCCGAATGCGCGCGGGCGTTTGTCTCCATCGAGATGTCTCCACGGAGCAACAAGTGCGACAGACCAGTAACACTGCCTGCTTTCAAGCCTGCATGGTACAGCGGCCCTTTTTCGTTGCAGCGCTCCCCGCCTGCTTTCTTCCGGCAAGGTCTGTTGTCCACAGGCCGTAGAAACGGCCCGCCACCCCCGTCGACACTGCACGCTGCGCACGCTGTCTGTGTCGGTGGGGGCGCAAGTGCGTGCGTTTCCACTGGCCCAGTGCGCACTGTGTCGCCCTTCCCGCGCAGGAAACGCTGGCATCTGTGCAAGAATCTGGACCTTTTTGTCCTGACTCTTGAGGCACTGTGTTATGAACTTTCGTTTCCGACACTGTGTGAGGCTGTGTCCTCACGGAGCGTGCACGTGAACGTGATTAGGCCCGAATATGGAAATAGTTCCGCCACACATGCGTGATTCGACCACGGCTGTCTTGACGCGCCATCAAACAGGTGGGGAATCGACTCCTCAAAACGCTGCATCTGGAGTGGGTAGAGAGCATCTCACTTCGACCGCAAGGCAATTTTTCGGACACAGCAAGCCTGCTACGTTGCTGTCACCACAACCCAGTCCCGTCGCGGGCTGGCACACGGTCTGCCATGCGACACGATCCGGAGAGCGCTCTCTTCCAATCACGCGTACCGGATCAAGACTTGCTCAACACGATACATCCATTCCGATCACGTTCACGTGTGCGAGATTTCAAAATTTTCTCGCACACGTGAACGTGTTTGGCCCGAGTCAGCCCGAATTGGGAAAGTGGGCCCATTTCTCAGCGTAAGTCCCTCCGTGCGCCGGGCGCCCGATCACTCGAATATGGTCAAAACTGATAGACGTGATTGGACCGTGATTGTAACGTGTCCTTCCCATTGGCTAGCACGCACTTGTGCACGCCGTGCACGCGTCGTAAAGATACAGCCTGAGACAGCGCATGCGGGAGTCTTCCCCATGTCAACATCATTGTAAACTTTTCTCGCACGGTTCGCGTCATGCATCGGTCAAACTTCAGCGGGCCTATGTGTTCATTTAGAACAGAAAAAAACATCGATCTAGACGCTCCTTCCTTGTGCCAATGAATTGTTCCTGGTGCTTAAGCACTCCTCTCGTACAAGAGCTCGACACTCCCTGGACTGAAGGCATCAGTGGTGATGTTAGTTGGAGGCCAGATGCACCAACTTCTGCTACATAATTCTATCGTCCGGACTGCGTACTACCCTACTTGGGGGGGAATGATCCTTACTGAGGCCCAATTTCCGTACTGTGGGGCCGAAACGGCGGCCCGGAGGCCAAAACGGGGCCCGGCCGCAGCCCGGCCTGTGCCACGGCGGCAGAAACGTGGGCTAAAAGTCTGTATGTCGCGTACGCGAGACGGCTCGAGACGGCTCGAGACGGCGGCCCGACTCCGCGCCATGTAGCCCGCCTCTGACACAGCCTAGTAGTCGATCGAGACCGAGGAAAATTGAGGTTTCAGAGAACCATTTAGAGAGAGCAACTGTCACCCTCGCCATTCCCATGCGGCTCCCAGATTCTGAGACTTGTGACCCGTCAGACAGCAGGCTAAAAGTCGCGCGTTTGCGCCCAGATGCAGTATCCGCATGGCAGCTTGGTGTCCACACGGGACCCTGGGTCACAAATTAGAAGTGAGCACCGTCTCTGGACTGCTCGGTGGCCTCCTCGCTCTGTACGTACGCAGGTGACAAGTTCGTCGCTGCCAACTGTCACACATCCTGCATGGTGTACAGTGTGTGGTTCCCATGGTAGCAGACGCAGTTGGAAGGAGGCATTACCAGGTCCTGGAAAAAGCACGGACGCCGATGCTGCGATCCACCCCATGACACGGGATGACATTGTCAGCTGTAGTGGTCCACAAACACACGTATGCCATCCCAGTACATTGCATCGGTCATTCTTCTGTGGGACGACACGACCGAACGAAGGAAGCCGCCTTGCAGATTCCCGGCGGGGGGTAACCGCAAGCCACTTACGTGGCAGTCCGAAGCTCCGTAGCATAGCGGAGAAAAACCTGACCTACGGACTCGACATTCGTGTCCCCGCAAAGACGAAGAAGTCGGAACACGACGGGTCTGTTCACATTCAGCTTTAGTATCCTACCTACGCTCTTCTCCACCCCCCCCCCCTTCCCGGGTCCCACCTCGCCGACGCGCTCACGGGCGCCCCTGCATTTGTTTTGTCGCTCTCTGGTATGCCTGCTCACGATCTGCTTTGTGGCGTGGGCAGTGCACTTCACAACGCAGGCCAAGTTCGGCTCCTGTACGGCCTGAACAGTGCGCCTCGCTCGCTTGTCTTCCCCTTCAATATGCTCCGGTGACATACCAGAGTGATCTTTCCTCCCTGCGCACACGCAGTTTCTCTCTATGCTATGCCGCGCACTGCCCAGAGGCCGAGGGCTGACCGATCCTCCTTTTTCCCGCTCCTATAGTGGCTGGTTTGGATGACTTGATCGCTGTCTTCGCTGCTTGTCTCGTGTCCTTATGATTTACTGCCTGGCCTCCTACTTTTTTCGCTCTCATCGTGGCTTTGGTTGCCTGCTTGTCGTATTTGTGATTTGTAGCTGCTTTCTGCGTTCTTTCCTGGATGGATTCTGTGTGTTTTCTACTGTTTTTCAGCCTTTTTCGCATCTTGGATGGTGCGTAGGTGTACGCATGCCTTAAGTAGTGCTATTGTAGCTGTGTATGGCGTCGTGTGCTGTATTTTCGTTGAAGCGAAGGACTAATACAGCCCCGCCGCAGTGTCAGTAATCCCCTAGAACGACGGCCGACATGGCCGAAGCGTAGCGCCCATACATCCGGCAGGACGCATCTCTGCGAGACACGTACCGGTGTCGGTGCGTGGTACGTTGCAATGGAATGGTCGAACACGCTTCGAGTCCTGTGCAATGGCAGGTCGTCTTGACAGGGCCCTCACAGAGCCCAAGAAGGGGGGGTGTATGATAGCCACCTTCCCTCCCAGAAGCATCATTCGCCAGTGTCACAGTACATGCACGGCATAAAACGAGAAAAATCGCAGGTGTACTTGTCTGAAAGCGCACCGTGGGGAAACGAGGCAAGTACACCCGCGCATATGTGTACTGGGGCCATTTCACCTCAATCTGGGATGCGACGCGTTGTACTGACCAGTATGCCAAAGTAGGGTGGTACAGGTACTACAAAAGAGGAGAGGAGCCCGCGTATGCCATGTGACGTTGTATTTTTAATAGATGAGCTCCAGACAAAAAAGAAAATCCGGGAGGTCCAGAATTAGGTAAAAATCAGTACAGAGAGTGCCCTCGCAAGTACCAAAAAACAATGGTTGTGCGCAGAAGCGCGCGAACGCTCCGACCCGGGGGGGGGATGAGGGAGGCGAAAACACAGCGGACGTGGGGAGCCGGAGAGCAGCACTGGGAGACGCGGGCGGCGTCGTCTTATGCGGGCTGGGGGAGGATTCGGGCGGCCGACGCATGTGGCTACGCGCCGGCGGCTGCTCGGGGCAGCAGGTGCCGCCGGGGACGGATCTCCGGCGGAGTCCGATCCCACAGCTGAATCCGCGGTGTGTAATGGGAACGGGCCCACTCCCCGCACGTCGCTAAATCTCTTTGCCCCACCCCGCCGGAAGTCAACGCCCGTGGTACTCATATCCGTCGGACACAGTAAATACGGAGGAGTTACTACAAAAGTGGATAGGAGCTCGCGTATGCCAAACAGAGAGAGTACGCCCGCCGGCACTATCCGGGGAGCAGGCGGGCGAAGAACAACCTGTCAAACACAGACGGGACCACGAGCGACGAGATGTAAGAGGCGGCCAATGTCGGCTCCGACGTGGCGCTCAGCGCCGCGATGGCGCCGCGGTTGACGCCCGAAGCGTTGGCCGCCGTGGCTCCGCCCAACTTGATGGAGTGAGAGACGTACACCGTCCCAACGGCCGGGGTAACACCCAGCCGGCGCAGACCATCCCGCAGGCACCTCGATATGAAGGCCACGGCCGCGTCGGGACGGCAAGTGGTGAAGAGGCGGGCAGACGGCGGCCGGCCCGCGGCGCGAAAGTCCGCAACAAGCCGCGCCAGCAGCACGTGCGGGAGGTCGGCGCCGGTGTGCACCGCCGCCGGCATGCGGCGAGCGATCAGGCCCGTGTCGGCCTCGGTCTTGTGCCGCGGCACTTGGAACGCCGACGGGCCGTCGGCGCGGACGTCGACGTCACCGAGGGACAGCCGCGTGACGTCCCCCGCTCGGCTCATCCACCAGCATTGGAGGTCAACCGCAGTGGGTTGGTTTCGGCGCACCGGCGGCGAGCGTAACGCCAACGCCGCCAGCTGCCAATCCACGGCAGCGGGGAGCGGCACTCGCGCTAATGCCGTGACCGGCCGATGGGCGACGCCCGCACGACGGAAGCCGGCCTGGGCCTCGCGCACCCTTTCGTCGTCACAGGGGTTGAGATGGCCGGCGGCCAAATGCCGCTTGCGCACGGCCGCGAGGATGGGCTTGAGCGAGAAGGCGACGACCGCCGCGCTCCGCCACAGGAAGCCCATATACGCCAGCACCGTCTCCGTGGAGGCGGGGAGTGGGCTGAGCCCGCGCTGGTAGCAGTAATCCTCGAAGCGGCTCCAAGACCTGCTGTGCCGCGCCGCGGTGGCGTCAACCACACTCTTCAAGCGCAGCAAGCGGGCGGCAGCGGCATCAGCGCCTCCCCCGGGGTTGGCACGCGCCAACGTCCGACGTTGAACGCGTCGCCAGGCAGACGCCCCGACCTAACGGTGAAGCGGCGACGTCGATGGGCGGCGCGGGAGCGGTGGGCTTGGCGGCGGGCCGCTGCCGCCGCGGGGAGCCCCCCCCCCACGAATCGGAAGACCGCCATCCGCCACTTGGGGGGCGGGGCGGGCCGCAACGCGCGGCCGCTTAGGAACAGGCCCGCCGACGCCGGCAGGAGGTAGCCTTCGTGTGCGGCCGCGACCGCCGGCGCCCACCAGGGCTGCGTGACCCACACCGGGAGGATGACCGTCGCCGTGGCCTTGTCCGCCCGCACCTGTGCGAGCACCCATTCGACCTGGTTTAAGGGCGCGTAGATCCAGTTGTTCTCCCCGCTCCCCCAGAAGACCGAAAAGGCGTCAACGGCCTCCGTACCGGGCACGTGCCGCAAGCTGTTGAAACGTGCGCACTTGGTGCTGGTCGGGGTGGCGAAGCGGTCGACCGTGTGGAAGCCGTACCGCTGAACCATCTCGTTGACCACCGGGGTCGACAGCCGCCAGTTGCCGGGGTCGGAGCGCCACGACAGGGCGTCCGCCCACACATTGGCGACTGAAGGCAGCCAGGACGCCCGCAGGGTGACGCGGTAGAGGACCGCTACAGCATGTAGGCTCCGCAGCTCGGCCATCAACGCCGGTGAGCGGCTGCTGAATCCGTTTATCACATGCATGGAGACCCGGCTGTCGACGCGCAGCCGCAGCAGGCCCTCCTTGCCGAGCAGCTGCGCCCCAAACGCCAACAGGCAGAACCGAGCCGCAGCGACCTCCTTCACGTTGATGCGGAGGTCCCGCTGAGCCTCCGTGAAGAACCCCGACGCCGGGAGGAGGTGTTGCCAGTGGCCGCTCCACCTGTAGAGCGAGGCGCCCGTGTTCAACTCCCGCAGGGTCACCGGCCACAACGCCCACCCCGCGCCGGCTCCGTGCGCAGCTTGGAGAACCACGCCAGGTCGGCAACCGCCCCGTGGGTTAGGCGCGACATCGGCGCCGCCAGGTACTGGCAATCGTACGCCCGCCGGAGGTAGAACCGAGCTGACGGGAGGGCAAGCTGGCACGGCACTGCCAGCCCCGCGAACCGCTGCAAGATCTTGGAGTACACGCGCCGAGAGCGCAGGCGGGCCTCCGACAGCAGCGCCTTGGCGCCGCCGGCGAGTTTGCCTATCCGAGCGGGTGGTAACACCACCAGCCAGCGCGTCGTGTCCACCAGGAACCCGAGCAGGGGGAGCCGGCTCGTGCCCACTGCCACACCCTTGAGCGGGTGCACCTGGATGCCGAGCTGCTTGAAGAGCGACATGATTTCCACGATCCCCGCCGTTGCCGCCGCCCTTGTCGAAGGGCGAGCCCCCCGCCCGTTGTCGGCAGAGTCGTCGACGTACGCGTTGACCTTGAAGCCGCGCATCCACAGCGCCGCCACTACCGGCCTCATCATCTTGGTCCACACCCATGGGCCAAGCCGCATCCCGAAAAGGAGCGCCCGAGGCTCGTACACCACCCCCCGAACCACAAACCGGAAGTACTTGCGGTCTGACGGCCGCATACGGACGTGGTAGAATGCGTCCGTCACGTACCAAGAGACGAGGTGGTCGTTTGGGACGTGCGAGGCCAAGAAGGAGGGCAGGCGCTGGTATTGGAAGAACCTCTTGCGCACGTGCAGGTTGATCAAGCGGAGGTCGATGATCAGCAGTTGCTTGGAGCTGTACACGATGAACGTCGGGGACACCTATGGGGCGCCGGCGCCCGCCGCGAGGGAGAGCCTCCGCGCGTACCCCGCAGACACCCAAAGCCCGACCTCGGCCGAGGCCCAGACGAGCTCGTCCGCAGGTAACGCGTAGCCCTTGGACTGGGTCGGCGGCGGGCGCGACGCCCAAGAAACGCAGAATCCGAATCGAATTTTCCGCAGCACACAATACGCCGCCCCCATCGCCGCCCAGGCCGGCATCGCCGCCAGCAAAGTCGAGTAGGGGGCGTCGGCCGCCGCCGCCGCGTCCTCCTCGCGCTGTCTACGCGCTTGCCGCCGCTCCCAGGCGTGTGGGCGGCGACGCTTGCTTTCCTTGTGTTGCAGAGCGTCCCCCGGCAGGCGAGGGGACGCCCCCGACCCCCGGGTACGACGGGGGGCCGGCACCGCCGGCGAGCCACCATGCTTAGGCGCCCAGACTGGGACGCCCCCCCTTGGGCGGCTTGGCATCGCCCCCGCGGATGCCGTCGGAATACCGCTTCCCGTGCGCGCGCGCCGCCGCGTGGACGAGGCTGGCGTTCTGGGCCGTGGCCAGGTAGTCGTGGGACGGGAAGTACACGTCCTGGTCTCCGTGCCCAAACACCAGCACCCGCAGCGTCTTTGACGCCGCCTGGTCGTGAGTGGCCAAGGTGATAACCTTGTACCGTGCCGAAACGAGCGCAAACAGCTGGTGCAGCGCCACGCGCGTGTTGACGTCGTCGGTGGACGGCGTCTGTTTCGCGTGCTCGACCGCCTCCTAGTGGCTAAGCGCGCGGTTTTGAAGCCGCTGCACCCACGCCGCGATGTTGTAGACAAACTCCAAGTCGTAGGCGGGCTTGCCCGCAAGCTTGGCCTGCAACTTGCCGTAGCGGGTTTCCACCACCACGTCGCAGGGGTGCGGGTCGCGCGAGTGGGTCTCGTCTTCGGGCGGGAGTTAGAAGCCGCGGATAACAGGGCGGACGTTGCGGACGCGGCGGATCTCGGTGATGTCGAAAGCGCTGCGGTAGCGCGTCACGCAGCGCTCGTCAGGCGAGTAGGCGTCGTCCGACTCCTCGTTCGAGTCGTCGTCTAGCTCGTCGTCGTCGATGGCGCGGGGGTTGCTCCCCCGACCGCCGCCGCCGCCGCCGCCACCACAACCGCCGCCGCCGCCGCCACGGTCGCCGCCGCCGCCACCACCACCGCCGCCACCGCCGCCAGCGCCAGCGCCGGCGCCGGCGCCGCTGCCGCTGCCGGCGGGCGAGCCCTCGATGCTCTCGTCGGACGCCGTGCTTTCGTCCGCCGGGGGATCGTTGGCAGCACCGGCCCCCGCCCCGACCTTTCCGGGCGTCGCCGGACCCTTTCCGCTGCCCTTTTTGCGGGCACAGGTGGACGCGGGGAGGGGGGAGAGCAACAAGGAGACCAGGAAAAGGACGAAAAGGGGGGGGGGAACACCCCCGTCAAAACCGTCGGCACGTGACCCGGCGCGGCGAGACAAAAGTCAAAGAAGGCGCTCCCCGCCAGGGGTGGAGGCGCCGAGATCGACGCCATTCGGTCCACAGCTCCTTCACGCCCACCGTCTGATTGGTGGACGCCGCTTTTTCACCGGGAGGCGAAAAAACAGCGGACGTGGGGAGCCGGGGAGCAGCGCTGGGAGACGCGAGCGGCGGCGCCTTATGCGGGCTGGGGGAGGACTCCGGCGGCCGACGCGTGTGGCTACGCGCCGGCGGTTGCTCGGGGCAGCAGGTGCCGCCGGGGATGGATCTCCGGCGGAGTCCGATCCCACAGCTGAATCCCCGGTGTGGAATGGGAACGGGCCCATTCCCCGCACGTCGCTACATCTCTTTGCCCCACCCCGCCTGAAGTCAACGCCCGTGGTACTAATAACCGTCGGAGACAGACAATACGGAGGGGTTTCCCGACGATCGTGCGAGACACGTGTGCTGCAAGCACGATCTCTCGAATAGAGAAGGTACCTGGTGTAAGATCCGCTGCACCGTAGAGACCGGTGTCACCATCGTGCTACGCCCAGTTACGGCACCCCTGAGTCAAACATTGGGATTACCGGCCATTCATTGGCCAGGATGGTGGGTGCCAGTCACTTTTCACTTGTCCAGCGGTTGGAACCAGCTGTCTGAAGACGTGTTCCAAGTGTAGCTGGCAGAAGACACTTTAGGGCGTCTCAAAGTACACGTGTATTGTCCGATATCCTGAGCGTCCGTGAGAAGTATTGAGGAAAACCGAAAGTCTGCCGACTGAACCATGCGAATCGCGTCGATCTGGAGCAAGCCGGGTCGCCATTACGCTCGTGCAGACAAAGCCATCCATGTTGAGCACGACGATGACTCTGGAAGGTCTCTATTTTGGATGAGCCTATGATTGAAGGACGGGGGGGACAGTAGATTGGGTTCTATGGTACGGATGGGGAACGAGGTGACATCAATGTGACAGTCTTTTCATCAGAGGTAGCGTGAGAAGAGCAGCAGCTACACGAACAGGAGGACGTCAAAAGTGAGTTGCAATCCACGAAGAATTATTCACGACGGGCTTCTCTGTTATAGTACCTCACGATCAGTAACAGAAGTATCTGCTTTTTACCTGCTTTTTGCGCTTTTTATGTGTACGCCTCTTGTTCACGCCTAATTAAGAGCCAGAGTACCTGCTCTTCTGGGTTTTCAACAGAGTTGTCGCACCGGGTTGGCTGCTGCTCCAAATGAGACAGCTCATTGGTCTTCACGGAAAGTGTCAGATCAGGCGTCCACGTTCTCATGCATAATGCAATGTGGACGATGTCACCTGCTCTCACAAGGCTTGAAGCGAACGTCATAACACGTCCTTTCAAGTCCCTGGTGCCAAAATCAAGGCAGACTGGACAGGCTCCATTCGACCTCTGCTCAGGCGTAGGGGGGAGTCGCCCGCTTCCAAGAGAGGATGAACTGGGAGCTTCCCCTGCATCAGTCCACCTTAAGAAGCTGTGACGAGCACGATTCTGCAGTAAAAAATGGGCTTTGACAACTTCCTACCCATCTGACGACGCTGTATAGGCAGAAAAGCTCGTCAGGCAGTGCCCGTGGCCTATCTTCTTTCTCGCTCGCGTTTTTGCTACTCTACTTCCAGAATACTCAAAAGGTACACCGGACAAAGAGGAACGCATGGGGGGGCCGTTTTAGTGGACACGTGACGCCATGATGGAGGGGGGAGAGGTGAGTACGCTTCTCGCATGATAGCATGTGCCGAGAATATCTTCTCTCCGGCCACGTCCCCACCTAAATGGCGCCTTATTGCACTCTTAACATGCCGAGACTTAAATTACGTTTGTCGTTCTTCAGCTACGACCATGTTGTGGACCCCTCACAGAAGGACAGGAACCGCAAGGTGATGACAAAGGCGTCACGGAATGGCCTGCAGGCAGCAGAATCGAAGACGCTCGAGCAATACGTGATCCGCCCCGCATCACGACTTCGACAGCTGGTGATCCGTTCGTCAGGAGGGCCCCTCTCACCGAGCCTGCAGAGGCATCTTAAAATTGGGTCGCGACGTGATGCTGGCTCAAACCAGGTCTGTTGAGAGCAGCTGATCCACTGGCGTCAGCAGCCCTTCTCACAGTGGCTACAGAGGCTTCAGAAAATTGGGTCCCGACCCAATTTTCCATTGACCACTGGATTTCTAACACGTCGCGCTGGAGCTTTCGAAGCCATCATGTCATGGTCAGACCTAGAAGAGCAGGATAAACCAAAGGTGCATCTCACCTTTTAAGACGGATATAACAATCTTTGCTGAGGACTGAGTATTGCACCAACGGCCACGAAACTTTAGCATGTTCTAGGATTGTGGGTGGACGTTGCCTCCTCAGAAAATGGCGCCATGAATCTCGAGTACCTGGGAGCTGGCTGTCGGTGACAGTCATTCGTGAAGCGTTGGACCCGATCGCGGCGCTCTGATCTCGTGGCGCAACGCAGAATTGACAGATATCGGCTTACACATTGAGTGTGCAGTGGCCTGGCAGGCATTCTGAATCGGCTGGAAGCCTCCCTACTAGATGTGGGATCGAGGGGGGAAACACTTGCAAGAATCGGACCCCTGCTGGAGAGCAGCGCTTCACTTTTTGTGTGACCCCCTGGCGCTTCAGAAGTGCATGTTTTTGGCAACCAACTGGATGTAAGGCTTTCTATGGTCAATTGCGACTCCTGCGACCGTCATGTGGACGATGTATTGCTGAAGCGCATACAGTACAGGAACGAGGGTTCCGGAAGTGCCCCTTTTGTTCATGCCTATGTTTTTTTGCATGCGCTGCAAGTCGTCCAGAGACACTTGGAAGATAGCATCTAGCGATGCTTTCTTGGAGCTCTTGAGTCACTCTTCCTTTCTATGTGCTTTTTTCTCGAATACAGTGCGCCCTTGGCGGCTCTGTGCCAGCCTGAAGTCGCGTCGCCGCCATCCGTCTTATTCTGTGAGGTGCACCTGTAGGCGGGTGGTACCGTGGATGCCTTACGGGTTTCACGTGTACGCTGTATTGCTGATGTCCCAATTTTGTCCTCTCCGGACAAGAACAACAGTGCTCATGCACAACTCTGAGGGCTCCGAAGTACGGAATGGCTGTCGATAAGGACGTATTCAAAGTACATCTGAGGACAGACTGTTCGAAAGCTGTGTCGGCTTTGCATAATTGTATCATGGCAGGTGCCTTCATGCCCCTGTATCGCGCGATTTGGTTGGAAATCCGCTCCGAAAGTCTGAAGGAGAGTGCTTGGAGCTGGACAGTTGCGCGCCTCTCTCGTCCCGACCCTCGCATCTCAGGTGATTCTGTGCGGATCGGTCAGTCTGGCACTCCTGGTGGACAATTCTCACCTCTGGGCCCGGAACCGACTGTGGATCGCCGCGGATCGCCCGCGATCCGCGAGAAACGTCAGGAAACAGCCGGGCCCGACTGGCCTCCTTGGGTGTTGCACAACAGTCCGGCGAACAGAACAGACGATCTTTACAGTACTCTACCGTCTGATTGGCTGCAACCCGAGAGCCTTGCATGAAAGATTCGATCGCTGATTGGCCATGCAGTCCCGTCGACGCGCCTTCGTCTTCGTCGCCGACTTCAGCCTGATGCACGTTGCTATCCCGGATAGGTGCACAACACACGGGTGGTCGTGTTCGTGGTGCGGTAGCAGAGGGGGAAATGCAGCCTGCTTAAGGGGAGTCTAACCGAAGTGCGGGGAAGAAGACAATGCTTCCGCGCGTACTATTTATTTATAAAACATCCAGGCACGCGCCATGTCGGTACTCTGGCCCCTCGTCCCCGACCGCCGCCCCCCTCCGACGAAGCCTCCTCCGTGCTATCGGGGAAAAAATGCATGCGTGAAGGACGCCGCTGGGCTACGCCCCAGGCTCCACCCTGTATGGATGACGAGTAGGTGGGAGGCGAAGCAGGGAGTATCGGGCGGGAACGGAGAGACATGCAAGAGGGCGCGATGCAGGACCGCCACAGTATCGGATCACACAACGAAGCGCGGAGGACGTCACCAAGAAAAGCTTTATCAAAGGCAGAGCGACGCTGGCATGCAGATACAAAATCACCACGGAAGGCATCCAGCCCCCGCACCCCCTGATCATCACCCCACACCCGTCACACCCCGCCAGTGTGAACTTCCCCCTCCCCCCCGGCCACCCCTCTCAGAAACGGCTCACACCTGACGCTCACCTACCCGAGAGTTTGTCAGCACAGCAAGGATCACCGGCGCGAAGCGAGACGACGGTGGCGGGCACGGGCCGCGGCCCCGGTACCATGCACGTAGGAAGTTCGGATACCGAGACGAATCCCTGTCCAGTCGTTACAACTCGAAAATTGTAACGATTGGCTACCATGGCTTCCTGAGGACGGCTCTCAGCCATCGCTACAA
>Ga0209186_1002176_pt1 | contig 14083 bp, 3 predicted proteins | sample SidtaG_FD_187426 | JGI IMG/M metagenome (GOLD analysis project Ga0209186, IMG submission 187426) | Marine algal microbial communities from Sidmouth, United Kingdom - Sidmouth_Male2 metaG (SPAdes) (version 2) | ecosystem: Host-associated > Algae > Red algae > Unclassified | place: Sidmouth, United...
CAGATGGTGCAACCGGTCCAGCAGGAGCAGATGGTGCTGACGGAGCAACAGGTCCAGCAGGAGCAGACGGTGCAGATGGTACGAATGGAACAAACGGAATTGATGGTGCCGACGGAGCAACAGGTCCTCAAGGCCCTCCAGGAGCAGATGGTGCTGATGGTGCAACAGGTCCAGCGGGAGCAGATGGTGCTGACGGAGCAACAGGTCCAGCAGGAGCAGACGGTGCAGATGGTACGAATGGAACAAACGGAGTTGATGGTGCTGACGGAGCAACAGGTCCTCAAGGCCCTCCAGGAGCAGATGGTGCTGATGGTGCAACAGGTCCAGCGGGAGCAGATGGTGCTGACGGAGCAACAGGTCCACAAGGACTTCCAGGAGCGCAAGGTCCACCAGGAGCAGACGGAGCTGATGGCACAAATGGAACAAACGGAGTAGATGGAGCAGACGGAGCAACAGGTCCAGCAGGCGCAGACGGTGCCGACGGAACCAATGGAACAAACGGTGTTGATGGTGTAGACGGTGCCCAAGGTCCTCCAGGCGACCCAGCAACTGATGATCAGACACTTTCAACAGATGGTACAGCCGGAGATATTTCGATTTCTGGAGGTAATAACATTACCTTAAATGTAAATGATGCAGATTTCGTAATTGGAAACGAATACAACACGGGGATAAGTTTCGATGGTACGAATCTTATTGTAACAGACGGTGGAGGGAATCAAAGTGTTGATATTTCGGGCTTAGCAGATGATGATGTTTCGATTACTAACATAAAAAGTGGAAATACAATTGCTACAATTTCTGAACCTGGAATCACCCCAGTAGATATCAATGAAACTATTACCACTTTATCAACTATAGACAACATTACATATACCTATACTTCAGAAGATAATACAGCTACTTCCTTTGTTGGAACTGACGATCAATTTGATGATGAAGTTGATTTAAGAACTGATATCGATGTTGATGAAGGAGGTGTAGGATCTCCAACCTTAGAAACAACTGTACAAGAGGTAATACAGGCTATAGCACCCATTACTTCTAAAGCAGCGCGTATTTTTTATCCGCCTTCAATTGCGGTAGATGCTTCAACTAACGGTTCTTTTAGTATTGATCTATACCAAGAATATATTGACCAATACGGTAGTCCGACGGCGGGTAGTGCGGGTGCACCTGCTGCAGTACCTACATATACAAGAACTGAATTGTATTATTATGTAACCTACGCTGATCCAACAGTTTTCAATACAGGCACCATGGCAATTGATGCCAATGGTAATTTAAGCTATACGATAATTGGCCAACCAGCAGACTATAACTCATTAATCAACGTTGTATTCGTAGTAAAATAATTTATAAAAACCGATCCCAAATCGATTTGAAATTGATTCATACATATAAAACGCTTCTCCTCAGCCTAGTTTTTACTTTGCTGGGGATTGTTACATCAAATGCCCAGTTTCTATTACAGGCACCGAATAGTGGTGACGAAAGTAATTTTATGTGGTACGAAGCCTCAGATACGAGTACTGTACTCGGTACTGATTTCTTTCTTGAAGTAACCGAACAAGGAATTTATTTTGCAACTTACGATGGAACCCTTTGTGGTTCAAATGCAACTGGATATTTCATTGTTACAAATTGTAACTCACCTCATAACGAGGTAATTATGGATATTGCGGCCAATGTGCCATCGGGAGCTACAGTAAGCTGGACTCCCTCTATTACAGGTGATCAGTTGCGACCACAAGTAATTGCAACGCAATCAGTACAAAAGTATACCGCAACAATAACAAAGGCAGGATGCGATAGCAATCTACCCAATTTCACAGTTGTTTGCATGGATGAATCAGCTATTTTGGTTGATGATGACGTTACAACAGATGAAGATGTTGCAGTAATCATAGATATATATGCAAATGACTCTGATTTGCCTTCAACAGGAACGCTTACAACAACCAATCCCACCAATGGTACGGTTACTGTTGACGATAATGGTACCCCTAACGACCCAAGTGATGATGTGGTCACCTATACGCCAAATCCTGACTATAATGGTCCTGATACATTTGATTATACGGTCTGTAATACTTTTGGAGATTGCAGCACGGCAACAGTAACTATCGATGTGCTTCCTATTGTTGATGCTATTGATGATGCAGTAACGACTGCGGAAGATACCCCGATTACCATTGACATACTTGCAAACGATAATGATGTTCCTACAACAGGAACATTAACTACAACCAATCCCACCAATGGTACCGTTACTGTTGACGATAATGGTACCCCTAATGACCCAAGTGATGATGTGGTTACCTACACCCCATCAACAGGTTTTGTAGGCGTAGATACCTTTACATATACTATTTGTGATAATCTAGGAAATTGTAGTACAGCAACCGTAACTATAATAGTTACTGATGCTGTCGATTTAGATACTGATAACGATGGAATTTTAGACAGTTTCGAAGACCTAAACTTAGATAATGATAATGATCCTTCAACCAACCCTACCGATACTGATGGAGATGGTATTGCTGACTATTTAGATATTGATAGTGACGATGATGGTATTCCTGATAATGTTGAAGCTCAAACTACTGCCGATTATATAGCACCAAGTGGTGTAGATGCAAATGCAAATGGCTTAGATGATGCTTATGAGGGTCCAGGGGTATTAGGCTTATTTCCTGTTGATACTGATGGTGATTTATTACCTGATTATTTAGATGATGATAGCGACAACGATAATGTGCCAGATTATATAGAAGGACATGACTTTGATCAAGACGGCATTCCTGATGTGATTCTCATTGGATCTGATAAGGATAATGATGGATTAGACGACGCGTTTGAAGGCGATACTCAAATTGATGTAGACGTTAATGATGAGATTGATGATCCGTATAATGATCTACCTAATACTGACGGTGATGATGAGTCAGATTATAGAGATTTCGATGATGACAATGATGGCATTAATACCATTGACGAAGATTTAAACGCAGATGGTAATTACGCAAATGATGATAGTAATGGTAATGGAATACCCGAGTATTTAGAACCGAATATTCCTGATACAGAAATAGAAATATTTAACGTTATCACTCCAAATGGTGATGGTATTCATGATATATTGACCATAGCAGGTTTAGAGAATTATCCTGAAAATACCATCCGAATTTATAACAGATGGGGCATTTTGGTCTATACCACCAATTCATATAATACCGCAGGAAACTTTTTTGATGGTACTTCTGAAGGACGAGTTACGATTAAAACGGATGATAAATTACCTGTAGGAACATATTTCTACATCTTAGATTACGAAAATGCAATTGGCAAAACCGAATCATTGTCAGGCTATATATATTTGAATAGATAAAAATGAGCGATATGAAACACAAACCTACTTTGTGTAAGGGAATCTTTTTAAGATTAATTTTTTTAGTATTAGTATCAAGTTCAGGACTTTATGCTCAGCAAGATGCACAATACACGCAATACATGTATAACACAATGAGTGTGAACCCAGGGTACGCTGGGTCACGAGGTCACATGAGTATAGCTGCTTTATATAGATCTCAATGGGTAGGCTTAGACGGGGCTCCTACTTCCCAAACAATAAATATTCATTCTCCAATTGGATATAGAGGCGTCGGTTTAGGTTTTTCTGTTGTGAATGATAAAATCGGACCAACTTCTGAAACTAATTTTGATATTGATTTTTCTTATACCATTTACACTTCTGATGAAGGAAGGCTTAGTTTTGGATTAAAGGCAAGCGGTAATTTATTAGATGTAAAGTTTTCAGAGCTTAATCAGTTTACCTCTGATCCTAACTTAGCTGTAGATATTGATAATCGATTTTCCCCAAATTTTGGAGCAGGTGTTTATTACCACACGAATAAGTTTTACGCTGGCCTTTCGGTGCCTAGGTTTTTACAGACATCGCATTTTGATGAATCTTCCTTGTCATCTGCAAAAGAGCAAATGAATTTTTATTTGATTACTGGTTATGTTTGGGATATCAATAGATTCTTAAAATTCAAACCCACATTGTTGACTAAATTGGTTCAAGGAGCACCATTGCAGGTTGATATTTCTGCGAATTTTATGATGAGTGATAAATTGGTTTTAGGAGCTGCCTATCGATGGGATGCTGCACTTAGTGGTATGGCTGGATTTTATATTTCTGAAGGTTTCTTTGCGGGAGTGGCATATGATAGAGAAGTTACTGAATTAGGAAATGCTGCGTTTAATGATGGTTCTTTTGAGATTATTTTGCGCTACGATTTTATAAAAACAAAAGGGCAAATGAAATCACCTAGATTTTTCTAAAGTCTCACTTCATTTAGAAAAATTAATTCTTAGAGTATGTTTTGATTCGGTATGAATTATTCTTCTCCCAAAGCCAATAAAATAGAGCATTTTGACAATATTAGGTATTACGATTCGTTCAAGTAACTCGTACTACTAGTAGTATCATCAGAGATAAATTGATTTCAGAATCTTTTATGAATTACCCCTTTTTCTTAAAAAATAGTAGCAACCAAAATTTAAAGCTAATCGTGTGCTTTATTGTTTGTTATTTACTATTTCCCGCAAATTCATTTTCTCAAATTGAGACTGACCCTGGTCACAGATCTTGGGGTAAAACCAGAGATGGTAGATTTGCGATTTGCCATAGTGTAAGTTTTTTAAATAAAGATACTGTTGCGGTCTGTAGTCCTCAGATTAATATTGATTTATCCAATTACCCAGCTATTCTAGATTTACAAATTACAAGACTTGGGAGCTCAGGTTTTGATTTAGGTGATATTGATACAAGTCCTACTGGCTTTAGTGCCTCTAACTTAACAGGCAATGTAATAGATCCATCCACAACAAAATGTGTTCAACCAGGAAGTGGAACCTGGTTAAGTTTTACGATATATGCAGACCCTGTTGTTTGGGGAGATAACACCAGTTATAATTGGAGTTCTACCGTATCTGGCATAAATCCGGTTCAAGGAAGTCAAACCGATACCAATGATGACGATACGCCATTTATGTATGACTCCGATGTAATTCTAGGTGGAGCATTAGATGTATTTCAGGGCGCAAATGATTTATGGTATAATGCCGATATAGAAGTTAATCTCGACGGCACCTATGATTTTAGATATCGAGCAACGGTTGGTAATTATGATAATGATTCGGGTACTGGTGGACCTGCAACGAATATTAACTATACAGATGATTTAAATCATCTGTATAATATTATGCCCATCAATTCTATCTCGGTTTCTAATTCTGCAAATGGTAGAGTAACCGTAAATTCTAATTATAATGGAGGAGCCTCTCTAATTGGCGGTAGTAATGTAACACCTGATGAACTATTGATTTCAGCTGGAACATTGAATCCAGAAGAAGAAGATTATGTAGAAATTACTTTAAATGTTGGTCCGATTGACGTATCTCAAAAGAGAGAAACTCCATGGACATCTGGTACAGTTTATGGCGATGACAATGCGGGAAATAGTTTAGAAATAACCACAACTGACGGACAAGATCCAACACAAGGAGAAGTAGATGGAACAGCTACTACTTGTAGAAATGGATTGGCGATTCGATTCGATTACAGGGCTGATCTAGAGGTAATAAAACAACTTACAGATGTGTTGCCAGCAGCAAGTGGTTCTTCTGGTAATTTTGACCTTACCTATGAAGTTACTGTTTTAGCTGATGATGATAACGATGTTAATATTTATAGGCTTTCAGCAATAGATTCAATTGCAAACGCGTTTGGTAGCAGTTTTATAGGTGTAACGGCTACACCAATAATTTCTAATAATACGGCTACTTCAGCACCAGCAGCTAACGTTAGTTTTAATGGTGTTTCCGGAACTGGATTGGATTTATTATCTGGTAATACCTCTAATTTAATCGAGCCTGGTCAAGGTTTTGTAATAACCTACACAGTTGAAGTTGCAAGCTCTGGAGTTCCAACTGACTTGAACAACAGCATCATATTTACGGCTAATAATTCTTTAGATCAACCAATAACCAATCAGGTAGCCAATTCTAACTTTTTAATAAAGGATTCTGACTTAGATGGGATAACAAATCTTGAAGATCTTGATGATGATAATGATGGAGTATTAGACACCAATGAGAGCATTGACTTTCTTACGAATGATATTTTATGGTCTCATAATCAATCAAATCCATATGGTATTGATGATACAACGCCGAAAATTAATAATTGGTTATTAAGTAACGTTGAAAATGAATTTTCTGGAGTGGGCCTTACAACCACGCTAAATTCAACCACACTACAAATACAGAATGTTGAATCAATGTCTTTGCAAGAGTCTATTGAAAATGAAGAATATATTGAATATGCTTTTACGACATCAAATGAAGTCGAAGACTTTGCAATTTTAACTATATCTAGTAGTGTAACCGAGGAAGCTTTTAACGGTGCTCACGGAGATAGTTATAAGGCTGGGCTAATTATTTCAAATGATAATTTTAATACGTGGCAAGTCGTTAGCGCTAACGTAGATCATAGTGATACTAATGACCCAGTTTCTAATGATATTTATTATTATTTTGATGGATATAACAATCCTTCCTTACCATTAAAAAAGAATACAACCTATAAATTTAGGGTACATTTTTATGATGTAGTAGATGATAATGCAGCCCGAGATTATATTTTCTTTGATGATTTTAATATTCAAGTAACTGCATTGCAAGCCAGAAATACCGATGGAGATGGTCTTAGTGACGCTTTAGATGTTGATAGTGATAACGACGGTTGTTTTGATACGGTAGAAGCTGATCATATAGATGGAGATAATGATGGTATTTTAGGTAATTCAACAGTATCAGTAGATTCAAATGGTCAGGTAACTGGTCAAGGTGGGTATACTGGTACTACCGGTAATGAAATAGTTGCAACTCAAATTAGGATTATTAATCCTCCAAGTAATCAAAATGAAACAGAAGGTAATGCAACTTCGTTCACTATTGATGTAGAAGCTGATAATACTACAGATTTTACCTCAGGAACACCTAATTATACTGGGTCAGGCGGTAGTGATTCTTCTTCAGATATTCAATATCAATGGCAGGAAAATGGAATTAATATTACCAATGGTGGTGTTTACAGCGGTGCTACTTCTAACACCTTGGCTATTAACGATGTTTCGGGTCTAAATGGAAATAACTATACCGTTGTGTTAATACATAACCAAAATAATTGTATTTCAGAGTCCCGATCTGCAATGCTTACAACAACTTCTCCTTGTGATCCGATAGCTTCAGGTTTACCTGATTCAGATGGTGATGGAGTTACAGATTTTTGTGATTTAGATGATGATAATGATGGTATTCTAGATTCTAATGAATGCTATTCACAGGTTGGAAATAGTTTAGGTTTTGATGCAGAAGATAATTATACAGGTACTCCACCAGGCCCGGGTTCTCCAGTAACATATACCACCGCAGTTGATGGAGTCACTCGATATAAAGATGGTAACCTAACGGCTACCGAATTAAATTTCGAAGGATGGATTCGTCCAGGTGATACCTCTGTCGATTGGTCTGAAGGTCAATATGTCTTGTACAGTAATGAAGATTCACATACTGAATTACCGGCTATGGTACTTCAAAGCCCAGAAGGTGGAGGGTTTGGTATATTTTCTACAGATGGTGAAACTATTGCTCAAGAAATTCCAGTAGAAATTGGACAGAAGTATGTCATTGAAGTATGGGTAGGTATAATGCCAGCATATTATGAAAACAATAAAGATACTGACGGAACACCAGGAATAGATGCAGACGCTGGTACGGTTTCAAACTACGGTGGAAAAATACGTATTGGAACGATAGCAGGTGGCGCTGTAGCACCGGGATACTCAACTATGGGAGATCAAATAGATCCAACTGGTAACCCTTCTACTACAGTTCCTTACTATGAATACGATGTTTTAAGTGATTTTCCAAATACCTATACGCTTGCAGATTTTCCATCGAGTTTACCCGCCCATGAATCTAGTGGAGTATACACAACATATCCAACCATTGATCCTCATTGGTTTAAGCACACCATTGAGTTTGTCGCTGATCAAACTTCAGCAACGGTTCAATTTCAGGCGATTAGCGGTTGGGATGCTTTTGTTTTAGATGAATTTCGAATCATTGAAGATCCTTCCGGTTGCGATACTGATGATGATGGTCTAATTGATGCTTTAGATCTCGACTCAGACAATGATGGTTGTTTTGATACGGTTGAGGCTGGCCATACCGATGGTGATAATGATGGTATTTTAGGTAACTCATCAGTATCAGTAGATTTAAATGGTCAGGTTACGGGGCAAGGTGGTTATAACGGAGTAACTGGCAATGAAATTATCGCCACGCAAGTAACTATAATTTCCGCACCAACAAATCAAACTGCCAATGATGGTGCTTCCACTAGTTTTACGATTGACGCAACCGCTTTAAACGCAGCCACATATACTAGTGGATCACCTGATTATTCGACAGGGTCTAATAGTTCGGCTCAATTGTTATACCAATGGCAAGAGAACGGATCAAATTTGTCTAATGGAGGTGTTTATAGCAATGTTAATACCAATACTTTGAATATTAGTAATGTGAATGGGTTAAATGGTACTACATACACCGTATTAATCACACATTCTAATAATAATTGTTATGCTAATAGTAGAAGTGCTATGCTGGCTACAGTTGACTCTTGTGACCCAGTTGCGTCTGGTAAGCTAGACACAGACGGAGACGGTATAAGTGATATTTGTGATGAAGATGATGATAATGATGGAATTTTGGATATTGATGAGGGTCTAATAGCTCCAATTGAGTTAATTAGTAATGGTGATTTTTCAAATGGATTAACCGATTGGACAGTAAATAATCCTTCAGGTGGTTCTGCTCCAATCGTGGGTGCATCTGGTGCTGTTGAATTCGGTTACCAAACAACTGGGACGACTGCAGTATTTCTAGATCCTAATGATTTAGCTAATGACGCAGGTGTTACTACGCAAAACGGTCAAATTGGTGGTGGTGCGTCTGGAGGCCCAGCTCAATTTCATTTTAATGGTACGGGAGACATGTATGTCGCAATAAACCCAGACGAGGGTGGTTCTGATGTTGGCCATTTCGAGGATCTTAATAGTACTTGGTCAATGGACTGGGGTCTTAAGGCACATGTTTATAGCTTTGGTAACCTTAGTTCATTAACTCCGGGTAATTATGATATTGGTACAAGCAGCGGCCTTGTAATCGGATATGATGATACAACTAACGAAAATCTTATCATATGGAATGGTGTTGAATTATTGCGAAGAAGCTATTACTCGGTTCCCTTAAGTCCAACATCAATGAGTCTAAATATTACTGCCTCAGGATTTGTAACCTTCTCTGCAACAGGATATAATCCTGTGATGACAGTACAAATACCAGGTACAGAATGGCAGGATACCGATAATTCCTCTTGGCAGTTAATTGCATCGCAAACACATACTCCGAATCCTAATAATAATGATTGGATCAGAAACATAGAATTTAATGGCTCAGCCACAGAAACTATAAATAATATTGGTGATTCGATTGAACAAAATTTTACTACAACCATAAATAATGAAGCAGAAGTTTCTTATGAGATTTCATCTCAAGGTACTGGTAGCGCAAGTTTTGATGTTCTAACTGAAATTTTAGATGATACTGGAACTGTAGTAATGAGCAACACATCAACAGTTAGTTCAGGTACCAATACTGTTAATTTTAATCTTTCTCCAACTACTACTGATACAAGTATTAGAGTTACCCTAGTTTCGGCCTCTGGCAATCTTACCACAAGACAACTTCTGGTAGATAATATTTCTATAACCCAAGGTGCAACAATTGACACAGACAATGATACCATTTTTGACCATTTAGATCTTGATAGTGACAATGATGGTTGTTTTGATACGGTTGAAGCTGGTCATGCTGATGCAGACAATGATGGTATTTTAGGAAACTCGCCTGTAACCGTTGATGACAATGGACAAGTTACGGGTCAAGGTGGCTATACGGGTGCGACGGGTAATGAAATAGTTGCAACTCAAATTAGGATTATTACCCCTCCAAGTAATCAAAATGAAACAGAAGGTAATGCAACTTCGTTCACTATTGATGTAGAAGCTGATAATACTACAGATTTTACCTCAGGAACACCTAATTATTCTGGCACAGGAAGTAGTGATTCTTCTTTAAATATTCAATATCAATGGCAGGAAAATGGAATTAATATTACCAATGGTGGTGTTTATAGTGGTGCTACCTCTAACACATTATCCATTAGCGATGTTTCGGGCCTAAATGGAAATTCCTATTCTATTGTTTTAACACATAACCAAAATAATTGTATTTCAGAGTCTAGATCTGCAACGCTTACAACAACTTCACCCTGTGATCCAATAGCATCAGGTTTACCAGATACAGATGGTGACGGACTTACTGACTTTTGTGATTTAGATGATGATAATGACGGAATACCAGATATTCATGAACAAGGAATCATGAATAACTGCAGCGAAACATTTTTACTAGATGGTTCACATACGGTTGATAATTATACAACAACTCAGATAAATACAACAGCATCAGGTATCTCTTATGAAGTTAGTACGGTTAACGGAGTGCTATTTGACACCTCTTATGATCCATCCTTTTCAAATGTTGTCGCTGGTGGTGGGCCAGCTGAATTTCGGAACTCTCAGACCCATCTGTTAATGCCGCTTGTTACTGAAATGAATGTAATACAACAAGCAACATTAACCATAAATTTTCCAAATACGGTAAAGAACCCAACGATATATTTTACAGATCTAAAAAATACACCGGGTAGTAGTAGCAGAGCCCTTTATTACGAGATACAGACTCCTGGAGCCCAATTACAGCGAGTTTTTGGAGATTCAGATTTTTATGTTTCAGGAAATAGAATTGGTGCAACCTTAAACAATAATAGTGTCAATGGAACTGGATTGGTACGAATTAATGGTTTATTTAATCAGTTGAGTTTTACTATTTCGAATTTTTCAGGTAGTACAACAGATGGACTAAACAGAACATATATTAATATTGGATATTATGACTGTGTTTCTACCAGTTATACTGCAGAAGTTGATACTGATAGTGATGGTATTGTGAACAGCCTAGATTTAGATAGCGACAATGATGGTATTTTAGATGCTGTAGAAGCGGGCCATGGCCAAACGCATAACGCAGGGCAAGTAAATGGATCGATTGGTTCGGACGGTATACCTGATGCAGTTCGTTTACTACCTGATTATGGTGCAATTAATTATGCCATTGCTGAAAGTACGGATGATTTTGATTTCAATCCTGATTTCCTAGATTTAGATTCAGACGGCGACGGAATTCCTGATAATGTTGAGGCGCAATCAACCATTGGTTATATAACTCCTTCAGGAAGTTTTGATGTGAATGGGGTTGATTCATCTTATACTTCTGGTTTAACTCCAGAGAATACTGATGGTACTGACAATCCTGATTACTTAGATTTAGATTCAGACAATGAAGGCGGCGATGACACTACAGAAGCAGGAATTACTTTAACGGGTAATGACGCTGATAACGACGGACTTGATGATGCCACTGATGCAACAGCAGATTATACAGATGTTGGCGGTACTATTGATGATCCACTTACAGGAGCTGTTATTTTACCAGATTCAGACGCAGATGCAAGCACAGGTGGTGATGTTGATTTTAGAGATGCAACTGATGACAGGCCAGATACTGATGACGATGGTGTACCTGATGACATTGATCTTGATGATGATAACGATGGTATTTTAGATACAGAGGAAGATGCTAACACCGATGGTGATAACGACCCATCAACAAACCCAACGAATTCAGATGGCGATAGCATTCCTGATTATCTAGATTTGGATGCTGACAACGATGGCATTCCAGATGTTGTAGAAGCTCAAACCACCACAGGTTATATAGCACCAAATGGTGTTGTAGATGCCAATGGGGTTGATACAGCCTTCCCAACAGGTATCATTCCAACAAATACAGATGGTGTTGACAATCCTGATTACTTAGATTTAGATTCAGACAATGAAGGCGGCGATGACACTACAGAAGCAGGAATTACTTTAACGGGTAATGACGCTGATAACGACGGACTTGATGATGTCACCGATGCAACAGCAGATTATACAGATGTTGGTGGAACCATTGATAATCCATTAACAGCACCCGTTATTTTACCAGATTTAGACGCAGATGCAACTACAGGTGGTGATGTTGACTTTAGAGATGCAACTGATGACAGACCAGATACTGATGACGATGGTGTACCTGATGACATCGATCTTGATGATGATAATGATGGTATTTTAGATACGGAAGAAGATGCAAATACTGATGGTGATAATGATCCATCAACCGACCCAACGAATTCAGATGGCGATAGCATTCCTGATTATCTAGATTTGGATGCTGACAACGATGGCATTCCAGATGTTGTAGAAGCTCAAACCACCACAGGTTATATAGCACCAAACGGTGTTGTAGATGCCAATGGGGTTGATACTGCGTACCCAACAGGTATTACCCCAACAAATACAGATGGTACTGACAACCCTGATTATTTAGATTTAGATTCTGATAATGAAGGCGGAAACGATACATCCGAAGCGAACATTACTTTAACAGGAAACGATACAGATAATGATGGTTTAGATGATGCCACCGATGCAACTGCTGATTACACAGATGTTGGCGGTACTATTGATGATCCACTTACAGGAGCTGTTATTTTACCAGATTCAGACGCAGATGCAACTACAGGTGGTGATGTTGATTTTAGAGATGCAACTGATGATTCTGCAATCGATATTGATAGTGATAATGATGGAATATTAGATGTGATGGAAGACCTTAATTTAGATGGGGATGATGATCCTTCAACAGATCCAACAAATTCAGATGGCGATATTTATCCAGACTATTTAGATATTGATAGCGACAACGACGGAATTCCAGATAATGTGGAAGCACAATCTACTTCAGAATATATTCCTCCTAGTTTAGTGGATGCAAACAATAATGGCTTAGATGATGCTTACGAAAGTGGTTTGGGCTTAGGTTTGATTCCTGAAAATACAGATGGTGAAGATATGCCAGATTACTTAGATGATGATAGTGATAATGATGGTATACCTGACCATATTGAAGCAAATGATCATAACCATGATGGAATACCAGATGTAGTGCTGATTGGTTCAGATAAAGATGATGATGGATTAGATGACAGTTTTGAAGGTTCTGAGCAAATTGATATTGATGTTAATGACGAGTTAGATAGTCCAATCAATGATTTACCAAATACTGATGGTGATAATGAATCAGACTATCGTGATACAGATGATGATGATGATGGCATTGATACCATAGATGAAGATACTGATATTGATGGTGATTATTTAAATGATGACTTTGATAATGATGGTATTCCAGATTATTTAGATCCAGATCAACCAATTGCATATGAAGATGTAGAAGTGTTTAATGTATTAACACCCAATGGTGATGGTGCACACGATTTCTTAATGATTACGGGTCTTGAAGAGCGGCCAGATAACAATATCAATATTTACAATCGTTGGGGAATATTAGTTTATGCAACAGAATCATATAGTATAGCGAACAATTATTTTGATGGAACTTCGCAAGCAAGAGCCACATATAAAGCAGGCGAATTGCTGCCTACAGGCACGTATTTCTATATTTTGAACTATGTCGATCTTGATGGTTCAAACAAAACACTTTCCGGTCATTTGTATTTGAATTAAAAGACTTATTCTAGTCCTAACTATGAAAAAACTAAATAGCACGAATTATGATGAAAGAGGCTTTACTCTTCAAGCTTTCTGCATTATAACTTTAGTGTTTTTGGTTCTAATTTTTAGTAGTTGTGAAAAAAATGACTTTTCAGTTGATCAACCATCTAATAATGAATTACAATCAGGAATTCTTTTTTCTT
>Ga0209186_1002177_pt1 | contig 14080 bp, 9 predicted proteins | sample SidtaG_FD_187426 | JGI IMG/M metagenome (GOLD analysis project Ga0209186, IMG submission 187426) | Marine algal microbial communities from Sidmouth, United Kingdom - Sidmouth_Male2 metaG (SPAdes) (version 2) | ecosystem: Host-associated > Algae > Red algae > Unclassified | place: Sidmouth, United...
GCGGGCCGGGCCGGCGACCGGGTGGCGACCGGGCGTCGTGGGCGCGCAATGGGGCAGAGGGAGCGGCGCCGCGCGACAGACGTGCGGGAGGGCTTACGAGGTGCGTGGCAAGGTGGACGGTGGCCCCTGGCTTGGCCGTGTCGTTGGGGGTGGGGCGCGGTCTTGGCGTCGGGAGGGATCGGCAGAGGCGGGCAACGCGTCGTGTGCTCCCCACAACCACCCTCGTGCAATCGCTCGAAAGTTCAGATGACTGAGAGTCTCTACTGAAACCACATTGGGTTTGCGTTGCATCCGAGTTTCTGCGAGCCCCGTGTCCCGCACGGCGGCGCGGGGGTGCGTCGGCCGAGACCAACCCGACCCCAACCCCCGCGCGCCGTGGCGCCGGCCGAGGCCCGCCCGCGCGGCCGCGGCGTGAAGGAAACGGGTGCACGCATTTTCGCGACAACACTTGCGAATCTGGAGCGCGAAAATGAGCCCACCAATGGCATCGCAGTATTAAGGCAGCCCCAGGCACTCTGAGCGACGATCCGCATCTGGGCATAGCCTTGCATCGCCCGTATGCAGACCGCGGTTAAACCGGATACAGGAACGTGTGAGAGAGCCATGCACAGCATCGGTCCACAATGGAGCCAGGATTCCGGGAGATACCGACCAGATCACACTACTGATACACAATACTTGCACATCAACTCCTATTTCTCGTAGCAGTTAGGCTGATCCGATTCCAGGTGGGTGCGCCACATAGCCTACAAATATCACACAGGGGCACTCAACGGCCATCCACGCGAGCACGCACAGCACCCGAGGACCATCCATGGGACGTATTCGACAGCAGCTGCACCAGCACGACCCCATCTGACGTCATTGTTTGGCGCATGGGTGGGCGATGGGGGGGCCGCTGTCGCCCCCCCCCCCCCTGCGGGCGGCTGGGGCGGGGTTTTCGGCCGCCACCGCGGGTGCTGGGGGGGCCACGGCGCCGCCCCCGCCCCGCGGCGGCGCTGGGGGCGCTTTTTTCCGTCCGCCCGCCCGGTGGGGGGGCCGCTGCCGCCGCCCCCCCCCCTGCGGGCGGCTGGGGCGGGGTTTTCGGCCGCCGCCGCGGGTGCTGGGGGGGCCACGGCGCCGCCCCCGGCTCGCCAGCTGAGAGCCGTTACCTACCCGTCCTCACATTTCCACGATCTCGCGGGGTCGCTTTCCAGCCTCACAGATGATGTGATCGACGAATCCGCCACCGCTTCCTGGGCAACGACAGGTCCGATTAGATCGCGCATACACGGCATTTGCGAGATCGCTCGTGGTGCATGCACGGTTCTGATAAACATTGCGTCCTGCTGGCTCCTACTGGACCCGGAATACAGTACTGTCAACCGGTGCCTTCAGATTGAGCTGGTGAGCGGTCCGGTGCAGTTCGGCGTACAGTGAAGGCTGTCACGCGCTTATCTCGTGCAGGCGGTCCGCGTATGGCACATCGTCCAACGGCACGTCTCAGAGCCCCTCGCCTGAACGTGCGCTGAGGGCTCATCACGTGGGCCGCCTACTGGGGACCGCCACAGCACTGTCGCTCGCGAAGAGCTTGGTCGCGCCACCACCGTCGTCACGTCCACGACCGTCAACGACGGTGGCCCCCACTTCCGTCGTGTCCTTTGCTTCGTGTCCCTCGTCGCCCGTCGGGTAGCCTTCTTCCGTACCTGTGCACAGCCATTGCTTCCCCCGCCCCCCACTCCCCCTTCGCTCTGTTTCTCCTTTGCGCGTGTGTGTCTCGACGGCGGCCGGGTCATGCCGGTGGCGGATGCCCGATCCTGCGCAGCGTCTCTTCTCCCGCTCTGTTCGCTTCCCCTTTTTCGGGGACGCCGACGCTGCGTCGCGCATTGCGCAAGCGCTCGACTCTGTTCCTGTTGAGCATCGTGTCGGGCGAGTCGTCCACGGGGAGGCGACTGGCGCACGCGGGCGCTCCCTGGGAGGCGGTTGGAGCGAGCGCGCGGCTCGGCATGCCGATGGGCCTGATGTACACGTTCGACTCCCCTCCGTGCGTCGACCGTCGACTGCTCGCGCCAAGGGCGATGCTGCCAACGCCGAAGAGGTCGTGGATCAACCTGATGATCAGGCGCCAAGCGACGCGGCGTTACCTGGCGATGAGGACATTCATGATCCGGGGCAGACGGTCCCTCCGGTCCCGCTTGTCGACGTCAAGCGCACCAGGCGCCAAGGGCGTGGCAAGGCTGCTCCCCCGCTCGCGCAACTGATTGAGGAGGCCCTGATCCCTTGCCTTCAACGGGCGGCGGGTCTGCCCTCATCAAGCACCCCCGGGAGCACCTCCTCGCGGGTGACCGCGGCCATTGTCGGGCAGCAAGGAGCACGCTCGCGGGCAATTGTGCTGCGGTACGGCACTCGTCGTGATCAAAGCGCCATCCTCTGGGTGTCGCCGCGTGGCGGGCTACTGTGCTCGTGCTTTGAGGGGACGCAGAATGCCTCCTTCCTGTCGGTCTCCACGCGCAGTACGGACTGCATGCACGCGCGAGTGGTCAACAAGTGCTTGGGCATGGGGCGCGTGCCAGTTGAGAAGATGCGGAAGCGGATGGGGTTGCGCGCGGACGCCGAGGACTTTGCCGTACCGCGCGTCTTTGACAACACTCTGGTCATGTACGTTCTGTACCAGCGGGTGTACTCCATTGTCACCTTTACGGCGCAGAGCGCTATTTGTGTCGCCCCGGGTTGCCGCTCTTTTGCTCGGCGTTGCGGTCATGTGCGTGTCGCCCGTCAAGCACGTGCCGAGCTCAAGCCCGAGGCTGCCGGTCGCTTCGCCGACGGCGCGAAGGTGACGGCATCAAACAAGGGGCGCGCACGGTTTTTGAGCAACGAGGAGGAGGATGACGGCCTTGAAAAGCAGCCGTCCGACACCATCCGGGCCGACGACGACTCGCCCGAGGACATCCTCTGCGAGCGAGCGCGGCGAAATATGTTGCCGTGTTCCGATGAGGTCCGTCAAGGTGACGTCTGGGCCCGGTCGGTTGATTGGTGGGCAATGCAAGAGCGTGTTGGTCGAGGAGCTGACCCCAAGGACCGGGAGCTGCTCGCCATCATTTACACCTTGTCGGTGCGGCGGGGATTAATTGAGGACACGGCCAACACCCTGGTGGAGCCGCGGTGCGGCAGCTGCGGTACGCGTCGGGAGCAACGGCACGCTGTCGTCGAGGAACCGGCGCTCCTATTCCATCATCATCCGACCGCTCCTGCTATGCACGTATGTCGGTGTTTGACCACACTCTCTTTGTCATTTGTGGTTGAGTTGAGAGGACATGCGTGCCTCCAGTTGCTGTTTCTCGGAGGATGACCCATTCTAACAGGCCCGTATATGTTCCAGCTCTTTCTTTTCCTTCCTACGTCGCTCGATGCAGATGAAGATCGGTCGGTGGACGTGTGACAAAGACAGCTGCAAGCGGGTCGTCGAGTTTGATGGTAGCTGCCAAGGTCTGTTCTCCTGGCGACGCCGCAACAAGATGAAGCAGTGGCTCGTCTTCACCCGTGCCATCATCGACAAGATCATCTCGTTCATCATCACGGCACGCACGACGTACACAGCGGCGACGCGGCACCTCGCTGCCGACGTGGCGTGCTTTGCACTGCGGCGGCAGGACACGGTGAAGCTGGGCACCGCGGCTTTGCGCACCTTTGTCATTCCCCCCGAGAGTGCACGATGTCCCATTTGTGGGCCAAACCCCAAGTTCATCGTCATCGACGCGCAGGCCATTGGCTGTACTGACGCCAACGATGTGCATGCCTATCGACCGGGCGAGAACTGCCCCGTGCTGGATATTGACAACGCCGAGTTGTGCATCCTCAAGAACGCCGGGTTGCGGGCGGCGGTGGAGAAGGTGCTGCGGTCCGCCAAGTCGCTGACGGGCACGCAGATCCGTTTGCTCGGTGAGTGGCGCGCACGCACCCTGTCACACCGGCACTTGACGGTGGAGGGCGCCGCCGCCATGGTCTTCTTCCGGTTCTTCCCGTTGGGGGAGGAAGCGGCGCCGGTCAGCGGCGTCGGCGAGCCTGCATCAAAGCGAGTCGCGGGCGCTGCACCGGCGGACGCGTCGGGCGCGGCGCAGTCGGAGGATGAGGCGGATGCTGAGAAGACGGGCACCCTGGAGGACGCGCTGCGCCAAGATGAGGACGGAAACCTGGTGCTCGGCGGCCCGGGCAAAAAGCCGAAGAAGGCCGCCGAGACTTGGCGTGATCGGGTTGGCACGTGTGCGCCTGACTTTGCTCGCTATGCCCGCGACAACGATGGCGTGTGGCAGGCAGCTATGCCCTTTCTTCGTGCGATGCTTGCTGAGACGGCGACGGGCATGTTTCACAGCCACAACGAGCGTGCCGTGCGTCTACTTGCGGACTCGATGCGTTTCCAAGACCCCAAAAAGTGGCGGGAGGTGACAAAGGCGGTCGACGGCATAGGCTTTGTGGCCAGTTTCATCGGCATGCACGACCAGGAGATGGAGACCGAGGAGCCGTTCCGTCTCGCCGTCGGCGCGCTGCTGCGGCGCGCTGTCGACGTAGAGAACAATGTTGACGACGAGTTTTCCAAGGAGGCAGCGAGCCTCAAGGTGCAGCAGAAGGGCTGGAAGAACGCCGCGTACTGTCGGCAGTGGGGTGGGCGGCCGAGCCCCGCAACGTTTGCGGCGTGGAAGGAGAACAACCCGGCCTACAACAAGGCCGACATCGACAACCCCCACGTCAGCTACGAGTTTTTTCCCAGCCTGCCGCGAGTGCGGCCGGCTCTCAAGGACTCGGTCGCCGCCGAGCGCCGCGCCAAGTACCGGGGCAAGAAGCGGCACGCCGCCGACATGGAGGGCGACGGCGACTCGTGCAACAAGGCCTTTTCGATTGCAGCGGGATTGACGCAAGGTGTCTTCAATGTCGTCTGCCCGCACGTCATCACCCTTGGCTTCCGGGTTCTCTTCCGTGCGGAGAGCGTCGGGGAGGCGCTTTCGGTTGTGCTCGAGCGGTTCCCGCGCCTGCCGGCTGTAGTATTCTACGACGTCGCATGCAAGATAGACAAGAATGCGATGAGACGGGTGCGGCCCATCATGCGGGCGCACGGCGTCCGCTGCATCCTCGACCGCCCGCACTCTATCACCCATACGTGCTCCCCCATCTACATGCCCGACCAAAGCTTGGGCGCCACTGCCGGGGTGGCCACGCAAGCGGCGGAGGTGTCTCACTCCGTCTCTGTCGTCAACCGGACCAGCCTCGCCTATATGGCGCCGGCGACGTACATCACGCACCGCATCGTACAGGTTGCCTTCATGAATATCCGTAAGCTGTACCGATTGCACGCGGACAACCCATCGGGTGAGAACGATCACGTCCCTCTCGCGCCCTTCTTCCACGAGCACGTGTCGTCCCGCTGCCAGCGCGGCGGCTCGTGTGGCTGCGGGGCCTCGGTGGCTTCCCTTCTGGATGACGAGCTGGGCGGCGAGGCGTCACCGAACAAGCCGTCCGTCACTGCGCGAATCGACGGGCAGTCGCCGGCCGCCGCATCCCTCGACGGTGCAGCACCGCCTGGCCGCCCCGCGTTGGCCCTTGCGCACTCGGACGACAGGGGCAACGCGCACGCCTCAACTACGGGCGCGGTTCGTTTGGACGACAGGGTCGTGACGAGCGCCGCGGTGTCCGGTCCGCCGGCGGCTGTGGTGAGCTTGTCTTCCGACTCCGAGTCGGATGAAGAAGGAGGTGGCGGACGAGGTGACAAAGACCTGCCCGATGACAGTGCCGAGCTGCTGTCGGCGGAGTGCGCGACCAACCCGATCAACAAGGAGCAGCAAGCATTCCTAGACGCCTTGTCCGCGGCGGACCGCGCGGGTTCCGAGACCGTGCGGCCACTCAACAAGTCCAACGTTTCGCTGACGGTCGCCGACTACCGGGCGATGCGTGACGACCAGTGGCTCAACGACGCCGTCATGAACTCCTACATCGGGCTGCTGAACGAGCGCGACGACCAGGAGCGGGAAAGTCACGCCGCGGCGCTGCTGACGTTGGGCTCACGGCAAAGCACCCGCTTCTTCGGGACGCGGGTCATGAACACCTACTTTTTTGACCGGCTTTGGAGTGCACATCTAGGCTACGACTACGTCGGCGTCTCGCGGTGGGCGCTGAAGGCAGGCGTGGACCTGAAGGTGGTTGATCAGGTCATTGTGCCCATCAACCTCAACCGCGTTCATTGGGTCATGGTCGTGGCCGACCTGCGCCGGCGGGAGTTTGTCTACTGCGACTCATTTGCGGCGTCCGACTCGGGCGGCGTTACGGAGCACATCCGTCGGTGGTTAAGCGACGAGGCGGTGCAGCAGCTCGGGCCCGACGACGCTGCTGACCTCGCATTCGACGAGTGGGACGTGGTGGTCGCGCGCGACCTGCCCCGGCAAACTGATTCGTCGAGCTGCGGCGTCTTCACGTTGCTGGCTGCGAGCTGCTTGGCCGTGCGGGCTTTGTGCAAGCACACGCAAGACGACATGCCCGACCTGCGGCGTCGTCTGGCCATTGACTTGTACCTCGACCAGATTGTGTGGACTGCAGTGGACATTATCCCAGTGTAGCTTTTTGTGTTCTTATTCATAGCACTTTATCAAAGCTCCGTTTGTTCTCTACTCGCACTGCACCATCCGTATCCCGCGGCTATCAACAATGCAACAGGCAGACTCAGGGATCCACACCAGACTCTATACGCCTCCTGCAGTACCGCTCATCACTGCAAACTCTGCACCCCCCTGCCTGCATCCCCTCGCATCCACGAGTCCAGCAGAACAGGCACCGCACGCCAGTCCCCCCTCAGATATCTGTCTGTGCACTCAGTGCCAACGCCTTGGCGAGGGGACGTGTCGGCGATGGCGGCAAGAATAAGGCGGAAAGCACCGCCAGTGAGCCCCAACCCACCCCAAACAGGATGGCGGCATGCTACTTCCCTAGACTGCGTACACTAGACACCTGTACTGCGTACTTGCGGAAAGGCCATGGGCAAGCCCAGACTTGCGCGACGACTGGTGCAAAAGGAAACATACAGGGGCAGGCGTCGAGGCCCACTATGTCACATCATGTACCAGGTGAATTGGGGACCTACCAATGTCGATCCACACACACATGTAGCGTCACACTGACAGGACTGGCTAGGGCATCGGCTCAGAGCCGAAGGGCTGTGTTGTCCTCAGCGGCGATTGATTCCCTGGCCTGCCGCAAGCAAGTGTCTGGGCGATAACCAAGCTGTCTCCAGTTCCCACCACAGCGAGCCAAACGTGACAGCCTGCTGCTCTGACTATGAGAACTGCAACTGGGACATACCATGGGAGTGATAATGCGGGACATGACCCCACAAACTTTGCAAGCACTCACCAGCTGCATACTGCCCATCTCCAGCAGGATGGAGCATAAGCTCCTCGCGGCGAGAATGAAGCCTTGGTGTCTTCAGCGGCACCATTGGCTGACAATTAGAACTGCAACTGGGACATACCATCGGAGTGATAATGCGGGACATGACCCCACAAACTTTGCAAGCACTCACCAGCTGCATACTGCCCATCTCCATTAGGATGGAGCATGAGCACCCCGCGGCCAGAATGAAGCTCTGGTGTCTTCAACGGCACCATTGGCAGCTACCCGCGCGCCACTCATGACACAGGAAACATGAGTGTGCATGGTGCCCATATGCGCCGCTCCTGAAAGGCAGCTGTGTACTTAAGTGCCTGTGATTGGACTCATATGCATCAGGAAGCAGCGCTTAGCCGGTGACCAACCTCTTGGACTCCGCTCCCGGCTGCGGCAGGGCTGCTGCTCTCAGCCGACGCAACGGTGTGCACGACGGGTGCGTGTACCATCAAGCACTGTCAGCATGGCTGCTGCGCGATTTCGTTACGGCCCACAGCTTCTGGGCAGGGCGCGATGCTAGACTGTCTCGGTACGTCCGCAGGTGTCCTCCGTGCTTTTCAGATGGTTGACCCCCTTGGTGCCATCCATGGACGAGATCAGATGGAAACTCCATCTGCGGAGTCATGACCGTGTCCCGTGTTCATACAGGTGTACTAGGCTGGCTTGGCACGCCAATGCCGGGGTACCGCCTCGTGGAGCTCCTCTCTCCAGTACCTGTCGTTCTGCTGTTTGTGAAGGAGGTAGGGTAGGAAGTACTTCAAAGAAGAATTTTCGCAGTGACGAGGACAATCAGGGTGGCACGCGCAATTGAAATTTTCTGTGGACGCCACTTCAGTGTGGGGGGCCAGTTTGCATCCACGCTTCAGCTCGCCGCGTGTCCCACCATGACCATGCATCCGTTTGAGGTTGTACGCGGGCCGTGACCCGCAGCCCACCTTTTCTGGGCGGGCTCTGCTGGGCTCTGGAACTGCCGCCACTGTCGTCCCCCCCCCTCCTAGGCCAGCTGGGCTGGCACTGCCATCCATCTGAGCTGAGCGTTACCCTGTTGCCGCGTGTCATTCTTGGCAACGGGCTTGCTTACCTGACAGTCGCGCTCTCTCCTGTGTGCTCACTGTCCGGTTGGGTACGGCCTGTGTTCCCCCTCCTCCGCCCCCCGCCCTCTTACCACGCGGCGGGCACCAGAAGGACGCTCTCCTCTCGCGCCGCTGGTTGGGCTACCGCTTTGACACTCGGGTGTGGGCGGAGAGAACGACGTGACGTGCGCGCGTCGGATACCGGGGGAGCGTTGCGGGGCGATGGGGGGGGGCGCTGCTTTGGAGAGCCGGCGGTTTGTAGGTGTGGTGACCGGCTCGCAGACCGTGTTTCACGACATCCTCGACGTTGAACTCTTTGGCACCGTGACCGGCTACCTCCTGGATTTGCAGCCGCAACACCTCGTCGCCACCGGCATGTTCGCGTCTGACGCGGATGTCCTTTGTTGGTTGACCAACCCGCTCACGCGCAAGGCGGTGGCCAATTGTTGCCAGGACCAGGGCCAGGCCGTCGTCAACGACGCGCACCTCGCCTGGCTTGCCGTCGTGACTGGCTCCTCCTCCGCGGTTTTTGAGCTCAACAAGACTGGCCTGTCGAGCGCTGTCGGGCTTCTGGCGGCTGTGCGGTCGGGCGTTGCCGTTGCGCGGCGGTTTGCGTCTGCGGCCACAGCTATGCAGTGGTTGTCTACGTCGGAGGGGGCTGACGTCCTGTCGGTGCTGGTCTCCGCCGCTGGGAGTGGTGGCGAGGACGCGGTCCCTTATGCGGGGCCGGTGACTTCATCTCTTCCTCACCAAGCTTCGGAGGCGGCGTCGCTGCAGAGCTCCAAACCCTGTGGCTCTCTTGTCTCCCACATGGGTGCGAGCCTCCTGTCGACGTCGTGGCGGCGAGCGTCTGCCAGCCGCGCTCGTTCATCGAAGCAGATCGTACCCCGAGGAACCCATGCGGCTGTGTCGCACTCAGCTCCGGTGCTTGGCGACTCGCCGGGCTCCGCCCGCCCTGTTGTTGAGCCGCCCCCGCTGCCCCTTCCATTTGGCTCCCTCAAGAAGCGGCAACGGGAGGCGATCGAGCCGACTCCGCTCGTCCACGACCCCACCACCAGCTGGAGAGGTCGCTCAGTGTTTAGCAACACCAGCGCCGCGACGACGGCCATTGGGTCAGGGCGCTCTGAGGCGTCGCACGCGGCGGCGTCGATGGCCGGCGACGCTGACCTTGTGGAGGACGCTCGAGCCGTGCGCCGCTGCTGCCGGCGCCCTCCCTCCGCCGGTTACTCCGGTGGTGCACTCGTCGGGCTCTTTCCTGTCGGTGAGCGCTGTGTGGCAAGCGCAGGCGTCGGGAGCGGCGATAAGGCGTTCTCTACGCGTACGACAAGCGCGCTCGTTCCTACGAGGCCGTCTTTGTCCGAGGTTGGTGGCGCGGAGCTCCCCATGCCGGCGGCTCGGCACCGTCGGCCGCATGCCTTGGGCCCTATGAGCGCCCAGGCGGCGACGGGCGACTGGGACCCGCTGTTCGAGCGCCTAGCAGCTGCTGGTGTCAGTACCTTTGTGTCTGGTGGGCCGGGCGTGGGCAAGACCACGTTTTTGCGTCGCTTCGCTGCCTTCCTGAAAAAGAAGCTTCCGGGTGACGGGGCGGTTGTCACCTGTGCGCCCATGGGCAGCTCCGCCCACAGCGCGTCCGGCGTCACGTACCACTCTTACTTCGGGTTCCCGAGGGAGTACACGCCGCATGAGGCGGACGCGTCTCGGGAGGCGGCTCGGCTCCTGTTGCAGCGCAAGTACAACCCGGTGCGGCGACGGCTCGCCAACGTTCGCGTGCTGCTGTTGGACGAGGTGTCTATGGTCCCTGCCAACCGACTAGACGTCATGGTGCAGCTCGTGGAGCAGTCGAGGTCGGCGTCGGCCCCGAGCTGCGTCTTCTACGCGTTCGGGGACTTCTTGCAGCTGCGCTGCTCCGTCGGCGACTGGGCTTTCAAGGCGCAGTGCTGGACGCGTTTGTTTGAGAACAAGATGCTGGAGCTCACCAAGGTGCACCGGCAGCACCAGCTGGACTACATTGCGGCCATCCAAGACGCGCGGTTTGGTGTTTACTCTGTAGCTCTGAGGGAGCTAGTGGATGCGCGGTCGGTCGACGACTCCAAGTACGCGGATATTGAGACGAAGGTTCTTCACCTCGTCCCAACCCACGCGCAAGTTCTGAAGCACAACAACACGTGCCTGCGGCGGCTCTCCCCGGACGGCGGGCCTCGGCGTTCCGTTGCCGTTGACTACGTCTCCCTGGACCGGAACTCGGACGTCCAGCTCGACGCGGAGGCGGTGGAGTTGCTGATCAAGTCGGTTGACGTGCGCACCCGGGACGCCGCTCTGGCGGATTGCTTAGCGCCGGCAGTTGTGCCTCACTGCTTGAATGCGCGGGTGATGTACACCTCCAACGCCAAGCTGGCGTTGGGACTCTTCCACGGGTGCATCGGCTTTGTGTCGCTTTACATGCCTGACGGTACGGCGGTCGTGCGATTCCCCAATATGAGGTTGCCAACGGGGGCGCGGTTGACGGATGTTTACGACGCCGGGGATGACTGGGTGGAGGTGTGTTGCCCGCCTGTTGAGTTTGAGGCTCGCATCTACTCTTCCAGGGGAGCGGTCGCCGTGCGCAAGCAGGTGCCCTTTGTGCTCGGATGGGCCATCACGATTCATCGCTCGCAGAGTTTGACTCTGACAGAGGCGGTCCTCGACCTGGATTCGGCCTTTGAGGCGGGCATGGTGCACACAGCTGTTAGCCGAGTGTCCGAGTCGGCCAACGTGTACTTCAAGACGTTCAGCCCTTTGCGCTTGTTTGCCGCCCCCACCGTCGTGGACATGTATCTCGATACGTGGGTGCGTGGTTAGGAGCCTTTATATTATCTTGTGGTCTGCTGTGACCATGTGTTGGCAGGTACATGCGGCTGAGTTGCTGTTGCGATATTTGCACATCACTTGACATGCAAGAACAGCGTGACGTATGGCTATCGAAACTGCTCGCCATGGGCACATCTCTACTCGTTGGGGACACTGCAATGAATAAAAAGAACAACAGGTGCTTTGTACTGTCTCCTAGTCGGTGGGTGGTGGAAAGAAACCGTAACCAAGTTCATTGGGGGTCTGCATTGCAAGACCATGACAGTCAAAATCCTCGGCGGCGGTGGTGTCGCCAGATGACGTCGGGTGGGGCTCTGGGGAGGAAGGCAGGCCCCAACTCAAACCGTGAAAAATAGACCCGTCTTGAGGATCGTCAGGACGAGCCAGTTTGGACGACCGGGGAGTAGCACAGAGGTCATCTGCTGCAGCAGACGGGACGGCCACAACGTCAGCTCTGCCTGCGCGTCCAGGCAAGGGGGGACGTACAGGCTTTGAGGATGCAGCGCATCCGGGCACCCCCGCCGGCTCGGTCGCTTGTCGCTTCCGCTTCTCCTTCCGCATGGCGCGGTTGTCCTTGGCAACGACTGCCTCGTGGTGCTCGCGAGCACGAGCAACGACGGCATACCGCTCTTCGTCAGGGTCACCGTCCCCATCAAACAAAGAATCCACGTCGGGTGGAAGGGCCACGCAATCTGCGTGTTGTGAAGCAGCCGCAGACCGCGCCTGCGACGGGGCAATGGCGGGAGGAGCGACAGTCAAGCCAGAAGACACAAACGCTTGGCATGTCGCAGAGGAAATGTGAGCATTCTTGCTGTGTTCTCCCCGCCCAGTCGACCCCAACTGCACCAGCGCGCCCGCGTAGGCGTCATCCATCGTCCCAAGAAGCAACATCACCGCCACGCACCTCGTCAAAGGTAGACAGTCCTTCTCCACGATGCGCTCCACGCTTTCCACGTCCCGCAACTCGCCGTTCTTGAAGGTGCGCGACTGTTGCGTCGCGATGCTCCGCAGCACGTCGTTGGTCTCCTTCATATCGACAACATAGCACCACCGCGACTGGCGCACGGCGCGCCCGCTGCCACGGATGTACGCGGTCGATCCAGGTGGCGGCATGATTCGTTGACCAGCAGGAGCCTCCCACCGCGCCCACCATTTCTCGAGGATCACCCCCAGGGCCGCCCAAGACTCGGCCGGGGCTTCCATGCGTCGACTGGCGGTCGACGAGGTGGCCTTGCGACGGGAGCTGTGGTTGCGCGCGAAGAACAGGACGCTGTCGAGCATCAGCTCCCGTACCGCATCGTCAATGTCCCCTTGGTCAGGAATGGAGGAGAGCCCGCTCTTGACGGCGGCGACCGCCTGGGCGCTTGGCTTGATGAGCGGCTGAGAGTCGTGAAGGAGCTTGACCGCGGCAATCTTCACAGGTGAGTCGAGCATGGCACTCGGTGGATTGGACGACAAGATACCCGCGGTGATAATCGAACCGTCCGCGGTCGCTGACGCCTCATTCACGGGCGCGCCCGCAGTAGTCTTGGCCAATGTATCCCCCACAGCCGCGCCTCCGTCCGAGGGAGGAGACGCACAGGCACCCTCTGAATTGATGACCACAGTCCTGGAGCTCCCTTTGACGCCGTTGTTGTTCTCAATCTCGCCGCCCTTCCCGTCCAGCGCGACGCCCGCTGTCACCTTGTCCAAGACCGCCAGCTGGTGTCCTCCCCCCGAGACGCCATGACCCTGTCCGGGTGTGCCACCGTCGACAAGGTGACCACCTCCGCCTACTTGAGCATTTCCGTCGGACTGCGACAGACGGGGTGCGCCAATAACGAGCCCACCGGGAGCCACGAACTGCCCGGCTGGCGCGCCCACCTTGATGACCTCAACCAGGGTCTCGGGCTTCTTGGCCTTGTCGCCCAAGTCCATCAGCACCTGCGCGTTGGCAGCTGCGATGGCGTTCAGCTCCAGGTGGCGGTACGCGAACGCCATGCCGACGTTGACGACCCGCTGCGCATGACGGTCCGCGTCGTGGAAAAACCCGAGACGATCGTGGACGCGGATCCACAAATGCTCCGGTGCATCATCGACGCTTGCGGCAGGGGAAAGCCGGCTCACGGCCGCGTGAACAGCCGCGCTGTAGCCCACGAGGTGCTTGTCGAGTTTGGCTGCTGCGACGTGGTAGTTGCGCAACAGGCCGGCCAAAAAGACGTCCTTCTGCTTGTCTTCAATCCCGAGCTCCGCAAAGAACTGGATGTAGTCGTGCTCGCGCTCGCGGTCAACATCTGCCGTGGAGCAGGCTTGGTCAGGGTCCATCTCGCCTGCAGGATGGGAGCACACAAAACGTCGCCAAGTGCCAGGCAGAGGGAAGAGCAGCAGAGGTGATGACATAGTTGTTAGATATGTGGGTGGCTCGGCAACCAACAGGAGGCAGAAGGGCCGTTGCAAGTGAGGCCACAGGAGCGGGATGAGAGCAAGAGAACCCCACGTCAGGCGGCCAAGATCTCCCCAGACCGAAAAAGATGCAGTGTGCAACGTACAGCCGGGGCAGGCCCCCGGATGGTACTGGTGGTCGCGGCAACGGAGACGGCTAGTTTTACACTTTGAGACAGTGATGACCAGAGAGCACAGCACAGCAACGCACCTAGCGGCCTTCAAGGTGGGTGGAGAAGACAGCGATAAGGGGATACGGGGAGGAGACGGGCGTCCGAGGCATGCGGTGTCGGTCGGAACGGGGCCACGGGGGAAGATGGGCAACCGAAGCGTGC
>Ga0209186_1002180_pt1 | contig 14077 bp, 11 predicted proteins | sample SidtaG_FD_187426 | JGI IMG/M metagenome (GOLD analysis project Ga0209186, IMG submission 187426) | Marine algal microbial communities from Sidmouth, United Kingdom - Sidmouth_Male2 metaG (SPAdes) (version 2) | ecosystem: Host-associated > Algae > Red algae > Unclassified | place: Sidmouth...
GAATAAAAAATGTGATGTAGAGACGCGATTAATCGCGTCTCTACGTCATGTATGGATGTCGGAAAATTGTTGTTGGTAGTAATTCAAGATAAGACCGTTCCTTGTGTTAGTGCTTCATAGTGAGGATATGGTCTTACGGGTACATATTGTTGTTTTTTATTATTTTATAAAATAATTTTTTACAAATATATCCCCCCCCCATATATAAATGCAAGTTTTTTAGGGATTTTAACATATAATGCTTTGCAGTAAAATGTTGTTATTGGTTTTTTATGCAGGGTGCTCGTTGGACATTTTTGGAAATGTCAGGCGAGATAAATCTACTGCTCAAACGGATTAATGAGTTGTGCTGTCGGAATGATATTTATGAAATCTTTGGTATTTCTGGTTAGCAAAATCAGATTGTGGGTGAGTGCGGTAGCGGCAATAATAGCATCGGGAAGTTTGATTTTATGGGCTTTTCGGATAAATATTTAATTTCCATGAGTTGCGTAGTTCGTTGATTTGTAGTTCAATGTCTTCAATAGGTTGTTTTGACATTGCTCCTTTGTATTTCTGCCAATTGACATTTTGAGTTTGTGCTTCCTCATTTTCACGTAAGCGAATAAGTTGGAGCATCTCCAAATTTTTCAAAAGATGGAGTGCTTTTTCATTGATAATATCTACCGTTATTGTCTGCATAATTTTACCGTTGATTGGATAAAAGTAAAAAATAAACTCCAAGTTACGGAGAAATCCGACAAATATCCAGCCCTGCGCCCAAAACTCGCCTTGCATTTCCGAAAATGCAAGGCGAGTTTTACATGGCAGCAAACAAATCTTCCAAAGTCACCACATTCTGCACCACGTCCGTATGTGCGTGTGCGTTGGCGAGTCCGTAAGTGGTGATGAGGGCTTAGTATTGTATCTTTTCAATCAATTCCGCTCTGACAAAATCTAAAGCGGTCAAGGCATCATACTCAATATCAGGTTTTAAAAGTTCGGTGATGTCTTGCAGGAAAACTGCATCATTTTCTTTTTCAGCCAAATTTTTTAGATACATTTTTGAGGTAACTCTTTGCGCGGCAGATTGCATATAAATAAAAAATGTTTCTAATGTCTTTGCGGTATCAATGCTTTCTTTTTGATAGGCGTACCAAAGGTCAAACAAATCTCTTCCTTTTTTTCGCTGATACAAAGCTCTCAATTTGGTCGCTAATAATTCTTCTAAATGAAAAGTAGGAATAGCTGCCTGACCCGTAAAATAGGGGTTATCAATGGCTAATGTCTTTTGAGCGATGCCCAAGTGAGCGATATGTTCCCTGCAATTCAATTCCACCTTGATTTTCTTTGTGATAACAGGCAGTGATTCTGTCTCAAAGCGAAAGTAAAAAGTAAAATTGTCTCCTTTTTGCTTGTACTTCGGCGACTCGTCGAGCCAGATTAATGCCTCGCGAATGGCATCACAAATAGGTCTTAATTCTTCGGATGCTACCTGCACCAAATCAATATCTTCCGAATATCTTGGGGCTGGTGTCAGATAAAGTTTATGCAAGGCTGTTCCGCCTCTAATGGCTAATCGCTCTTTCAAAAAATCATTGGAAAAAATATCAATCATGGCTTTTGATAGCAACAAATCTTGTTCTACCATGACTTCATCTTGCCACGGCGCGTATTTTTTCCATGCTTGGATATAGGCTTTAGGTATCATAGGTCAGTAATTAATTCGTAGTTGATTTTGATTTTCCATTTTGCGTTTTGGGCGATTATCTTGTCTGGAATCCCTTTTATCAGTGAAATATAATGAAAATTTCTTTTCTGTAATTCTATCCATATTGTTTCAGCGATTAAGGAATTTTCCAAAATTACCTCAAAAATATACCCTAATCTTTGAATAGCTGTCGTTGTTGGATAAGTGTCTAAAATTGCCCTCATTTTATCTGCTTCGATTTCCTCCTGAAGTTCCGAAAGTACCTCAACAGAGCGTTGAAGTCTGCCCACATTTTGTTCAAATTTGACTAAATCAATCGCGGTCAATTCAGGTGTTGAGTGCCAAACAAAACCACTGCTTGTTTTCAGGGGTTGCAGACCAATTTTCGGAAAATGACGGGTATGAACAAAACGGATATGAATACCTTTTTTTCTGATACTTCGCAGGGCAGGTAGTTCGGTCATCACAAAAAATGTTTGTGGTGCATGATGCGCCGCGCCATATTGTGCCGCAGCATTCAACAAACTGACGTAATACTGATGACCTAAATATTTCATTAATTCATCTATAAATAAAAGCGGGGGCAATATACCATTTGTCTTATATTCGGACGGCACAATGACATAAAAACCTCTGACAACAGATACGATTTTGCCTTGCTTACTCAAGCGATATAAAGCGGATTTGAGGGCTTGGTGACTGACGGAAAATTGGCTTTGGGCTGCTTCCAAAGTGAATACATATTTACCTTGTGAACGTAAATCCCCAAGCCATTTGTCTATATAGTTATAGGTTGATTTTGTAATCATTAATGAATTTGTTTGCGATAACAAGTACAATGTAATGCTTTTCGCAAACAAAAACAAAAAATTCTAATAAATATCCAGTCACTCACCCAAAACTCGCCTTGCATTTCCGAAAATGCAAGACGAGTTTTAGGCAAACAACCCTTCCAAAGTCACCACATGCTGCATCACGTCCGTATGTACGTGTGCGTTGGCGAGTCCGTAAGTGGTGATGAGGGTGACGAAGACCGACTTGCGCGATTGGGTGACGGCAGCAAAGGTACCGACTCGCTCGCGGAGGGTCTTTTTATAGGTGGGCGTGAGTTTGAAATCGGCATTGGAAAATTTGACTTCGCAGAGATTGATGACCCCGTCGGCACGGTCTATCAGCAAATCAATCTGAATGCCTTCGTGCGTGTCGTTGCCTGTAAAGCGGAAGCTCGAAAATTCGTGAAAAATCGCCGAAATACCCAAAGCATTTGCAATCTGACGATAATGTATAAAACAGGTATTTTCAAAGGCATAGCCGCACCATACGCGAAACCGGGGCTTGGTGAAGAGTTGGAGAAAAACATTTTTCTGATTGTGCAATCCTTTTTCGGAAATTAATTTGAGATAAAACAGTGAAAAGTTGTCAGTGAGTCGATATAGACTGCCTTTTTTCTTTTTTCCGAAGGGATAATAGGTCTGAATGAAGGCGGATTTTTCCAACTCCTCCAAGATGCGCGTGAGGCTGCCACCGTTTGCCAAGCCGGTAGTTTTTTCGATTTCGTTGCGCGTCAAGCCTTGCCATTTGGATGCCAATGCCTTGACGACGGCGATGTGTTTGTCGGCTTTATCGAAGAGCGAACGGTAGAGTCGCCCAAACTCGTCGCGCAGAAAACCGTCGGTCTCAAAACAGAGTCGGTCAATATTTTGCGGGATGCTTTGGTCGGGTTTGAGGAGATCGAGATAGTAGGGAATACCACCGAGTGTCATATAGACCTGTACGATTTGGTAACGACTGGCACGGATGTTTTTAAATTGAAGGAATTGCTCCGTTTCGGCAAGCGTAAAAGGTTGAAGATTAATGTATTGTGTGGCGCGATTGTGGAGTCCGCCTTTGTCGTTGAGTACATGATTTATCATCCAAGAAGCCGCCGAACCGCAGACGACCAAGAGGACATTATTGTACATTGCCCAGTCGTTCCAGAAGTGCGCGAGCATACCTAAAAATTTGGATTTGGGCGTGTCTATCCACGGCAATTCATCCAAAAAAATGACTTTTTTTTGCTTGGTTTTGACCGAAGAAAGGTGTTTTTTGAGCATCGAAAATGCCTGCATCCAGCTTTTTGGCGGCTTGATTTCTGTTTGGCTTTGTTCGGTGAGTTTGTCGGCAAAATTTTGGAGTTGGTCGCTGAGGTCGGCGTTTTGTATGCCCGTCATTTCAAAACTAATGCGATTATGGAGGACATTTTTTATCAGAAAAGTTTTGCCTACCCGTCGTCTGCCATATACGATGATAAATTCGGATTTAGAGGAAGCCAAAGCCTCCTCGAATATGGCTTTTTGGGTGTCTCTGCCGATGATTGAAGGTGAACTCATTCCGATTATTTTGAGTAAAAAAGTATTTATATTTGGCTAAAAGTACAAAAAAAAGATACTTTTAGCCAAATATAGTGCGATTTTTTTAATCAAAATATTATCGAAAATAATAATAAGCTGAGATTTGAACGGGAGGATTTGGAGTTTTGGTAGTCCTGTAAATGTAAGGCTGGAGTTCGGGGACTTGCCTTGCATTTCCAAAATGCAAGGCAAGTTTGAGCATTACATTTGTAGCACTACCGGAGTTTTTTAGATGGCGACTCCCCTAAGTTTATTGCAAATTTTATCAATAAAACCAAAAAACATTTTAAATTAGCGACATAAAACATTATTTTATTTCATTTAACTAAAAATAAGAATTATGAATTATGTAGCAATTGCAGTAGGAGCCTTAGCGGTTATGGCATTGGGCTTTGTTTGGTATCATCCGGCAGTACTTGGAAAAAGCTGGATGAGAGGAGCAGGATTGACAGAGGAAGATATGAAAGGCGGAAATCCGTTGATTATGGTCGGCGCACTTTTGATGGCGGGTGTCATAGCCTATGCCACGTCAAGGTATGCAGGCCATACGGAGCCGGGTATGCATCAGTTTGTGCATGGTATGTTTCATGGATTTATGCCGGCAATAATGTATGTAGCACCTGTGTTGGTGAGCAAAGGACTTTTTGAGAAGAAAGATTTAGGCTGGATTTTGACCGGTGCGGCTTATTGGGTGTTGGCTATCACGCTTGTCGGAGGAATTGTTTATGCCTTGACGCCTATATCTGCGGGATAAGTAGGTTCAAACTTTAAAAATATTGAGGCAGCATCATTGGTTTGATGCTGCCTGTTTTTTGCTTCTTTTGGAAAATTTACTTCCATTCGGCTTCAGCCATTTTGAAATCTTGTTGAAATTTTTCGGTCAGCCACATCGCCTCAAACATTTTATACGACAATTGCCGGGCTGCTTCCTCATCGCTGGGATAATGGACGCCCAAAACCTCTCTGGAATACCCAATCTCATAGGCAAAGTCGATAAAAGCATCGCTTTTTTCGGGTATCAATTCCGCCAAAATATAAGATTGCAGGTAAGCCCATAGCGTATGCCCACTTGCAAAAGACGGTGTGTTGATTTTATCCAAAGGCTGCAAACGACTTTCCAACTGACGCGGACGCGCACGCATAAAATGATTCTTTGCACTAAATTCCATGATGCGAGATTCCTTCATGATATTGTGCAATAGATTTTTAGTATGCGGATAATTTTCTGCGGTAGCATCAGTTCCCATAATAGTTGAGCAGATATAAAATAAATCAGATTCGCTGGTTTTAAGTACTGGAACATAGACTATTTCATTGATTGGTGGAGGAATCTTTATTGAAGCGAATTGAGAAAAACGAAAAAGAAATTCAACAGTTAAAGGACTATAACGAGAATCTTAAAAAACTGCATTTGATGGTGAAGGACTGCCGGATAAATTGCATGTAATGGTATGTATCTTTACTCCCGAAAGTCTATTTTTCACATCTTTTTGGCAGTAAAATAATTACGAAAAATATAAATGTATTGGCTTTTTCGTAATTTTTTACAAAAAAATGAAACAGTATAAAATGGTTTGCGTAAAAGTGGTTTGGAAATACTAAAGAAGTGAGTGTTTCAGGAAAGTAAAAAAGAGAAGAAAAAAATTGGAATCCACCTCGATAAAACCCAACAAATATCGAGGCGGATTTCCATAGTGAGTGGGAACGGCAAAAATGTGACCCACGTTTTGGTCTGAAAATTTGGTAGTCAGACCAAGGTCTTTTTGTATCTCTTGCCACTTTTGGCAATTCAACAAAAAAACAAAATCAACTTAACTCAATTAGTCTTTATTTTTGAAGGCATTATTGAAGCAAGTGTAAAGAATCTTCCGTAGCATCAAGAGGGAAAAATGCTGTGAATATCGGTTCGATGCTCGTGAAGATTCCTTACCTCATCGCTTATTAATCAATTAATCTAAAAACAGTTATTACAACTCAATACAGTTCTTTTTATCTTAATTTTGAATTTTGAATGAGTGAATTTTGAATAATAAAACTTGCTGATTATGAACAAAATAATTTAATGTATTCAAAATTCGATATTCAACATTCAAGATTAATTTTATAATGCAATTTCAGTGTAAGTATTGATTTTATCATTTTTCCGCTATTTTTTTCTTTCAAGAAAAAAAGGAATTCCACCTCAACGAAACCCAACAAAAATGTCGAGGCGGAATCCATAGTGGGAACGGCAAATGGTAAATCTTTCGGGTCTTCGCAATTTATAGCCTTTTATTGTGAAGACCTTTTTTTTATCTTTAAATCACAAGAAATCTTATATTTCCTGTCAAAATCTATTATCAATCCGGACATTCAAAACCATCCGAACGCGGGTGAAGAATCGTAGTCTATATCTTACATCGTCTTTTGGATGAACAATCTTAAAATACGCTCTCATTGAACTAGGATTTTTCACCGTTGTTCAGAAGGATAAAGGTTAAAAAAATATATAAATGTCCAGTAGTACAAGCCATATTATTATTCAAATTCCAAAGAATAAATTCCAAACTCCAATTTTATAGTTTCTATGAGGGATATTGAAATTTGGTATTTGGGATTTGGAATTTGCTAAAATTACGATTTAGTCATAATTTTCTTTTGTAGTTGCCTGTTTATCAGGCTCTTGCTTGGTGTTGGTGGCACTTTTGTGCCACTAAGTTTATAATCCAAGCATCGGGATTTTTGACCATTTTATCATCTAAGTGATTCATCAATTCGAGTAATGCTTCGAAGGCGATGACTTTTGCTGTTTTAGGATTGCTGAGTATTGACAAGCAATACATCGTGAGTTCTGCATGGCACTTATCATATAATGTATGATAGATAGGCCAGTTGCTGATTGTGTTCTGCTGCCAGAGCAGATAATACATTGAATTTTTCATAGTAACAATGTTGTTTCGTCTTGCGACTGAGTTTATGTAAATGATGTTGTTTCTTGCGAAATTTTGTTACTCCTCCGATTAGCCGTCAGAGTTAGCCTGAGTATCAAAATTTCTGTAAAAATAGTGATGATGTTTCTCCCAGAATCTGGGTAGTTGTTCTCAAATAACTTGTGTGAACCGCTGTTTTGTGAGTAATTAACTTTTGTTCACATTGCAATATTCGGAGTATTTCATCGGAGAAGAAAGTCAATTAATTTAATTTTCTCCCGATTTTTTTTTGCTTTTTTGGAAAATAACTTGTTTGTCATTATTATCATAACTAATTGATTATTAATTTTTTAAAACTAAAATCGTTCGTTATTTAATGTCTGCATTTATCTCGATTTTTTTCTCAAAAAAAATGATAATTCTATTTTTATTAAAAAAATCATTTTGCTTGAGATTTTTTACCAGAACTTGTATCCGAGTTGTCAATTAACTTTTGTGAACTTTTTGTTTTGTATGTCTTTCCGTCTGTTCACAATACAATGTTCGGGGTATTTCGTCAGAGAAAAAAGGCAATTAATTTAATTTCTCTCTCGAAATTTTATATTTTTACGCCATTATAGGTTGAAATTTAATTTTATTATAAGTCATTGATTTTCAAAAAGATAAGTGGGAAAATACTTTAAAGTGTCACAATAAAAATTCTCCCGATTTTTTTTACAAAAATACCAGCAAATGCACAACAGTAAATTGATAAAACTATTCAAAGGCTTGTCCAGAAGCGAGTTATTGGAGTTTGGCAGGTATATCAAAACGCCCTTTTTGAATAGAGATGACAATCTTGTGAAACTCTACGATTATATCAAAAAATATAGCCCGAAGTATGATTCACCAAAATTGGAAAAGGAATATTTTCTGAAAAAAGTATCTAAGAATCAACAAGTTAAGGACAGACAAGTACATGACTGGATGAGTGACCTCACACGAAAGTTAGAGGATTATCTGATATATGCAGAGTTGCAGAAGCGTCCGCTTTCCCGAGATTTTGCATTACTGGATGCTATGAAATACCGCAGAATGGATGAATTGTTCTTTAGAAGTATAAAAAGTATGCGGAATAAGTTGGACAGTTCACCCGAACGGGATATGTTTTATTACTTTAACCAATGGAGATTGGGGCATGAGGCTTATTTTTACGGTGTTTTGCCACAAAAATACAAGGAAGAAAAGAATATCATTCGTATGATGACGGATATGGATAAGTTTTTTTGTGCAGCTAAGTTGAGGTATAGTGCAGAAATTATGGCACTTGATACCAAATATGCGATAGGGCAGATTGCGCTATTGCCGGAAGTATTGAAAGAAACCCGTAAATCAGAGTTTAGAAAAAATAAACTTTTCAAAATATATGAGTTGACACTTGATTTGTACTATGATGATAAGAATGAAACTTACGACAGGTTGGAAAAACTTGTGTTTGAACATCTGCATCTGGGCAATAGTGCCGAGAAGTTTTCATTGCTCAATTTTTTGCTCACTCATGCAGGGCGGCGACTCGGAGAAGGTAGAGAACGTTACCGACAAAAAGTTTTTGATTGGTATGTGTACAATATAGATAATCGCTTAATTATCAAAGATGGTTATATACCTGCACCACATTTCCTTAATGCTATGTATTTGGCAACTGCTTTGCGCGAAGCGGAGTGGCTGGAGAAATTTATTGAGGAGTACACTGGTTTTTTGAATGATGATGTAAGTGAAAATATTGAGTTGCTTGCCGAGGCATACCTGCTTTTTGCCAAACAGCAGTACAATACGTGCCTTCGTACACTCATGCAAATCAGTGGTGGGGACTTTACCTATCCTCTCAATGTACGCACTTTAATTATTCAGTGCTACTACGAACTCCGGGATATGGAATTTATCACAATTGAATGTACAAACTTTAATCGCTATCTCAATAGGAATGAAGAAGTTTCGAGTTATATGAAAGACACTATAAAAGAGTTTATCCGATTTGTCAGATTACTTTGTGACGCACCCTATAAAAAAGAACTAACCAGAGAGGGTATGTTGAAAAAACTTGACAAAGCCAAATCCGTTCAGGTCAAACCTTGGCTCATAGAAAAAATCAATGAACTGAAATAGAAAGATGAATGACCGTCCTCCTATTTCAGCTCGATTTACTGTTATTCTAATATAACTAATTTTCTTGTAATCCCGAGAGGTGTTTGTATTACGAAAAGGTATGTTCCTGAATCTAAATTGCTCAAATCCATAGTTACAGAATCGGTATTGCCTGAGGTTTCTGCCATTATGTTCATACCTCGCATCACCTTTACATTAATCATATATCCGTTTGGAAAACGTGCGGCACCATTGCCTGTCACCTGTGCTGTTCTACCAACAATATGGATGATATGATCTACTTTATCGACGAGTTGTACTTTTTCATTTGAGATTGTGTTAATGTCTGTGGAAGATGCAACTGTAAGTGTAGCGGTAAAAATAAATAATACGAAGAATGTTGATGTAAGAATGGTACTGAATTTCATAACTTGCTGAATTTTAGGTAGTGAGTAAAAGAATTTGTTTCCGTATCCGGCAATTTTTTCTTTTATCTCTGTGCGACAAAACTCTGCGAAGTAGCCTTTTCCGTTGAGTGTGTCTGGTAATGCACAAAAAGCGAATTAAAAATTGCTGAACGTTTTTTGTGCTTTTTTGAAAGTGTTTTTAGAAAAAATCCCAATCTTTTCTTATCGCAAATTATTGAAAGAGCAGATGTAGGATATAGCCTTTTTTGTTTTATGTATTTAGATGATTTCTGGTAGCAAACTTAGGAGAGAGTAAGGTGCGAGTAAATACCTTTGGGTTCAAAAATGTGACATGATAATTTGGCTTAGTAATTCATATGTTAATTAGTTTAGTGTGAAAAAATAGCCTTTTAAATTTTGTCGATACTTATATCGAACTGATATATATATTTACGAGAATATTTGATAAGTGTTGCATACAATTAATGTTTTTTCAATTTAATATAGAGTTTTTTAGGGCTAAGCTTTATATGGAAAATAAACAAAATAAATAGGTTTATTTTAAATTAATTCATTTTATTGTTTGTTTTTATTTATTTTTCAACTAATTATAAATTACATAAATAACTCTATAATTTAAAATTATAATAACGAAGATTTAAATGTTGATAAGGTAAACATGTGTTTAGGTGCTAAAAAAAACACATGCAAAAAAGTAGCTTTTTAAGTGTTAAGTGTGCCTCGTAAAGAAAAAGGAAGAAATCTAAGGAGGAAAGGAGTGTTTTAGAGGCTTATTTTTAAATTAGAATGTATAAGGTTAGATTCTGATTTTTGTATTTTTTAGCTGTTAAAATCAGCCAAAAATAGACCTGTTTTCTGTTGAATAAGTGGTAAAATTACCTTCCAACATTGGAGCGAAACCTATCTGAAAAGTGATATTTTTTAGTTCGTATTTGAACAAAAAAAAGTGAAAAATAATACAATTTTTCACAAAATAATAAAAATAACTATCAACACTTGTCTTTTTATTTATATTTGAATGTGTGATAATTGCCAAAATACAACTCAACAAACTTTTTTGTACTTATCGAGTCGAGGCATGGAAAGGGTAGATTTGGGTTATTTTAAGAGAAACAAATTAGTTGTAAAATAATTCAACGTGCAAATAACCTGCAAATTCCCCAAAAAAAATTCCAAATTCCAACAAAATATCGCGTAATACGCGCCTGAGTTGGAATTTGGAATTTTTCAAGTTGTCCAAAACTTGAAAAAACTAATCACAGGTATCTCCAAAATCGAGGAAACCCAAATCGGAAGTAAATTCATTGATGAGTAATTCGTCATTTACATTCGAATTGAATTGTATGTTCTCCACACGCTTATCGTAGCGGGTAGAGATGATGCCCAGCCCTTCGGATAGATTTGTGTAATCTGCAAAGCCCTGCGTGCCGGTGATACCGGAGTTAGCGGCTTCGCGGTTGATGTATTCGAGTAAGTCCTCTCCTCCTGCATAGATGACCAAATCGGCATCGCCCAATTCTCTACAAATCAATGGATTGGGTTCGAGTTGTTGGTCGATGTACCGATAAAATTCGGTAGCTTCTACATCGAAGGTCTGATTAAAACCATCCTCTTTGTGAGGCATACTGCGACGAAGCACCCACTCCAAAGTCTTTTCCGTGCGTGACCCCGGGTTGTCGCGTTCTATTTCAAAATAATTGATATACAAGACTACATCGTAGAAAGCAACGTATTCGTTCCCATTCACGTCTGTACTGTTCCAGCTAAAGTTAGTTGTGCCGCCGGGTTCAAACTTCAACCGGAAGGCAGATGTTTCAAGATTAAAAGTAACAAAATCACCAATCAAACCCACCGAACGTTGTCCGTTTCTTTCTTGCAAAGTCACCGTTTTATCCGTATCGCCATTGGTGACGACAACATTATAGCGATGCTCCGGATTGAGTGGTTCAGTAGTTTTATAGATATAATTCGGTGTATCGGCAAACACGCCTTCAGGCTTTTGATAACCTTCGAGATTAGCATCAACCAGCGTCAAAGGAAAAGTGAATTCCACCGCGCCGTTATTATTAATTTCCTGCAATTCCACCAATATATTATCGTAATAAAGCGAATCCGGCTCTTGTGCAATGAGCAATGCGCTGGTTTCCTCATCCAAAAATGCCTTTTCTACTCTAATATATTGTGCCGTATCATTAGCATTTAATAAACCATATACAATAGGAATATCTTTCCAATTATCAACTAAATCGAAATCATTGGAGCAAGAATTGAACACAGTTATTGCTGTTACGCAACTGCATATTAGTAAGGTTAATCTTTTCATAATAGCAAAGATAGGAGATTTTGAGGATTTTAGTGGGATTTTAACAGTTTCGTGATGACGAGTTGATGAATTGACGGGTTGACGGGTTGATGAGTTGACGGGTTGATGAATTGACGGGTTGACGGGTTGATGAGTTGACGGGTTGACGGGTTGATGAGTTGACGAGTTGATGAGTTGATGAGTTGACGAGTTGATGAGTTGATGAATTGACGGGTTGATGAGTTGATGAGTTGACGAGTTGACGGGTTGATGAGTTGACGAGTTGATGAGTTGACGAGTTGATGAGTTGATGAGTTGACGAGTTGACGAGTTGATGAGTTGATGAGTTGATGAGTTGATGAGTTGATGAGTTGATGAATTGACGAGTTGACGGGTTGACGGGTTGATGAATTGACGAGTTGACGGGTTGACGGGTTGATGAATTGACGAGTTGACGGGTTGACGGGTTGACGGGTTGATGGGTTGACGGGTTGATGGGTTGACGGGTTGATGGGTTGACGGGTTGACGGGTTGATGAATTGACGAGTTGACGGGTTGATGAGTTGACGAGTTATCGTTCATGAACTCGTCAACCCATCAACTCAACAACTCATCAACTCGTCAACTCATCAACTCCAATTCTTCCTCTGCCCATTCGTAGTACAAGTCAAGAATGGCTTGTCGTTTATCCTTCTTTTTGGCGCAAGTGAGGTCCATCAGCGGATAAGATTCTGTACCCACGCGCGGAATTCTGATATTTACCAAAACCCCCGCAGCGGCGTCTATGCCTTCGATATTCATCAATTTGGCTTTCAATCCGGGCGGATTATTTAGGTTGCCCATCGTAACGACATCGAAGGGAAAACGGATATTTTGATTGAGATAATCCATCCAGTTCTGATGGTCGGTTCTGTGTGGTTGTGCCAACATGATTTCCTTGAGTGCCAATGCCTCTGCATCATCCAGATATTCCCAAGTATAGCTGTGATATTTGGTGCGATAAGTGGCAATAGTTTCGTCGAATGTATCACGAGCTTGGCTGGCTTCGAGTTGGTGTTCGTAAAAAATGTACTGCCCAAAACTTTCCACTTCATCAACCGCCTCTTTAATGTATTTTTCAGACATTGCATTTATAGTAATGCTATCAAAAGCAATCTCATATACTTCCTCTCCATCATCATCTATATAAGCATTAATCACCCTTCCTTCCCAGTCTTTCATATTTACTTTTTGAAGGATAGGTGACTTCACACTCTTGATGACCCGCACCGATGAGTCTTCGGGAAATTTAGGATTAGGATTAGACTCATATTCATCTTCACCAAAAATATCAAACAAACTGCCACCTTCGTCGCCCTCGCCCATTATCTCCGATAGGTCAACGCCCATTTGCTCCATCAGTTCCATCATCTCCTCAATTGATTCGGGCGGTCCGCCAGCTAAGGGATTTGCCTCCTCTGCCATCCCTACTTTCATCATTTCCATCATCAAGTCGTTGATTTTGGGCGACATTTCGCCCTTCTCAATAGAATCTTTCAGCGCATCCCTAAGTTTCGTAAAAATATTTATCGACACATCCAGATGCTCAATCATCGTATCCATTCCCTCGCCATGCCGTTCTGCACGATCAATTTGGGTCAACATTTTACCCAAATCCGACTCCCGTAAACCCTTGATTTCGCCACTCGTGCGCTCCGTTTGATTGGTGATAAAAGCAATTTCGCGATTCAGGTAATCAATTTTTTGCTGCAAAATATCCGCCATCGCCACTCCGTCAAAATCAGGCTCTTCTCGCAGATATAGGCGTTCCATTTCGAGCAGGGTTTCGATGTCATTATTCTGATACGATTCATTTATTTTTTGCATCACCGAATGATACTCTTCCGCTTGCTCGGCATCTTTCGCTTTATCGGGGTGAAATTTTTTGGATAAATTCAAAAACACCTTACGAATATTCTTCTTTTCCTTCTCGTCCGGCTCTACTCTAAACGGTTCAAACATATCACGCATACGCTCTGCAAATTCCTCATCAAAATCAAAATCGCCCGACCGCATACGTTCCATTTGCTCCTTATAAGCATCAAATTCCTCCCCAAAACCTTCCCTTGACATACTTTCCGCCATCTCGCCAAGTTCAGCCTTATCCTGCTTCGACATGCCCTTCACACTCTTCAGTTCCTCTGCCAGTTGTGCAATCTCAATTCGTAGATTATCAAGGTCTTCCATTCGATTTA
>Ga0209186_1002182_pt1 | contig 14074 bp, 16 predicted proteins | sample SidtaG_FD_187426 | JGI IMG/M metagenome (GOLD analysis project Ga0209186, IMG submission 187426) | Marine algal microbial communities from Sidmouth, United Kingdom - Sidmouth_Male2 metaG (SPAdes) (version 2) | ecosystem: Host-associated > Algae > Red algae > Unclassified | place: Sidmouth...
ATCGATACAGGCTGAACGAGCGACAAGTTCTGCATCTGACGGTAGTATATTTGAGCTCTCTGACAGATGAACAGAGGTATATTTTGGTCAAACAATCCGAAATTCTACATCCTTTTAAAATGAGGGGGCCGGGAGGGGAGACGGTTGCTCAAGCCAAACCGATAACCGATAAGCGCTTCTTGAAGATGGCCCGAATGACCAAGTCGTAGATCTTATCGGATTTATGTTTAAGTGATGAGTACGCGGCGCTTTGCACCGCTTCCAAGCCTTCGCGGTCTATAGGCTTACAAGGTCTTTGTCGCAGTAAAGCAACCCGATATCGTCCTGCGCAGCCCTCGCAGTCTTTTTTCCAAGACAGGGCCTTTTTCGAATTTTGCAGTCTTATCCAAGGTTTTACGAGACCGATATAATACGGAAACCGTCTCTGAGGCTTTGCGGTTGATTGTTGCCGATTTGGGATTTCGCAAATTATATATTGCTCGCTAATGCTAATGGGGACAGCGGTTGAATTTCGGAAAAGTCTCTTGCAGAGCGCGGCGCTTTCGCGCTCCCCTCCCCTCCCCTAAATCATGATCGGGCCGCGCCTGGCCTAGCCGACGCAGGGTCTCCGGCGGACCGGCCGCTAATATGGGGGTCTCCCGGATAGTCTTACGCGAACGTGAAGATCTGGACGAGTAACGGGCAATAAGGGATAGAGCCGTCCCTCCCTGCTGGCGCGTCTCTCCATAATCCTGAGGACGTTCCGTAAGGGCTAAAGGCGCTGCGTGGCCGATAGGCTGGATCCCAGGAACAGGTGTTGGTATTTTCGGCGGTTTCAGGAGAGGTTTTTTGAACGGGTTCGCGCGTCAGGAGAATAATGGCAATAAATCGGCTGTTGGAGCTCTTTTTTTGTAAATTTGAGATTTTTTGCTTGTTAGTGATTCGTATGGAGTCATAATGCATGCGGGGGGTATGACTAAAGACATGCATAACGCGAGTAACACCGTTCAAATCATTGGGGCTCTCGGTGCAAAGCCGATCACAGGTAACGGGCATGGGACCTTTTACGTCTGTTTTTCACGCGCCGAGTCACTGAACGGCAAAGTTACCGGGCAATCTGCCAATGCAGCAAATACACGTTGGCGAGGTTATAATGGTTGGGGCGCAAACCCGGCTCATTATTGGAGGACCGCCGTCAGGGCGAACGCCGTCTTGTTCAAGGAACACTTGACTGCGATGTGAAGGACCTGAACGGCGAGCCGTCACAGCAGGCCAAGAACATTATTCGCGGCTTCCCACCGATGGGGCAGTCGTCACCGGATTGATTATATCCGGCAAAGATTACAGCCGGGTACCAGCCCGGCGCAATTCATGCCCCTTAAATGAGGCGCTGATAGGAAAGGGAACATGGCACAGGAGCTGAGACGGCCGAGAGATCCGATTCACAAGACGCGACAATTCTTGCCGCGAATTTTCCCAAGCCTGTTGAGGTGAATATGACCGAAGAGAGACAAGCAAAATCAGATTCAACACTGTGCGACTTATTTAAGCTTGGCTATAGCACCAACAGGTTTTCCGATTTGCCTGTGTCCACTTTCAAGGGCCCTTTTATCTGCTTTTTTGCCGGACAGGTTTTTAAAACGAATAATTTACGAAAGCCGCTCCGGATCTATGCGGATGACGAAGGGTTTTTCTATTATATCGACGCTGACGAATTCCGACATGCGATCAAAATCGTCCCGAAGGGCCTCTCGGCCCTCCCTTTAGAGGGGCCGGAAAAGGGTAAGGCCGTGTTTTTTGCCCAAAAGCCTCACACCGAAATTTCCGCATCGGAAAATCCCGGCCAACCTCTCTCGCTTATAAAGCCGCTTGAGGCCGCTTCCGGTTCGGGACTCTAATACCTACCTAATTTTTTAGGACCCTGCCCTGCGGGCATTTATGAGCCATTTTGCCTCTGTTTGCGCCGCCAAATAGAAGTTTCATGCTGCCCGTGTCTTTTTCCGGCCCTTTTTACCGGTTTTCCAAGCCTACCCCGCCACAGCCCGTCTCCCCTCATTTCATGAAATCTGTGTCAAATTTGTCAAAACCCCCTTTTGTGTTGATTGTGTTTTTTGTGGTGGTTTTGTTAAATGTGTCAGAAAAGTCTGTTTTGTTGATTGACACTTCTGTCTTCTTTTTGTCTTTTACCTCAAAACTATCAAATGGCGCTTTTGTGTTGGTTGATAGATTTGTGTTTTCTCTGTTATTGTTGTCGATTATGTCGAATTTGTTTAATGTATTATTTATCTCATTTGACAATATTAACACTTCCGACACAAAGTCGGTAAATTGTTTCCACGCGGGCGATTCGCCCTACCGCTTATATATAAAGAGAGCCGCATGATAAAACGAACCCTAATTTGGAACACGAAGGGCGGCGTCGGCAAGACTGCGCTGGCCGTCCACATCGCCCGCATCGCGGGCGCGTTCGTTATCGCCAATGAATCCCATTCCGATTTGCCGCACCTTTTAGGTGAAGACCAATGTCTGGCGCTTAGACATGACCAGCCGCTACCGAATATCCCGCCCGAAGTACCGCTTGTCTATGACTTCGGGGGGTTTGCAGAGCCGCGCGTCATTCAAGCGGCGCTCGACGCACATTATGTGATCGTGCCGGTCTGCCTGGAGACATTGGAATCAATGCAGGAGCTTCAGGGCGCAATGGGCACCATCCGCGCGATCGAGCCGCATAATAAGAATATCATCATTGTCAACACGAAGAGCAAGCCGGGCCACATGGCGAAAGTCATGGAGGTCTTTAAAGAGGCCCGCGTGAAATATCCTATCCTGGATGTGAAATACTCGACCGTCTTCAGCAAGTCGATCACGATGAACAAGTCTATCGATGAAATTATTGAGGAAATGCCGCTTCAAAAACGCAACTTCTCAATCCCCAATTTACAACTCAAGACGCTCATAAGACGCATCAGCCAATAGGAGTCACATTATGACCAAAAAACCCGAAGGTTTCTCATTAAGGAATTATAAGGCAGGCGAAATCCTTCCGGATCCTAAAACCGCCAAGATGCCCGCACCTGCCGCCAAGCGCAGGCCTAAGAACGCGTCAAACCCAAAGCCCGCCAAATCGGCCGAGACGCCGCCAAAGCCGTCGCCGAAAAAGGCTCCGGGGCAGAGCCGGGAGCGGACCCATTCCATGAACACCAAACTCAATGACGAGGAGCTTGCCGCTTTCGACAAGAAACTGGACGGAAGGCCGCGCTCGAAAATCATCCGCCAGCTAATCAATGCGTATGCGAAGACTTAGCTCAAAGCGGTGCGGAGAAGGGGGATATAAGCAAGGACCGAACGGCCGCGAAGGCCGGTGGCCAGATAAATGTTCCAATGCCGCGCAGAATCACATTAGGCGAAGCTATAAGTCGCGCTATGGTAAATTAAAGTCATAAACTAAATAAAATTGACTCTTAACATTATCTAACGTTACAGAAAAGTTTCCACACTGGAAAATGTGGGGACAACAACAACAAGCAGAGGGAGCCGATAAGACAGAAAAAAACCCCGAACCGGAAGTCCGAGGGTTTTTGTTTCAAGACTAGGAATTGGAAGTTCCGAAAGGTCTCTCGTGTGGTAACTTGAGCCAGTCTCTACTTAAGCCCGACATCTTTGTCAAACGAAAACGCAGTTTCTGCGAACGGGAAAGTATTGTCTCAAATTATCATGCCGCATCTTCTCTTTGCATCCGGACACTCGCGCTGCCTGTCATTCCGATTATCCAAATGGTCGGTTGGGGCAGGGCGTTTGTATATCTGCGCCTTCATAACCGCAGATGACTTCCGCGCGCGAGGCTCTGCCCCGCGCCATTTCAACCTGCATAAAGGGATCACTATCGAAAGAGCTTAATCCAAAAACCAAAAACCCAGCTTTGGAAGAGCCGGGTCAAGGTAATCATGGAAGTCTGATAAGACAGATTGTGTTTCAACGTCTCTCTTAAAGGCCTCCAAAACATTGCGCAAGGAAAAAATGCGATTTTTCGCAGCATTTTCGTGCGGCCCGGATTCAGCTTGTTTATGCACCACGCATGGAGCGCCGCATGGCACACAAAAATCTCTCGGAGCTGAGACTAGCTGTCCAAAATTATGTCCAAGGCAAGCGCAAGATTGTCAAGGGCGCGCCTTATGCCGCCCAATTGGCCGAAGCGGCGACAGGATTAGGGGAGGGCGAGACGCCTTACAGCATCATGCTCGCCGTCGAGAACGCAAAAGGCGCACTGCGATTAAGCGGAAACGCGCTGAAGATGTTCCGCGTGTGCTATGATGCCACCACCAAGAGCATAGACTTTTTGCCGGGCAACCGCGCCATCGTCTGGATGAGCCAGAAAACCCTAATGAAGCGGTGCGGTTTCGCCGATAAGAAGACTTACCAAAGGGCGGCGCGGGAGCTGGTCTCGCATAGCCTCATCCATTTTAAGGACTCCCCGAGCGGGCGGCGCTACGGCCAAAGACACATCATTGACGGGAAGAAGGGGCCGGTGATTGTCGCCAAGACCTTCGGGATCGACCTGACGCCCGCCTGTGCGCGCCGCGCGGAACTTATCAAGCTCACGGCCGCCTATGAGCTTGCCCAGGACTACAAGGCGCTTGTGAGAGAGCATTTCGAGCTCGCTAAGCAGCGCCTGGAAGGCTTCATAGGCTATGCCGTCTCTATCGTGCCTGAAAGCGCGCTGCTGCCGCTCTATGAGCGTTTTCTGCGCGCAAAGGCCCGATACGCCGAAAGCGGTAAGGATTTCGAAATGAAAGAGCGCGTTGTGGCGATGATCGTCAGCATTGCGGACCGCGTGGCCGCGCTAATCTCGACCGCCGAGACGCAGGCGCCTGACGCCGGTGAATATACAGACCAAGCAGATATCCAACGCATGACTAAATATTTAAAGGAAATGACCCCCAAGGGGGGACACATAACCCCCCCTATTATACCTATTACAAGACCTCACTCTAAAACTAGTAATAGGCTTAGCGATGAAGAAGTAGCCGAGAGGTCGTCACATGAAGCCGTCCAAGGCTCTATTGCGAAACAATGGGCGAAAATAAGGGAGCTAGAGGCAAGGGGAGCCTCCAGAGGCGGCGCTAACACCGGTCAGAACGAACAGAGCGTTCATAAAATGTGCAAAAAACCCACCTTCAAGCACGTCAGAGCCGGTCTTCCGAAAACACTAAGAGCCCAAATACGGGACGATGACGGATTTTTCGAGCTGTATGATCTACTTGAGGATCATTCTAATCTCCACGGCATTTCCGGCAAACTGCTGTCTTACGGCAGGGGCCGGATGGGACTGGAGAATACCTGCGCGGCGCTGACAACGATGATCGATAAGAAAAATACGATCAGAAGTCCCGAAGCCTATTTCCAGTCTCTCATCAAGCTGCACAGCCAAAACCGCTTTAAACCTTCCGCCTCCCTATTCGGTATCCAAGAAAGACGAAAGGAAATGAGCCGGAACCCGCAATACGGGCTCGATATCGCATAAGGCTCGTTTTTGCTCATGTTGCCGGACCTGTTTTGTGCCCGTAGCTTGAGGCCTAAGCCGCGAAAGACAAGGCAGGATAAATCGGGCTTCGCCCGGCCTTGTCTGTCCCGTCCCATCAGGCCTCTCGGTCGCTCCGTCACAACAGGAGTAAACCGACATGAAAATAAACAACGCGAAAATGACTGCATTGCTGGAAAAAATGGCCAGCAAGGTCTCGGACTGCGAATATATTTGGGAATTGCCGTGGCGCGGAATTAACACCCGCACCTGGCCGGTAAATGCCGTCACCGGCAAGCACTACAACGGGTCCAATATCCTGACGTTGCTGTTCTCGCAAATCGTCAACGATATGAGCGGTAATTGGGCGACATATAAGCAATGGGCCAAAGCCGGGCGCCAAGTGCGTAAAGGAGAAGTCGGGACCCCGATTTTATGGTTCTCAATGGTTCCGGTCAAAGGATCGGACGAAGATGCCAGGATGCCGAGATGGAAATACCCGAATGTCTTTAACGAGACGCAGTTGGAGGATTATATTGCCGATATGGGCGAGCACGACGCGCCTGTTTTCGATGAAGCCAAGCTGAAAATGGCTGAAACCTTCATTGCAAATTGCGGGGTAAACATCGAGCAGGCCGCATCCGCTTATTACCGTCCATCCACTGATACGGTTTATATGCCTGACAAATCTCTCTTCATTCCTACCAATGACGGCACAAGCGCGCTTGAAAACTATGTCTCGACCGCGCTCCACGAGATCTGTCACTGGACAATGGCTGAAGCCCGGTTGAACCGAAAGCTTTCACGTCCGGAAGAGGAATGCGTTGTCGAGATTGCCAGCGTTCTGCTTTGCGTTCACTTGGGCATTTCTCCCTGCGTTCGGGACACACATGCGTCCTACGTCAAATCCTGGGGCGAAAAAATTGGCTCAGACCCGGCGTTGCTGATCACTTGGTCACGCATGGCGTCAAAAGCGTTTCAATATCTTCTGAAATTGCAGCCTGAGGGCTTCTTGGAGGAAATCGCTGCGTCTCATCCTGATCGAAATTTATGTTTGACCGACATGAACTACGACAACGCGGCCGCAGCTTAGAAAGGCGTTTATCATGAAATCCCTCGAACATTTCCTACTGCAAATCCCGAAAACGGAAATATCTTCTGCCGATGCAGAATTTTGGATGCGGTATAAAGACCCGCATGTCGGTACCGATGATATGGCTCTGCTTAAACGCTTCATAAAGTTGGTTCTAAAAAACCAGGCTGCAATGGCGCGCGAGAAAAAGCCGGCTCGTCTTAAAGCCTATATGGCGGTCATCCAGATCCACAGGAGAAACAGAGCTCTCTATTTCTCCGTAATGGGAGGCTGCTGATATGTCGTCCAAAGCCATCATGACCAAAATGTATGAATGGCTCGAGGATAATCCTTACGTCTTTTACGCCGCCTATGATGATAAGCTCCCGCAAAAACATGTTGACCTTATCGTCGACGGGGAAATGGAAGCGTTTCGAGAAGCATGGTGGGAAATCACTATCGACATGCAGTCCTATGCAGACACAAGCCATATCGAAGCTTCATTCGCCTCAGAGTTTGAACTTAATTCTAGCCGCGATGATTGGCCCGAAACTATTCAAGGCATTTATGAAGACGGCCTTCAATATGACACGTCCGGTTATCTAAGGACTTGCCTGTCCAATACCCGGACTAGAATAGCGGCCAAACCGGTAAAACAGAGCGGCGAGAACATTCTCTTCCCGCATTGGCATAATTCTCAAGCACATAACCGCTATCTGAACCGATATAACAAAAAATATCTGGGTATCGAAAGCAGCCATGAAGCCGAAGTCTATTATAGTTTTGATGCCTTAACCGTAATTGGAAGCATAGATCTGGCGCAATGGCTGGAGCAGGGCCGCAAGCCTGACTTCGTTCGTTTCGGTCCGGATGATTTTATTCTCAGTCATAATTTCTTCAACGGAAGCGGCGGAGTTGGCGACATCATTGTCACGAAAGAACGCAAGATGCGCGCTGAGTTCAGAAATGACGAAACTGACAGCTACGGCGTTCAAGCCGTTTTCGGCCTCGTGGGCGAGTGCTGGGAGAACAAAATACATTGTATTTGGCAATAGGCGCAAAATCATGAGACAATTTATGGGGTTGTTAGCTAAAGATCTGTGGGCGTCGGTTTAATGGGTTTTCAGTCCTATTTTCGATCTAAGCGGCAGCCTTTCGAATCTCCAATGGCGAGGGGTTCAATATGACGATATTCACGCCCATCCGGGAACGCGCTGATGAAGCCTCGGTAAAGCTCGCTGTTAAGCGGGGCGCCCGTTCCGGCGCGAAAAAGGGCAGGGGATCTTGGAACGTTTCTCTCATAAGTTCGCCGTAGCGCCTAGAGCCTATATTTCAATCATATGCGGAGGAACCTCTGCCGGTATTGAGCCCATACCCGCCATTATCGACACGCAGAAGCCTTTGTCCGGCAGTTTTACCATCAGGAATAACACCTGAAAAATTGCTCGAAAACGAAGGCTCTGTGCAGCATCTTGGCGGCCGTGACGAATATGAAAAGGACAGTTTTAAGACCGTATTTGAGCTGGATCAAAGGTGGATAATTGAACATGCGGCCGGCCGCTCGGTATATATTTGCCAAGCTCGGTCTTTTTTTGACGGCGTGGAAAAGCATATTGCCAAGACAGAAACAAAAATCGGGTTCTGACTAGATTCGAGTTTTTTTAGAAATCTTATTAACTAGAAATGATATAATCTGCTTCCAAATCTCCAGAAACCCACTGGGCGGACATAGAATAAAACTCATGGACGACCAATTTTTCTCGTCCTAAGCTATTATCATGCTCGCGACTGCAAGGACTTTACCAAACGGATCATCACCATTTACGTTGGTGCGGGCGCTTCTGACAAACCCGGTCGATGCTTGGTATTCAGCAGCGTATCTCGAACCGTATTATAAGGTCAGATTTCTAGGTCGGGATCTCATCTATGTTTCCGACCCTGATATTATTCAGGCGGTCTTGTTAACGCATGAAGACAAATTTCCAAAGGGTCCCGTTGAGATGCGTATGCTGCGCAGCGTAACCGGCAGAGGGCTTTTTACAACGGAAGGGCCAGAATGGCGACGGCAGCGCCGCGCTGCATCAGGCGCATTTAGGCAAAATAGCCTAAACGCTATGATCCCCGTTATGAATGATGCGGCTGAAAGGTCCGTGGCACGATTATCAAAGGGACCGGCTATTGTAGACATACATCAAGAGATGATTGCTGCGACTTTCCAGATTATTCACAGCACCATGCTTTCCGGGGGCGAAGGTATCATAGACGAGGAACGGGCCGCCCGCGCGATTGAAATTATTTTAGACACGGTTGGGAAGCCTGATCCTTTGGATTTAATGGGTGCACCGCCCGGCATGCCAAGACCTTGGGGTAGAAAGGCAAGAAGAGCCGTAAGACAAATTCAAGATGACGCCCAGCTTGTCATAGATCACCGGCGTAAAAAATCAGAGCTAGGAGATGATCTAATGGGCCTCATGCTCGCAGCAAAAGACCCAAAGACTGGAGAGGCACTGACGAACATCCAGATTAGGGATAACTTATTGACCTTTATCGCAGCGGGTCATGAAACAACGGCTCTGGCGTTAACTTGGAGTCTCTATCTGCTCGGACATCATCCTGATTGGCAAAAGGCCGTGAGGGAAGAGGTTACGAGAATTTGTGGAAATAGGGCGATAACGGCTGACGATTTGAAAAAACTGAAACTAACAGAACAAGTCATTAATGAGGCAATGCGGCTATATCCTCCCGCTCCGGCGATTGATCGTGTCGCGAAAACAGATATTCAGATTCACGGTGTCGATATAAAAAAGGGAGATTTTATCATTATTGGGATCATGCCTCTGCATCGACATGAATCTCTTTGGAAAGACCCAGATACTTTTGATCCGGCGCGCTTCGACAGCGAAGAAGTGAAGACCAGACATCGGTTTTCGTTCATACCATTCTCTGGGGGACCGCGCGTTTGTATCGGATTGAGGTTTGCAATGATGGAGGCTAGTATAATACTAGCCACTCTTGTGAGAGCCTATAATTTTTCCCCAAAAAACGATAAACCAATACGTTTAGTCTCAAGAATTACCCTTCGGCCGGAGGGTGGAATGCCGATGAAAATTGAAAAATATCAAGCACAGTGAATAACTAGGCTCTCTCCTGAAAAGAGAAAATTTGGTCTTCTAATCACCTAGTTGGCGTGTATATCCTTGGTTGTTAACATGGGAAGGGAGGCTATGAAGCAGTCACCCCAAGAGCTGGATGAGCTTATCGGCGCTATTGATGCTATCGAGGTCGCCAAGGATAAGCATGCCTTGTTGGACGTTACTTCGTCTTTTCTCAAAAGGTATGGCGTGAAGCATGTCACTATGGGTTTGATCATGAACCCTGCTCTCGTGGCTGATGACGTGACCCAATTGGGCGTCTCGAATTTTCCAGACGACTTTTTCGACCTGTGGGTACAAGATAATCTCATCATGCATGACCCTATTCTGACCTACGCAGTCAGAAGCAAAAGCGCCTTCGAGTGGAGTGATGCCTATATGCATGCCACTCGATATGGAAGACAGGTTATGAATGCGGGCGCGGACGTTGGTTTACGCGAGGGGTTGGTCGTACCCGTATTTGCCCCGAATCAGCCAACAGGTATGGTGTCTCTGGCCCTAGAAGAGAGGCTTACGGACGCGACAGTCAAAGCAACTCTGGAAGTGCCCATAATTCATGCGTTCAATCGCTTGCTCGACTTTATCGAGCCAGACCTTATGCCCGAAAAAGTTGAACTCACCCTAAGAGAAATCGATGTTCTGCATTACGTGGCGGCTGGAAAGACCAATTGGGAGGTCGGTAAGGTGCTTGGGATTTCAGAAAATACCGTAAAAAAAATACTCCAAAAGGTTCTCGCCAAATATCATACGTCTTCGAGGACACATGCCGTCACTCTCGCGATAAGGCAGGGGGCTATCCTGCCCTAAGCTCTTTTAAAATGAAAAATTAATCTGGTCTATTACCCGATCGGGTAATAGACGCTGAATCGAAACCTCCCCATTCATGTCCCGGATGGTTTGAGGTGACGACATGATTGAAGTACACACAGGACGCCAAATTCGGGCGAACGACGCTCTGTCAAAGGAGCTGTATGCTTTTCGGTATAGGGTTGCGGTTGAGGAAATGGGTTGGGATTTGCCCAACGCGTCTTCCGGCATGGACCGAGATGAGTTCGACCTGCCAGACACTGTTCACTTCATTGACCGCGCCGCTTCGGGGCAAATATTAGGTGTTAGTCGCCTAAACTCTATGGCTGGTCCCAATTTGATGCGAGATATTTTTCCAGATTATTGCGCGCCTGATCGACTGCCTCAAACTGACAGCTGCTTAGAGCATTCTCGTTTTTTGGCGAAACGAAAAGGCTTGTCGACAACAGAATACATGAAAGTCCTAGGACGCTTACTTTTGGCCGTTCATGAATATGCATTGCACACCAATGTCACCCGTATCGCCTCTCTCACTTATATGACCCATTACAATTTAGCGGTCAGGCTATTCAAGGCTAGACCGTTAGGCCTTCCCAGGGTCTATCCGGAAGATGGGAACATGTATCTTGCATTCACATGTAGCGTAAATGAACCGGGAATCCTGAAGACTCGAAGGTATACGAATATTTCTAACCCGCAAATAACGTTGAGAGACTTGCTCGAATTAGGTTTTCAAAACAAAAAGAAAGTTGTGGCGGCGTGATCAACATCAACAAGCCAGATCCCAAATTCTTAGAGTTTCTCGAATTGTATGAAAGAGCCTACCTCAATAAATCGGGAAAACTAAATTCACCTCATTTGGAATCGCTTTACCTGGACGATGAGGCTGAAGGCCTTTTGGATGACATTATTTTTCTATTGACCAATGAGTCGCCGCATCAACTTCAAACTAGGAAAAAACTACGCAAATTTTTGAGTGAAATTGCGCGTGAGCGCCTTCGCGCGGAGAGAAAATGACAATCCTGGAAACGCTATCAGCAGCCACCGAGCCAGATATAGAATTATTCCAAAAGGATGGAGTGGTTTGCCTGCGTAACGTGATCACCCCGTCGGAGATAAACAAATTGCGCCGGGATGTTGATGAACAAAGAACTTGGGTCGGTAAAGGTCACAGTGCTTATGATTTGGAAGATATGGCCATTCAGCTCTGGAAAAACGGGCGCGTGGATGATGTGGGGCAATCTGATCGTTTCGACTTAATGCAGCTCGATTACTTACTTGAATCAGATCCAGATAGCAGGCCTATTCGGGACAAAGTTGAAAAAGAAGGCGTGGGAGAATTTTTCTACGGCTCGGCAGGTTGGTTAATGCAAAACGGCGTGCGCGAGGCTGCTTTAGACAGTGCTCTTCCAGCGACAATCACCCATCTATTACAATCGAAATATTTAAACTTTTGGGAAGACACTACCTTCGTAAAAACGCCTCAAACCGGACAGCGCACCCCTTTTCATCAAGATCTCGGCTATTTCCAAATTGCGGGATCAAAGTGCTGTATCGTATGGATACCTCTGGACCCAGCCAATGCTCAGAATGGGACTATGGAATATATTCGTGGTTCACATCTGTGGGGGAAAACCTACGCACCAAACCCATTCGTGTCTCAATCTCCAGAGCCTTTATCACTGCACGAAAGGTTGCCAGATATCGAGGCCAATCGTAAAAATTATGATATCATCTCCTTCGATGTCGAGCCTGGAGATGTAATTATTCATGATGTTCTCACCGTTCACGGGTCGGGAGGCAACCTTTCACATAATGCCATAAGGCGAGCAGTTTCATTTCGGTATTGCGGTGATGACATCACATATTTTGATAGGCCCGGAGCAATCCCACAGCCATATTTTCAAGGCATTGATATGGAAGATGGCCAAGCCCTTATCTGCAAGGATTATCCTCTGGTTTGGCCGAGGCCCCATCCGGAAGCCAAAATCTCGGATCATTGGCCCTATATGAGCAAGCCCTCTTTATCGCATGCGGGCCCTTGGACGATTGGGAAAGAAGCGGCTGAAGAACGCGCTCCTATAGAAACTCATTAGTTTGCTTTGCATGAACTAAACCGTCAAAAAAAACGCTAGGATCACAGTTGAGAATGATAGAAAGTTGAAATAAATCCGCGGCGGAAATACGGGCTTTCCCATGTTCCCAATCGGACAATACATCGCGCTCGACGCCGATTTCGGCAGCCAACCAAGCACGGCTTTGACCAAAGGCCAACCGCGTTAGTCTGAGTTTGCCTCCCACATGACGGTCTATCTTTGTAATATCACCAGCCAAATTCTAACCTCAAATATTCAATTATGAAGGAGCGTTCCTCCTGTTTCAACCCGTCTATCGTAGGATAGGAGAGGAGGGCTTTTTTGATCTGAGATTGACAAAACCTTCATACCCTCATTATTGTGAAATTTGGATCCTACGTTCATGAAAAGTGTAATAGCGGCGAGGGAACTGACGCCGATCTTGCCGCATTACGGGGAAAATCCCTGGGATGATTTTTTTCGCCAAAAGCCTGCCACGGGGCCGTCCTGGCCGCCGAGCTCAGTTACATGGCTTTAGATTAAGGCCCGTTGGTTCGCCTAACGGCGAGCCTTCCGGCCTTTCATCTTTTGATGATATTTGGTGCGTAACCGAACACCAAGTTTGGACCTGCCGCGTCGCCGGATTTCTGAAAGCGTATTCAAGGTTTCGTTCTTTATCCCGGTCTCTTCGATCGGCATATTATGTCTTATCCGATTGATCGGCACATGGTGCATTGGCTTGTTTATCTTTGACGGGCGCAGTCAGGTTCACATCGTTTGCACGCAGTTTATTCAGGAGTATCCATATCTCCTGTCTTAAGATTGAACGAAAATGGACGAGGGCCGACGTCTATCAACTAAAAATCTTTCGGACCGAGTACTCGCTCTTCGCTAAGGCTCAAGCTGCGTGCCGCACCACTCCGAAATTTTTAGCTGACATCCGTCTTTATGACCCCCGTCCCTTATTCTTCCGTTCAATACAGGAGATTATAATGAAAACTCAATTCAACACCGGCGCGCATTCTCAAGATGAGACGATTGAAACAAATCTGCTCGACGCCGACGAGATGATCGAAGCCCACTTCTTTGCCAAGCGCATGTATGACCCATCCATACATGCGGATTTTGATAACACCGCCGAATATGAGCGGTCTGTTATCGTTGATTTAGCGCGAAACCGAACCTTTGTCTAATTCCATTTCTTCAAGATTGGCTGTCTTTCGAGACAGTCAATCTCTTGATTAGACTCCCTAGGAGGATGCCAATGGCATCGAGCAGGGAGGCCCGCAGTCGCCGCTTATGAACATGCCCCACCGCGAGGATTGGAAAATTCAGGCTCCTTGTTTGGATTACGCCTCCGGATACGGGAAATTTGTGCGCTTCGCGTCAAAAAGCCACTGCGCCGCCAAGGCGGCTTGCTAGGCCGCGCCTCCGGCTTCGTCTGCGGTTGTTCCCTCGCACAATTCTTCCA
>Ga0209186_1002183_pt1 | contig 14069 bp, 15 predicted proteins | sample SidtaG_FD_187426 | JGI IMG/M metagenome (GOLD analysis project Ga0209186, IMG submission 187426) | Marine algal microbial communities from Sidmouth, United Kingdom - Sidmouth_Male2 metaG (SPAdes) (version 2) | ecosystem: Host-associated > Algae > Red algae > Unclassified | place: Sidmouth...
CACAAATATTATTAATTAACTAAAAGTCAGTGCATTATGTACGTTTACGAAACTCGAAAAGTTTAGCAAACGGATTTTTAAAATAGTATTTTTATTTTTAAATTGAGAAAAAAAAGTGTAAACTACTTTTGTGAGAAATTTAAACATGCCGCCACAACCGAAGATTTTTCAGACCTGCCCTATGTTTTTTTCGAAAAACTCAGGAAAATTAATTTTTTATGAAAAAGCCATTCTCAGCGCAACCTCTTGGATAGATTTCATCAGCAACAGCAGTGGATGTTAGCCTTCGTCTATGATTTTGTGGTGCCCTTTGATAATAATCAAGCAGAGCGAGACCTCCGTATGGTCAAAAATAAGCAGAAAGTCAGTGGAACTTTCCGCTCTCAACAAGGAGCCGAAGCTTTTACTGCTATTAGGGGATATATCTCAACCGCTAAGAAAAATCAGCAAGAACTACTTGATGCTATTGCTAAAATATTTCAAGGCGAACCATTCATGCCTTAAACGGGTGCAGGACAAATTTTTAATTTGCCCCGTACCGACGACTTTAGCCGTCGCGGGAAAGTACCGAGCCACTTGACGGCTAAAGTCGTCAGTACAGTGGCATTTCAAAATAAAATTACAAATTTGTCCTGCACCCCCTTAAACCTACCCGAGTAGTAACAAAAAACAATAAAAGCACATCACATATGCGATTGTCTTATTTCTTTATGTAGAAATAATCTAAATAATAAACTTTATTGTGATAATTTATTTATAAAAAAAAATAAATGTTAATTTAATGCCACATTTCAGTAGAATATTGTTTTCTACACATTAATTCCCTCTTAAAATACGGTTCAATTATTTTTCAGTACTAATAAAATAAATATCTAAGTGGTTTCAAGTTCTAAACTTAAACATCATCTTTTCCGATAGCTATCGGAATAAACTTATTCTCACACATTATGAAAGTACCAATTACCATTACGGTGAATGGCAAAAAGCATGAAGCCGAAGTAGAGGCACGAACGCTGCTTGTCCATTTTCTCCGCGAAGACCTGCGCCTTACGGGTACGCACATCGGCTGCGATACGAGTGGCTGTGGGGCTTGCACCGTTCTACTCGACGGCAAAGCCCTCAAATCCTGCACCATGCTTGCCGTACAAGCCGACGGACACGAAGTCATTACAATAGAAGGCATGGCAACCAACGGTACCCTTCATCCTATCCAAGAGGGTTTTCATCAGAAACACGGCTTACAATGCGGTTTCTGCACACCCGGTATGGTCATGACCGCCGCCGACCTCCTTTCCAAAAATCCGAACCCGGATGACCACCAAATCCGCGAAGCACTCGAAGGCAACTTCTGTCGCTGCACCGGTTATCACAACATCGTAGAATCCGTAAAATATGCGGCTAATGCAATGAGTGAATGACTGAATGAGTGAATAAATGCGATAATGCGATAATGAAAATCATTGCAGCATTAACGCATTGTCGCATTAAATATTCACTCATTCAAAATTCACCCATTCACTCATTAATTGTCGCATTTCATCATTAACGCATTATCGCATTAAATATTCACTCATTCAAAATTCACCCATTCACTCATTAATTGTCGCATTTCATCATTAACGCATTATCGCATTAAATATTCACTCATTCAAAATTCACCCATTCACTCATTAATTGTCGCATTTCATCATTAACGCATTATCGCATTAAATATTCACTCATTCAAAATTCACCCATTCACTCATTAATTGTCGCATTTCATCATTAACGCATTATCGCATTATTATGACTTACATAGGAAAATCAGTAAAACGTTTGGAAGACAAGCGTTTTCTCACGGGTAAGGGCAAATACACCGACGATATAGTATTGCCCGGCATGACCCACGCATATATCGTGCGTAGCCCACACGCACACGCACGCATCCTCAATGTCAACACCGCCAAAGCCGAAGAACATCCCGGCGTAGTCGCGGTATTTACCGGAAAAGACGTAGCCGAGGTCAACGGCGTACCTTGCGGTTGGCAGGTCGATTTCAAAAATGGCGACACCATGAAAGAGCCGCCGCACAAGCTGCTCGTAGCCGACAAAGCCCGGCACATGGGCGACGGTGTTGCGATGGTCATTGCCGAAGATTACGCTACGGCTAAAGATGCGGCTGAATTGGTAGTCGTTGATTATGAGCCACTTCCCTCAGTGACCAAGACTGCGGATGCCATCAAACCCGGCGCACCATCCGTTCACGACGATGCACCCGACAATCGCTGTTTTGACTGGCAACTCGGTACAGACAAAGCCGTAGTAGATGCTGCATTCGAAAAAGCACATCACATCACCACACTCGAATACGAAAATCAGCGTGTCATCCCCAATGCCGTCGAACCACGCAGTGCCATCGGGCATTATGACGACACCAACGACCGTTATACCTTATATACCAGTTCGCAAAATCCGCATTTGATACGCCTGTTACTTTGTGCTTTTGTCTTGGGGATTCCCGAACACAGAGTCCGCGTAGTATCGCCGGATGTAGGTGGTGGATTTGGTAGTAAAATCTTCCATTACACGGAAGAGGCACTCGTCATTTGGGCATCTAATCAAATCAAACGACCTATTAAATGGACGGCAGAACGCAGCGAAAGCTTCCTCACCGATGCACACGGGCGCGACCATACTACAAAGGCAGAAATGGCATTTGATGCCGAAGGAAATATACTCGCCATGCGTGCCAAAACCCTTGCGAATATGGGTGCGTATCTTTCCACATTCGCGCCTGCCGTACCCACTTGGTTGTATGGTACACTACTGCAAGGACTTTATACCACACCCGCAGTCCATATAGATGTAACAGCGGTATTTACCCATACTACAGCGGTAGATGCGTATAGAGGCGCAGGACGCCCCGAAGCCACCTATCTGCTCGAAAGACTGATGGATACGGCTGCCCTCGAAATGAAAATGGACCCCGCCGAATTGAGACGTAAAAACTTTATTCCGGCATTCGACGGCATTGAGCAAGAGGGCTATACTACACAAGTTGCCCTCCAATACGATAGCGGAAATTACCACCGCGTACTTGACCGCGCACTCGAAATGGTAGATTACAAAAAATTCCGTGCAGACCAAGCCGCCGCTCGCAAAGAAGGGCGTTTGCTCGGCATCGGATTTTCCACTTATATAGAAGCTTGTGGTATTGCGCCGTCGGCTGTCGTGGGTGCGCTTGGTGCGCGGGCGGGCTTATTTGAGTCGGCTCATGTGCGCGTACATCCTACGGGCAAAGTGAGCGTTTACACAGGCGCACACTCGCACGGGCAAGGACATGAAACGACCTTCGCACAGGTGGTTGCCGATAAATTTGGCATCCCGCTCGAAGATGTGATTTTGGAGCATGGCGATTCCGATTCCGTTGCCTTTGGTATGGGAACTTATGGTTCGCGTAGCCTGGCAGTCGGTGGTAGTGCCATCGTGAAAAGCGTAGAAAAAGTCATTAATAAAGGTACAAAAATCGCCGCACACTTACTCGAAGCCTCCGAAGCCGATATTGAATTTGCCGAAGGTAAATGGTCGGTCAAGGGTACAGACAAATCGGTTGGTTTCGGCGATGTATCGCTCACCGCATACGTGCCGCACAACTATCCCGAAGGCTTGGAACCGGGCATGGATTTTTCCAGCTTCTACGACCCTGCGAATTTTACCTATCCATTCGGCGCACACATTGCGATTGTAGAAATTGATAAAGAAACGGGCAAAACGACGCTCAAACGCTTCATTGCCGTAGATGATGTAGGAAATATAATCAACCCGATGATAGTCGAAGGACAAATACATGGAGGAGTAGCACAAGGCGTAGGTCAGGCACTCTTCGAAGGTGCGATTTATGATGAATCGGGCAATCTGCTAAATGGTTCGTACATGGATTACACCATGCCGCGAGCCGATGATTTACCACATTTTGAAGTTGATAATGCTGTTACGCCTTGTCCGCACAACCCATTGGGAGTCAAGGGAGCAGGCGAAGCAGGATGTATCGGTTCCACTCCCGCAGTAGTCAATGCTGTCATGGACGCATTATCAGAGTATGGCATCCACGATGTGAAAATGCCGATGACTTCGGAGCGTGTTTGGAATATCATTCAGGCGAATGGTGCATAGCACACCCGTACCGACGACTTTAGCCGTCGCGGACTTGTTTTTACTTGACGGCTAAAGTCGTCAGTACAGATAAAAAGGCGCATCGCGCCGACCCCATTTGTAACAAAGGCAAACCAACACCCGATTGAGCAGCATAGCTGCGGCACTATTAAACTTTGTGTACTAAGTGTGCCGACGCTACGCGCCTTTTCAAGGGTTGGGTTGTTCGTTGTTACAAAGGGGGCTGTCCCGAAAGCTTTCGGGATACGCGCCTCTTAAATCAAACATTGTTTTTTGATAATTTGATTTAATTTAAATGTAAAAACCAATACAAACGCGAGTATTATGTGTTTTTTATTATTATGAAATTTTTTATACAGTAAAAAAAGTGAAAATATTAGCGAATTAAAGTATTCAAAATTCATAATTATTATTTTTTATATAAATAATTTTATTTTTAATTGAAATAAATAATTGAAAATGAATTTGTTATTAACGAAAAAATAAAAAATCACACTCGTTGTAGTCACGTTAATTTGGTATTTTACATATTCATTTAAATAAAAAAAATCACAGCGTTCGTTTTCGTCCAAATAAAAAATATAGCAGAGTGTTCACGTAAATTTAGTGAAGAAAGGTCGTGCTAATTTTGAACTTGAACTTGCGCTTGAACTTGAACTTAATTATGATACCTGCAAATGTAGAATATTATCGCCCCGGCACGGTCCGGGAAGCCCTTGAAATGATGCAAAAATTTGGTGATGATGCCAAGTTACTCGCGGGCGGTCACAGTCTGATTCCAGCGATGCGCTTGCGCTTGAGTACGCCTTCACACTTGGTCGATATTGCGGGGATTCCAAATCTCGGTGGTATTGACGACGACGGCGACCACATCACGATAGGCGCGGGAGCAAAGCACAGTGAAGTTGCCAACTCTTACCTCGTCGGCGAACATCTGAAGATGCTTGCCGAGGCAGGACATATGATTGGTGATGTGCAAGTCCGCAATTTCGGAACGATTGGAGGCAGTATCGCACATGCTGACCCTGCGGCAGATTGGCCCGCACTGATGTTGGCATCTGATGCTACGATAGTCGTTGAAAGTCTGAATGGTAAACGCGAAGTCGCGGCAGCCGATTTCTTTCAGGGCTTATTCACTACCGACTTGAATGATGGCGAAATCCTTACGGAAATCAAAATTCCGAAGCCACCAAAAGGTACACGCTCGACGTATCAGAAATTTGTGCAACCTGCCTCGCGTTTTGCGTTAGTTGGCTGTGCAGCAATGGTTTCCGGCAATGGTACGATTGATAATGCGCGGGTAGCTTTCGCGGGAGTTTCTGCCAAGCCATTTCGTGATACAGGCGTAGAAGCGGCGCTTACGGGCAAGGCGAGAGGTGAAGCTGCTTTCAGCGATGCTGCAAGCAAAGCCGCCGAAGGCGTATCTGTCATGAGCGACCATTTTGCATCAGAAAAATATCGCCGTAATCTGGCGAAAGTCTATGCAAAACGGGCATTAATGAAACTTTTATAGGATTTTTGATTGGGTGATTTTTGATTTTTGATTGGATTTTGCTTCGCAAAATTATCATGTGAGTATTTGCGTAGCGAACTAATCAAAAATCGAAAATCACTCAATCGAAAATCAAAAATCACTCAATCGCAAATCAAAGAAATTGGTGAGGTTTGAATAGTGTTGCTGATATTGCCTGCTTTGTCAAACATACGGATAGTGTAGGTGATTTCTTCGGGATTCGCATTGGGTGTAGGCAGGCAGATAGGGTTGCTATTGAGACAGCAAGAAGCAAAAACAAGTAGAGAAATTTCGCCGGAAATGCCGTTGGACACACCTTGCTGTGGAATATCGGGAACATTAAATGTTTCCTCAAACCCTGTGCGGCTATCGGTAATGATGACGTTATTATTACCGGAAGTGCCGCCAATATCACCATCGCCATCGGTGTACGAAAAATTAATTCTGAAGGTATCAATGGCTTGTAAAACCTCTGATTTAGACACACTTACAAATTCTATTTCCGGTTCCACGGAATAGTTGGGTGGCTGCACACAAGCAGCAATTCCAAACATTATTAAGGTAGATAATAAGACGATATTTTTCATAAGTGAAACAAAATAAATAAGTTGCGCCATAATGCGCCGTAATTTTTTCTTCTAAAGAATTTTTAAAAACCGATTATCCCGATAATTATCGGGATAGCTACATGAGGCTTTTTAAAAGTTTTTTAGAGGGAAAAAGAACAAGCATAATGGAACGAGTTATTTGTTTTGTTTCACTAAGCGAAGCTTTTGTTTTAAAACGTCTGTAAAAGTTATAATGTTTTGCAGAAGTCATTTTACTTTGCTATTATAAAACATTATTTTTACCAAGTTAATCAATTTATATCATTACCAATAACTCAATTATGGAAAGATTCGATAATACCTTTTATAAGTGGGAAAAAAAAGCTGCTAATCAACCTTTTTTGCGCCAACCTTTTGGCGATAAATGGGAAGAATATACTTGGGAAGAGACGGGGCAAATGGCGCGTAAACTGGCTACGGCACTCAAGTCAATGGGCTTGCGTGAAAAGGCACATATCGGTTTGATTTCCAAGAACTGCCGTGAATGGGTGATTGCAGATTTGGCGATTATGATGGCGGGGTATATTTCGGTGCCGTTCTTTGCTAATCTGAATAGTGACCAACTCGGCGAGGTACTCAAATTGGGTGATGTGGACGCGCTTTTTGTGGGAAAAGTAGAGGATTGGGAAAATGCAAAAAAAGGTGTTCCGACGGATATGCCGATGATTGCTTTTCCGCATTATGAAGGCAATTCTAAGGTGAATGAAGGGCATCAATGGCATGATTTCATCGCACCGCACGAGCCGATGCAAGATGTACATGAACCTTTATTGGATGATACATGGACGATAATTTTTACCTCCGGCACAACGGGTACACCGAAAGGGGTAGTGCTGACTTATGAAACCTTAAAAGGAACACGCACCGCGACCGAACAAGGTGGTAACCCGCTCAAGGTTTCAATGACGGGCGACAATCGGTTCTTTTCTTACCTACCGCTAAATCATATCGCAGAACGTGTGGTGGTCGAAATGGGCTGCTTACTCTACGGTGGTACGATTTCGTTTGTGGAGTCGATGGACACTTTTGTATCAAATCTGCAAGCGGTCAGACCAACGGTTTTCTTTTCTGTACCGCGATTATATACCAAATTTAAGTTAGGAATTTTGGCAAAAATGCCGCAAGAGAAATTAGACAGGCTCTTGAGGATTCCGATTATAAAAGGTATTGTCAAAAGGAAAATTGTATCAGGATTGGGACTGGATAAGGCGCGTTCTGTGGTGTCGGGTGCGGCGGTGTTGCCGGATTCATTGGCTGAATTTTACAAAAAAATCGGTATCAATATCACCAATGGCTACGGCATGACGGAAAACTGTGCGATTTGTTCGCTTCGATTGCCTGAAGACTACCGTCCCGGCTCTGTCGGTAAAGCACAGTATGGTACAGAAATCAAAGTTGACCCCGAAACCAACGAGATTTTAATGAAAAATGACTGTGTGATGCAAGGTTACTACAAAGACCCGGAAAAAACAGCAGAAACGATAGTGGACGGCTGGCTTTATACAGGTGATGAAGGACGACTCGACGCCAACGGACACCTTTATATCACAGGCAGAGTGAAGGATACTTTTAAAACTGCAAAAGGTGAATTTGTAACGCCCGTACCGCTCGAAGTCGCCTTTGAAGCAAGTGAAGATGTGGAGCAAATCTGCGTGACCGGACATGCTTTGCCGCAACCGATAGCGTTGGCTGTATTGTCGGATATTGGCAAGGCAAAACCGAAGGAAGTTATTGAAAATGAATTAATTAGCCTTCTGAAGAATACGAATGCAAACTGTACTTCATACCAAAGAATCTCTACGGCGGTCATCGTAAAAGACGTTTGGACACCTGAAAACGGTTTGCTCACACCCACGCTCAAAGTCAAGCGCAATAAAGTGTATGACCACTATAAAGACCAACTTTTAGCCTTGCACGAAGACTCGAAGGAAGTGATTTGGGAGTAATTTTAAGTCGGCAGTCGAGCAGTCCGCAGTCCGCCGCTTATATGCGAAGGTGCTTCACGTTAGAACGGCGGACTGATAAGCTGCGGACGAATAAACAACATGACGAATCTATACAGCAAATTAGCCTCAGTGTATGAGGCGATGTATTATTCTTTTATTGATTACGAAGAAGAATATATTTTTTATAGTAATGTTCTCAAGAAATATAATAAAAACAGCGTACTCGAAATTGGTAGCGGGACAGGAAATTTAGCACCACATTTTCTTAAAAATGGCTTTGAATATCTCGGTTTGGATTACAGCAAAGACATGACCGAGATAGCTAAGGAGAAAGTTCCCGAAGGCAAATTTATCGTCGGTGATATGCGCGATTTTCAACTGGAAAACCAAATGCAAAGTGCAATTATTACGGGGCGGACGATTAGTTATATTGTTGAATATCAAGACGTAAGAGATACGTTTGCGAGTGTCCGGCGCAATTTGGAGTCTGGCGGTATCTTGTGTTTTGATTTTATTGATGCCAACCGTTTTATCCTTGATATTACAAAGGAAAGAAACGTTGTACACCAAGCCACACACAAAGGCAAAACCTACCAACGCAGGAGCACATGGGATTTGAAAGGTGAGTATAGTATGGATGTTATTTGGGATTCGACCTATTACGAAAAAACAAACAGCGACTGGCAGGAAATCGGCAAAGACCATGCACAAGTCAGGACATATATGCTCAATGAAATAGAGATTTTTCTGGCATTAGAAGGTTTTGAAATTCGGGAAGTTATTGACCGTCCTACCTATGCTTTTCCAACTTATGTGATTGTGGCGGAGGTGTCTGATTAATTTTTTTCTCAATCAAATAATGATTCCGATTCGGCGCATTACGAGAGATAAGCTCCGCAAGGAAGCCTGCGAGGAAAAGCTGCGTACCAATAATCACCGCAAGAATACCAAGAAAAAACAAAGGGCGGGTAGCAATTGCGTATTCATTGAAATATAATTTCGCAAAACTCAAATACAATAAAATTCCAAAACCAATTAAAAAGAAAACCATCCCCATCGTACCGAAAAAGTGCATCGGTTTTTTGCCAAATCTACCCACAAACGTAATCGACAACAAATCCAAAAAACCATTAATGAATCGACTCATCCCGAATTTGGACGTACCGTATTTTCGGGCTTGGTGCTGGACGGGTTTTTCGCCGATTTTCGTAAAGCCTGCCCACTTTGCCATTACAGGGATAAAACGGTGCATTTCGCCATAGACTTCGATGTTTTTGACGACAGATTTATCGTAGGCTTTTAAGCCGCAATTGAAGTCATGCAAATTGTGAATGCCACTCATGCGGCGCGTGACGGCATTGAAGAGTTTCGATGGAATGTTTTTGGTAAAAACGGGGTCATGCCGCTTCTTTTTCCAACCCGAAACCAAGTCGTAACCCTCCTCGCTGACCATGCGATACAGTTCAGGAATCTCGTCGGGGCTATCTTGCAAATCGGCATCCATCGTAATCACCACATCGCCTTTTGTAGCTTTGAAGCCTTCATTGAGCGCAGCAGATTTTCCGTAATTTCTTCTGAATTTAATGCCCTTAATGTGCTCATTTTCAGCAGATAAAGTTTCAATGACCTGCCACGAACCATCCGTACTACCATCATCAATCAAAATAATTTCATAAGAAAAACTGTGGGCGTCCATCACCCGTTTAATCCATGCCGTCAACTCCGGCAACGATTCTTCTTCATTCAATAAGGGGACAACTACGGATATGTTCATGTTTGGATGTGTAGTGATTGGTAACTCGTGATTGGTGATTAGAAAATAAGATGTCAAGCATTAGTTAGGTAATAAAATGCTTGACATCTATGATTTATTTTGTTCGGGGCAAAAAAAATTATGCCATACCTCGTTCTTTTTTCATAACTGCACCTGCAATGAGCGAGACAATCAAGCCTGCGATAACTGACCACACCAAAGCTATACCCGCCATCACAGGGGGATTCATAAACATACCCGTCATTTCCATTGCTGTTTCAATTTCTTCTTCGCTCATGCCGCGTTCTTCCATTGCTTCCATCTGCGGTTCCATCATAGTGTTTATCAAGTCCGGATCAATAAAATTGAACAAAACAAGCGTCCAAATGGCACCAATTAAGCCCATAATGAGTGCGGTTAATACACCAGTGCCAAGACAACGACCGTAGGAGATATATCCGCCTAAGTCATTATCACGATGAGCGCGAATTGCATATACAATAATTGCAATCGAAACAAGAATACTGACAATACTGATGATAGTCGGTATTGTACCTTGCATACCCGCGAGATAAGAAACTAAGCCAAGAGCGATACTGATTAATCCGCCAATTAATCCATAGCGTAGTGCAGTCGGAAAAGGAGAGGCATTTTTTGCATTTAATTCGTCTATATTATCTAAAGCCATAATAGAGAGTTTATTAAGTTGAAGTTTAAGAGGAAGTTTAAGTTTAAAAATTTAATTTTCAATTAAATTTATATTTTTTAAACTTAAACTTAGACTTCAACTTAGTTCGGTTAGAAAATGATGAAATAAAAATACGATATTTTGTATCAATATTCAAACACAAATAGACAAAGCAGCCTCAAAAACCTATCAAAACCCTTTCCACGTCTCGGCATTATTCATCACGGCTAATATTTTCCCTTGTAATTCGTGTCCGACGAAGGGTGTATTTTTTGATTTTGAGTAAATATTTTTTTCAGTAAAAGTCCAATGTTTATCCGGGTCAAAAAGGCATAAATTCGCTTGTTCGCCTTCGGCGATTTTTGGGATTTTTAAACCAAAAATACGGCGCGGAGTTATCGCCAATTTATCAATAAGTTGCTCTAAATCAAGTATTTTACTTAGTTGGCTGCGACTCACTGCGAATGTCGTCTCCAACCCAATCACACCCGCACGGGCATACACAAATTCGAGTTTTTTACCTTCCTCATCTTCCGGGGTGTGATTGCTGCTAATGAAGTCGATTGTTCCGTCTTTTAAGCCCTTTTTCAGAGCTTTAATGTCCGACTTTTCGCGTAGTGGTGGCATTACCTTCATATTCGTATCAAAACTCGTCAGTGCCGTATCGTCAAATGCCAAATTCATCGGATTCACGGAGGCGGTAACGCGCAGACCGCGTTTTTTGGCTTGTTGTATCAATTCTACCGAACGAGCGCAAGATACATTCGCCACATGCAGGCGCGAGTCGGTATATTCCAATAAATATAAATCGCGTTGTAGCATCAATTCCTCAGCAAGTGAAGGAATACCCTTCATGCCAAGCGAAGTGCTGACCGCGCCTTCGTGTACATGTCCCTTATGTGCAAGATTTGGGTCAAGTGCCTGATTGATAATAATACCATCAAACGGCTTGACATAGAGCAGGCTTCGCATCATCAAGCCGCTGTCATTCAGTGATTTGTGTCCGTCAGAAAAGGCTACTGCGCCTGCCTCGCGCATATCATACATTTCGGTGATTTCTTTGCCTTCGCAAGCTGCTGATACTGCGCCTATCGGATAAAAATCAACCAAATTGTCTTGGTTTCGGATATACAAAACCTGTGATTTCGTATCAATAACCGGATGCGTATTCGGCGTACAAGCCACTGCCGTATAACCACCCGCCGCTGCTGCCCGTGCTGCTGATTGCAAGTCCTCTTTATGCTCAAATCCGGGGTCGCCCACCTGTGTGCCTATATCCATAAAACCGGGAGACACATGGGCATTATCGACTTGCCAAACCTCCGCTTTATCGTCTTTGATGCGACCGGCGATTTTAGTGATTTTACCATTATGAATAAGGATGTCTTTGACCTTGCCGTTGTGCGGTGAGTCGGGAGAGATGATGTGCGCTTGCCTAATGAGTGTTGCCATTAGGATGCAAAGTTAAAAATTCCAAATTCCAAATCCCAAAATCCAAGTACCAAATTATAAAGATTTTTGATTTTGAGTGATTTTTGATTTTTGATTGGTATTGATGTAGAGAAAATTCATGAATTTTCTCTACATCAATATACATTTTCTAAGAAGAATTTTGCGAAGCAAAATTCAATCATAAATCAAAAATTACCAAATCAAAAATCCATTCATTTACTCATTTTATCATTTATTCATGCACTTATTTTTCGTCCGAAAAGTTCGTATTTTTTAGTACTAAAATATTGGTAATTAATTTTTTATAATCATTTTTATGTAAACGAAAAATCCCTAATTTATATTTTTTTGTTTGATAAAGATGTTTGATTTTGAGCATTTTGAGAACTAATAAGAATAAAAGAATAGTACTGTAAGCAATTAAATAAGATATTTCATTTCACCATGTTGTGTTTTTGATAAATTAACAAATCAAAAATTACAACGCTAAATTCAAGAATTATGGAAGCCAACCGGAATGTTATTGCTTTTCAAATTATCGAAAATGCCCGAAGACTTTATGATTATACCAATCGTAATCCTGCGTTTTTAGACCTTGATACACATTTTCCTGAACACAAAATCCTTGAAGATAACTGGGAAATAATACGCGATGAAATCATGGAAGTCATTGAGGCATCGACCATTCCTGAATTTCACGAAATCGACAGTGGACAGGAATTTATCTCCAATAATGACAACAAAGCATGGAATGTATTTGTCGTGAAATGCTACAACATGTGGCTGCACCACAATGCCGAAAAATGCCCCAAAACGACTGCCATCTTCAAAAAAATGAAGCGTGTAACGACCATCAATTTTTCCATTCTTGCGCCGGGTAAGTACATTCCGCCACATCGAGGTCCGTATAAAGGCATTATGCGTTATCAGTTGCCGCTTGAAGTGCCGAAAAATGGGGAGTGCTACATCATCGTAGATGGCAGACGCCACTACTGGCGGGAAGGCGAAAGTGTCCTGTTTGACGATACTTTCACTCATGAAGTGCATAACAAAACCGAAGAAAGACGCATCGCCCTTCTGCTGGATGTAAAACGCGATGATTTCGGACCGCTTATGCGAATTTTTGACTGGTTATTTTTCAAACTTTTTCAAGCTGTCATCATCGTATGTGGTGGATTGAAGAAGGGAAAAACTTACTAAAAATTCCAAATTCCAAAAAACAAATTTTCAATGTTTATTGATGATGGCGGATAATATTCTCCGGAGTGCTTCACTTTCAGCGATTAAATTTTCTACATCTTCTCTGAAAGTATCCTTATTGGTTGCTTTGATAATTTTTAGCCAATACGAAGTTTCTTTGGCTTCTTTACGAGCAATTTTTAGTCTCATTTTAAAGTCTTTTTGACCGAGATTTTCATTTGCTTCAATATAATTTGCACCAATTGAACCTGATGAACGAATGACTTGTTTGCCATCTTCGTAATTTGTCGTATTTCTCGGTAAAGACTTGACGAACATTCTGACAGCAATGGCAAATTCAAGTGTCCGTTGTTCTAAATCGTATGCAGGCATTTGGTCATGATTTTTAGTATAAAAAATGAGATTTGTTTTTTGGGATTTGTTTTTTGGAATTTGGAATTTGGAATTTGGAATTTGGAATTTGGAATTTGTTTTTTGGAATTTGGAATTTGGAATTTGGAATTTGGAATTTGGAATTTGGGATTTGTTTTTTGGAATTCGGAATTTTCAACCGTACTCCGTCGGGTCATTGATTCCTGCCAATTCAAAGGCTTCTTTGCGTTCATAGCATGTGCCGCACACGCCGCAGTGCGTATCGTTGCCTTTGTAGCAAGACCACGTTTGCGCGAAATCTACGCCAAGCGAATGACCGATTTTTGCAATTTCGGTTTTGTCAATATCTACAAATGGCGACATCAATTCGATGCCTTCGTATGTG
>Ga0209186_1002185_pt1 | contig 14059 bp, 16 predicted proteins | sample SidtaG_FD_187426 | JGI IMG/M metagenome (GOLD analysis project Ga0209186, IMG submission 187426) | Marine algal microbial communities from Sidmouth, United Kingdom - Sidmouth_Male2 metaG (SPAdes) (version 2) | ecosystem: Host-associated > Algae > Red algae > Unclassified | place: Sidmouth...
CGGCTAAAGTCGTCGGTACGGGGCAGATTAAAAATTTGTCCTGCACCCGTTGTAGGAATCGAAAACATATTTCAGAATCAATTTTGTAAATCGCTAATTTTCATTATTTTTGTTCTGATACTAAATGAATTCATCCTTTAAACCTACCATCCCATGCACTACAATTTCAACAAAGACCTACAGGACGGACATCGCGCCGAACTTGAAGCTATTGAAAAACTACAAACACATTTCCCGGAAATCTCCAATTTCCAACAATGCAATACAAAAGATTACGACATTAAGGGACTTGTTGACGGTCAGTCTATTACATTTGAAGTGAAAAATGATTTGATGGCACATCAAACAGGCAATATCGCTATTGAATATGAATGTCGTGGCAAGGATTCAGGCTTAAAAACAAGCACTGCTAATTTTTGGATTTACAAATTTGATAATACGTTTTTCCTATTTGAAACGGAAATATTGCGCGAGCGATTATTTGCCGAAAATAAATACTTTCGTAAAGTGACGGGTGGGGACAAGGGTAGTTTTACGAAAATGTTTCTGGTGAAAGTTATCGAATTTCGTGAATGGGGAATGGAGTTGGATTAATTTTGAATGAATGAATTTTGAATGAATGAATGAATTCCCACAGCACTTCATTTAAGTTTTTAACTGCTAGTGGAATATCCCAATTCGCCCGATTGCGAGGTTCTACATAATTTGAAATGGCGCGGATTTGTGTGTAAGGTATTTTTTGTAATTCACAAACATAAAAAAAGGCTGCGCCTTCCATCGTTTCAATATCGGCTTGGTATTTCTTTTTGATAAAATCAATGGCAGCGGCTTCGCCGTGTACTTTATTTACGGTGAGTCCTTTTACCCGTTTTAATGATAGTGAATGTGGGGTATTTTCATTGCATAAAACGCCATTTTTAAAAGGAAATTCGTCATTATCCATTAATTTCATTTCAAAAACATCTGTAAAATTTCCGTCTCGCTCCTGCACCCCGACATCCCCAAATCGCTCTTCTCCTACCTCTACGACTTCTCCGATTTTCAAGCCCTCATTAAATGCTCCCGCAATTCCCGCATTTATCACCCAATCAATATTTTGAGAACATAAAAAGCGCATCAAATATATACCTGTCGGCAACATTCCTACGCCTGTAATCAGCAATTGTACTTGTATATTTTCATACTTAAAAATACCGTTTTCCCCTTGCTCAAAATCACGTTGGAGACGCTCCTGCAAAGGTGCGATTTCAGCGAAAGTAGCTGCAGTGACAAGTATTTTTTTCATATTTTATATTTGCGCGGACTGGAAGTGTCGCGCTACCGCCTGCGCCACATTCTGCCCATCAATAGCCGCCGAGAGGATGCCTCCCGCATAACCCGCCCCTTCTCCGCAAGGGAAAAACCCGCGCACTTGCTCGTGCATATACGTCTCGCGTACACGCGGGATGCGTATAGGCGAACTCGTGCGGCTTTCCACCCCAATCACATTTGCCGTTTCGGTGTAGTAGCCTTTCATTTTTTGGTCAAATTGGCGGACGGCTTTTTGCAATCGTCGGCTGATACCCTTTGGCAGTAATTCATGGACAGGCGCAGCGTAAATGCCGGGAATGTAAGAGGTGTCATTGAGTGATTTGGAGAGTTTGCCTTTGGCGAAATCGGTCAGGCGTTGGGCGGGAGCTTTTTGGCTGCCATCGCCTGCCTTGAACATGTTTTGCTCCACCGTTTTTTGAAATTCTAAACCTGCAAATATACCGTGCTGACGGTACGGCGCGAGGTCTTCCGACTCTATTGTTACCACTGTTCCCGAATTGGCATATGCCGAATCGCGGCGTGAGAGCGACATGCCATTGACGACCAATTCTCCGGGTGCAGTAGCAGCAGGCACCACCAATCCGCCCGGACACATGCAAAAGGAAAACACACCGCGTCCTTCTACTTGCGACACCAATTTGTAACTCGAAGCAGGCAGATACTCGCCTCGTTTGGTACGGTGATATTGTATATCGTCAATCAGATTTTGCGGATGTTCGATGCGTACACCCAGCGCGAAAGGCTTCTCCTCAATATGTATTTTTCTTTTTTCTAATAAATAAAAAATATCGCGTGCCGAATGTCCTGTGGCGAGAATGACGGCATCGGCGAAATGTTCGCTAGCCCCCCACGTAGAGACGCGATTAATCGCGTCTCTACGATTGTTTGCATTTTTGCGTTGCACCACCACACCACGCATTTCATTTTTCTCCAAAATAAAATCCGTTACCAGCGAATGAAAATGAATTTCTCCGCCGTGCTTTTCAATTGTCTCCCGAATAGCGGCGACTATTTGTGGCAATTTATTTGAACCAATATGCGGATGTGCATCTACGAGAATATCCGGCTTTGCGCCATGCTCTACGAGTAAGCGCAAGATTTTGATGTAATTGCCTCGTTTTTTGGAGCGTGTGTATAGTTTTCCATCTGAATATGTACCTGCACCACCTTCTCCAAAACAGTAATTTGAATGTGGATCTACTTCGCCAAATTGCTGTATGGCGCGGAGGTCGCGACGGCGTTGGCGCACGTCTTTTCCGCGTTCAAAGATGATGGGTTTGATGCCCAATTCAATCAATTGCAATGCCGCAAAATAGCCCGCAGGACCAGCTCCTACGATGATAACTTCCTTAGATTTAGGCGGTAAAATTTGAAGGGAATCTAAAAGTGGCGGTTCGATTTTTGGAGTTTCGTTGATATAGGCTTCTACACGCAAAACGATAAGTGGTTGTCGTTTGCGCGCATCAATGGAACGCTTAAGTTGGATAATTTCAGTGAGGTCATTCTCATTTATTCGTAATCGTCGAATGACTTCTTTGCGAATAAAATCATCGTCTGCGGCTTGCTTGGGCAACAAGCGCAATTCTAATTGTTGTATCATGTGTGTGCTTCCTTTTTATGGAAGAAAAAAATGATTTTTGATTTTTGATTGAGTGATTTTAGATTTACTTTCGCTACGCGAAACAAAATGCAATACAATCAAAAATCAAAAATCGCGGAATCAAAAATCCCTAAAACTTGTTCATCATTTTCTGCTTCATTTTCTGAAACTCTGCCTCTGTAATCACGCCATCGTCGCGTAATTTGGCGAGGTCTTGGAGTTTTTTGAGCGCACCGTCCATCGTATCCGGTTCATCTGAAACCGCTTCGTTTGGTGTCGGTTCGGGCGTTTCTGTAGCCGGGGCTTTTCGGCGGCGTGTGGTTTTCTTTTTGATGGGTTCTTCTTCAGAAGCAGCTTCCGCTTGGGCTTTTTTCTCGTCTTCCTCGCGCTTGATGTCTTCGGCTACTTTTTTGCCTTTTTCAAATTGCTCGGTATAGTATTTTCGCAATCTATCCACATCAAAATCGAGAAATGTTCCGCCTGTTTCAAAGTGTTGCTTAAAGACCTGACCAAGCGCAAAGGTAGATGCACCTGACAAAACCGGCATCGCCACACTGCCTAGCAAAGAACCAATTCCGGGAATCAATTTGATAGCACTCGCACCTATACGCGCCATACTCGACCCTACGAGGGTAGTAATCAGCGTTTTGCCTTGCATTTCATTAAAATTGACATCAAATACACGGCTCATTTGTTTGACCATGTCCAACTGAACGGCACTGACCGCAGCTATATCTGCAATTGGCAGAGGAATCAAGCCTGCCCCCATAGACCATGCAACGTGGTTACGAATTATCGAACCTACCAATTCATCTGTATTGTCTGATTTATATTTTCGCATCATAATTTTTGCAATATTTAATGGTTAATGGTTAATATTTTTTTACGAATTAATGAAAAATATCGTTTACGTGAAAGTTTTTACGACAAATTATCCGAGTTTTGCGATGAAATACGGGTTACGGGTTGCGGGTTGCGGGTTGCGAGTTATTTTTCGCCACTTCTAATCCGAAACTCGTAACCCGAAACTCGAACACACATGCTAACAGCTATTTCGCCCATTGATGGACGCTATCAGAGTAAAACGCAGGAATTGTCTGCTTATTTTTCCGAATTTGCATTGATTAAATATCGGGTGCAAGTCGAGGTCGAATATTTTATCGCGCTTTGCGAATTGCCTTTGCCACAATTAAACGGCTTTGGTAGGCATAATGTTGAGCGAGTGCGTGGAATTACGCGTTATTTTGACGAAACACAGGCGGCTCGAATTAAAGAAATCGAGCGTCGTACCAATCACGATGTCAAGGCGGTAGAGTATTTTTTGAAGGAAGAATTTGATGATTTGGGCTTGAGAGAATGGAAGGAGTTTATTCATTTCGCGCTCACGTCGCAAGACATCAATAATACGGCTGTGCCGCTTTCTTTGAAAGCAGCTTTGTATGAGGTGTATGATGTTTTTTTTGTAAAAATAATAGAAAAATTGCAGTCGCTCACAAGTGAATGGGCGCATATACCTATGCTCGCCCGTACACATGGGCAAGCCGCCTCTCCTACCCTGCTCGGCAAGGAAATTGAAGTATTTAGCGAGCGATTGAATGTGCAGTTTAAGCAATTGAAGACTGTTCCATTCTCTGCCAAATTTGGTGGCGCAACCGGTAATTTCAACGCTCACCATGTGGCGTATCCTGATATTGATTGGCGTGCATTTGCAGATGATTTTGTGAATAATCGCCTTCAATTGCAGCGTTCTCATCCGACTACACAGATTGAGCATTATGATAATCTGGCGGCACTTTTTCACGCCTTGTCGCGTATCAATACCATTCTTATTGACCTCTGTCGCGATGTGTGGACGTATATTTCGATGGATTATTTCAAGCAAAAAACGGTGGCGGGAGAAGTCGGCTCGTCGGCAATGCCGCATAAGGTGAATCCGATTGATTTTGAAAATGCAGAGGGGAATCTGGGTATGGCAAATGCGATTTTCGGACATTTGGCAGAAAAATTACCTATCTCGCGACTGCAACGGGATTTGACAGATAGCACGGTTTTGCGGAATGTGGGTGTGCCGATTGGTCATACTTTGATTGCGTTTAAATCTATCTTGAAAGGCTTGGATAAATTACTGCTGAATGAGGCTAAATTGAAAGCAGATTTGGAGGCAAATTGGGCGGTAGTGGCAGAAGCGATACAGAATATTTTGCGGCGCGAAAATTATCCGAAACCTTATGAAGCACTGAAAGATTTGACACGTGGGAAAACTGCTATTTCTAAGAGCGATATTCAGGATTTTATAGAAAAATTAGAGGTGAGTGAGGAGATAAAAGTGGAATTGAGGGCGATTTCGCCGGAGAATTATGTTGGGAAGAGTTGATTCGTTATTCGTTGATTCGTTTTACAATTTATTAAAAATCAGTTTTTTAGCAAAATACACTTTTTGTTCTTTCAGATGCCCGACAACCCTTAATGAGAGGTACTTTTGACTGCGCTTCTTGTTCATTTTTTTATCGTAAAATAAAAACTTGTTCCTTTGCCATATTCGGAGGTGAGCCATATTTTTCCTCCATGATTTTCGACAATGCTTTTTACGGTACACAAGCCTATACCCGACCCCTTTGAATCATCATTGTGCAATTTTGTAAATAATTGGAATACTTTGTCAAAATTCTGCTCACGAATACCGATGCCGTTGTCCTTTACTTCAAATTCCCAAAACTCATTTTTTTCGTGTGCAGAAATTGTGACAATTGGTGTTCGTTGAGGCGATTTGTATTTGATGGCATTGCTGATAAGGTTCTGAAAAAGCTGTCTGATCTGAATATTATTGCCTTTAATACTAAACCTCAATTGGTCAAAAACGATTTTGGCATTTTGACGCTCAATGAGTGCATGAATGTCGGTACTTATTTCATCTAAAATGGTTTGGATAGGCAATTCTTCAATTTCAATTTCTGTATTACTGACACTTGAATAGCGCAAGAGGTCGTTGATGAGGTTAGCCATATTACCCGAAACAGCAAGCATCTTATCAATGATTTCACGCTCGACATCATCCATTTTACCTGCCATTTTCTTTTGAAGCAACTGAGTAAATCCTTTGATAGTGTTTGTGGGTTGTTTGAGGTCATGCGATACGGTGTGTGCAAAGTTTTTGAGTTGTTTATTGGAAGTGATGTAGGATTCCAATGCTTTATTTTTTTGCTCTAACTCCAGCATGTTATCCCGCAGCACGATTTCTTGTTTCTTTAGTTGGTCGATGTCATGTGCGATAATCATTACACAATCCTCATTATACCAATTTATATTTGCCCATATGACTTTTGTCCAGAATGTTTCGCTGTTCTTTTTTTTGAATTGCCATTCAAATTCTTGTACAGATTTATTCTTATTATATTCTTGAATAATACCTTTCAATTTTTTGGCAGAGGTAGTCCCGTCAGGTTGGAGTTGGGGACTAATGGAAAGCATATTATTGGTATAGATTTCCGTTTCAGTATATCCCAAAATGTCCAACCATTTTTGATTTGCTGCGACAGCCCTTTTTCGCTTCTCTATATCCACGATGACAATTCCGAGTGGTGAATTGTAGAACAGCGTATAATACCTCTTTTCACTTTCGTCAACAGCTTTGAGTAAATTAAGATCCTTAGAGTTCATAGACTCACATTATTCTTTATTTTGAAATAATTTGTAAGCAGCACGTCCGCAGCTTATTTCAGCATAAAGTCTATTAGTAAGGGAAAATATCCCACAGCACACCGTAAAATAATAAATGCTGTTATTGAATGTTTTGAATACCAATGGTTTCACGTATTAATACTATAATTTGTTACAAATAATGGGTAGTTTCTTTTAGATTAACACAAAATATCTGTTTTGGTAGTAATAAAAGAAGCAATATTTCGCATCTTGGATTAATTTATTCTCGTTTGTTCACTAAGGCAATTCTCATGAATAAATTAAACATGCCAAAAAACAAATATAAAATCGTTCCTGAATATGAGCATAAAGAAGATGTGTATAGTTACTTAATGGCACAAATACGATTCAAAGAGGGTAAATACGATGAAGTATTAATAATATTAAACCAAACGGTTTTCTCGGATATGTACACAAAAATGGATGTGCGTCGAATGCGTATGAAATTATATTATGCGCCTGAGTACATACAGTTGTTTGAAGATATGGTAAATAGTTTCAGGAGTTTTCTAAGCGAGAATGAAAACAACATTCCCGCTGAACATATACAAGCTAATCGCGATTTTACCAACATTTGTAACCGCATTCACGACACCCTAAGACGCGACAAAAAACGTATAAAGTCCATCGAAGAAAAAATCGCCAACATCCAAGTACTACCCGAAAAAACATGGCTATTAGAAAAACTAAACGCCCTAAAATAATCAAGGACGCAAATACCCCACAGAACCCAAGCCTTCCACCTCAGCATACTGCGCCTGATGAAGCGATTTGGGATTCACGCTCCATTCGGTGGCGATGTTAAAAATAAGATTTTCGTCGGGCAGCGAATTGGTCAGGTCTAATGTTGATTCAGCTTTGGTGGGTGTACCTTCGTTGGTGAGAATTTCGCCTTCTTCGGAATGGAAATGACGAGTCATTTTACCATTCGCGTAGCGTATGTATGCATGCGAATGTGCGCCTCCGTGTGTAAGAAAAAACTGCGCCTCGCCGTATTCGCGGCTCAGTTTTTCGAGTAGTTGAGCTTGCTTTTCGACTGCTCCCAATCCCCAACCCACTGCCAATATCCAACCGTCAATATTAGGCGTAAGAAAGACATCATTTTCACTGGCTTTCTCTAAACCGTTTGACCAATTAACAAGTTCAAGATTGGTCAATTTCAAGGTAGCTGCAACTTGTTCGCGGTAGTCGGTTTTGACAGCTATCCATTGCATCTTCGGACCAAAAGCAAGAACTTTGTCAGGGCTTTTTTTATCCCGATTGCGGTCTTTTTCTCTAAAATCGTCATCCAATATATCTTCATCCATATGACGATTCATTTGGCGGGAAAGCAACACCCCCAAACCAACAAGTAGTACAATAAAAAGTAGGAAAACAAGCATAATTTTAATAATTGGAAACGTAAAGTACAGCTTTTCCAAAGATTAAAATAACAATTTAGACTTTGGACAGAGGAAATTAGGGAATTGGAAAATTCGGTAAACCCCTATTTTTTAGTTTTTTATGAAAAATAATTATTTACATGTTTTTTTACACTAATAAAATTAAAACAACTGATAATCAATAGATTACGAATTTTAACCTAATTTCCCAGTTCCCCAATTCCCATTCTGTCCAAAGGTACTGTCTAAAATAACAATAAACCCTGCAAAATTCCGAATATCGCATTACTTATCCCAAACTCTGCTGCTTTTTACCAAACATTATTTAACTTTGCTTTATGTTTATTAGTTGATTAGGTTTATTGAGTTCATTTAGTTTATTAAGTATAATTAGTATTTCGCGAAGCGAAATTTTACTCAATAAACAAAATAAACTCAATAAACAAAATGAACCTAATCAACCAAAAAACACAAACTAAATACAAAGATTATGAATGCAAGAATCGCCGGTATTGGGTACTATGTTCCCGAAAGAATTGTCACAAATGAGGAGTTGACCAAAATGATGGATACGACCAGTGAATGGATTATTGAGCGCACAGGCATAGAAGAACGCAGATATGTGGAAAAGCACAAAGAGACCACCTCTACATTGGCAGCCGAAGCCGCCAAAATTGCTATCGAACGTGCCGGACTCACGCCCGAAGACATTGATTTTATTGTATTTGCGACTTTGAGTCCTGATTATTATTTTCCGGGCAGTGGCGTCTTGTTACAGCGACATTTAGGCATTAAAGGCATCGGCTGTTTGGATATTCGTACGCAATGCACGGGCTTCATATACGGAATTTCGATCGCTGACCAATATATCAAAACAGGCATGTATAAAAACATCTTGGTCGTAGGAGCAGAGGTACATTCAGCGGGTTTGGATTTTACGACTCGCGGACGTAATGTAACGGTGATTTTCGGAGATGGTGCGGGAGCAGCAGTCTTGCAACCTACTGAAGATGAAACCAAAGGTATCCTCACCACCAATCTCCACGCAGACGGCGAATATGCCGAACATTTGGCATTTTATAATCCGGGTACACACGGCGGCGCGTTTTTGAAAGACCAAGGCGGTTTGGAGTTTCCCGACGAACCCGACTTGGGCGGTATGCACCTCACTCAAGAGATGCTCGATAAAGAAGCGATTTATCCGCACATGAACGGGCGTTATGTATTCAAACATGCCGTCGAAAAATTTCCTGCTGCCATAGAAGAAGCCTGCGAAGCCGTAGGCTGTACCGCAGACGATATCAACATGCTCATTCCACATCAAGCCAATCTACGAATCACACAAATGATTCAACTCAAATTTGGTTTTGAAGACGAGCGCGTTTATAACAATATTCAAAAATACGGCAATACCACCGCCGCATCTATCCCAATCGCGCTCTGCGAAGCATGGGAAAAAGGTTTAATAAAAGAAGGAGACTTAGTTTGCCTCGCAGCATTTGGCAGCGGATTTACTTGGGGCGCAGCTATGATTCGCTGGTAATAATGCGACAATATTTTTTCCTCATTATCGCATTGACGCATTGACGCATTATTATGACATACGAAGAAGCCATAACAGAATTACAAAACATTGTCGATGGTCTTGAAAATGAGACGATTGGTATGGATGAACTGTCTGAAAAAATGAAACGGGCGAAAGAGTTAATTCTGTATTGCAAAGGCAAATTACATAAAACAAAAGAAGATTTGAAGGGGATTGACTCCAAAGAATGATAACGAAATACACTATTTTGCAGACATAACAATTTATACATAATCGTGTTATTAATGTCTTCGCCAAATTATGAATTATGAATTTTGAATGACAAATGAATTTAAATCTTATTTTATTTTTTTACTAATAATTAATAATTAATAAATTACACATTTTTGTTATTCAAAACTTTTCATTCATAATTCAAAATTGGCGAACACATTGGTTATGAATGTGAAATAAATATCAGAATTCAAACAAATAACGGATGCACAAATCAACGAAATAATACAAGTTGTTATCAACTTGCAAAATCCATCCCGATGGTAGCACGGACAAATTCCAACACAATTATGTGTAAAAAACACATTTTCAATTGGAATTTGTCCGCGGTGGTTATCCGTCTAAGTTTGCCAGTGGGGGTTTACTCGGCAGACGAAGGTTATTATAAAATATAGCGATTTGTCGCATAAAATATTCGCTCCGAACAAAGGGATTCGGCTGACGAGCATTCGCTTTAGGCAAAGTTAGACGGGTAGCCTCCGCGATAACTATCGAAATGGATTTTGGGATTTATATTTTTTTTGGCACACTTTTGTATCTATCCGATTGATGAAAAATACTTACCTCATAGTTGCTTTGGTTTTGTTGACGACAGGCGCACAAGCGCAAATTCGTCTCAACAATCCCTCTTTTGAAGCTCCGCCAAAGGATGCCACCATGCCTCCGGGCTGGGTAGGTTGTGGACTATATACCACCCCCGACATCATGCCCGGCAACAACGAATACGGACAGCCCATATGGGATGTCACGCATCGTCCCGTACATGGCGAAACTTATGCCGGACTCATTACCCGTGAAGATAATACACGGGAATACATCGGTCAACGTCTCAATAAACCGCTCAAAAAGCGACACTGTTATATGTTCGCAGTAGATTTGGCAGCATCGCCTTTTTATGCCGGATATAACACCCCCATTCGCCTACGGATTTGGCTGGGCAATGACCAATGCGAAAAAACCGAACTCATCGTAGAAACACCAACCATTAAGCACTACGAATGGAAAAATTACCAGTTCGTTTTTTCCGTCGATAGAAGTTACACACACATCATATTTGAAGCAGCCTATGCCGACGGAACCACTTATCCGTATCGTGGTAATTTGTTAATGGATAATATCTCTTTGATTACTGATTGCGATAGAGCCTGATTAAGTTTAAGTTTAAGTTTAAGTTTAAGTTTAAGTTTAAGTCAGACGAAAAATACCTTATAAACAAACGCGGGGCAGACGCGATTTCTTTATTTTTTTATGGAAAAAAGCTTGCTCCTGACTTTTCCCAAAAAACATAATACAACGCCATTAGCACCACATTCGGGCAGTATCGTTTTGTTCCAAACACCAGAGAAATATCCAACATAGTATCTCGCCCCATATTTACTTCATCCATTACCCTGCTTTCCCGCTAATTAAGCCCCGAATATCGAATGTTGAATTCACCTTTCCAACTCCCAAAACCTAAAAAATAACCGTCATTCCGCACCCCGATGCGGAATCTGTTGTGTCTTAGCACGATGTCAAACAGGGGCTTTAGTTTAAAACGGTGCTAAAAACCAGACAGATTCCGCGTCAGAGCGCGGAATGACGGTTGATTTGAGTGTTTTTTATTTTTATACGATTGCCTACTCTACATGAGAAAAAATATTTTTTGCAATATGAATTGAAGTTGGAACTCGAATCTGCCCTAAAACTCGCCTTGCATTTTGAAAATGCAAGGCGAGTTTTAGGGCGAAACGAAGGCTCACATTATGATTTTAAATTTTTCTCATATAGAGTAACGATTGCCATATTTTAGTTTTTTCGGGATTTTGTTTTTACCATAAAAACCCTTACATTTGCAGCCGCTAAAGCCCGAAGTTCGTTTATACGAAGGATTCGGGCATGATTGATTCATGAAATTTAGTTATTAAAAAATGGTAAAAATCAGACTACAAAGAAGGGGGCGTAAGAAGCAACCTTTCTACCACATCGTTATCGCGGATGCACGCGCACCACGCGACGGACGATTCATCGAAAAAATTGGCTACTACAATCCGATGACCGTTCCTGCCACTATCGAATTGGATAGAGACAAGGCTTACGAATGGCTCAACCAAGGCGCACAACCAACTGATACTGCGCGTGCTATCCTCCGTTTTAAAGGCGTATTATACCGCAAGCACTTGGCACGTGGTGTCAAAAAAGAAGCCTTGACAGAAGAAGCAGCTGCAGAATTGTACAACGATTTCATTACGGCAAAAGACGACCGCATTGCCAAGCGTTTTGAGGAAGAAGCACGGAAGAAATTGGCTCGTTTGGCAGAAATTTCAGGTATTGCACCACCACCACCTGTCGTGGAAGAGGTAGTTGCCGAAGCACCTGTAGAAGTTGCAGAGGAAACAGCAGAAGCTGTTGAAAATGCAGCAGAAGAAGTGGCTGAAACTGCTACTGAAGAAGTAAAAGAAGCTGCTGCCGAAGCAAAAGAAGAGGTGAAAGAAGTCGTAGAAGAAGTAAAAGGGGAAGTTGCTGAAGCAAAAGAAGAAGTCAAAGAAGCCGTAGAGGAAGTTGCTGAAAAAGCAGACGACGCTGCCGATGCTTAATTGACTGTTCAAAATATTTGACATAAAAAAAGCTCACATTATGTGGGCTTTTTTTATGGCTTCATTGTTTCATGGCTTCATTGTTAAAAGCGTTTTTTGCAAAGTAAAAAAACGATTGTATAAGTTATAACAATGAAACTATACAACAATGAGACAATGAAGCTATGAAACAATGAAAAAATGCACACACACATAGGATTTGTAGGAAAACCTCATGGCTTGGAAGGACGCCTTAAACTCGTATCAGAGGAAGCGTACTTGGAAGATTTTGCCTATTTGGAAGTCATTTTTGTAGAAGAAAAAGGTGGTTTAGTACCCTATTTTATCGAAAATATTAATTTCAAAGGCGTACCACCCCTCATCAAATTTGAAGACATCAACACCCGAGAACAAGCCACCAAATTAGCCAATAAAAAAATCTTTGCCCGCAATAACGACCTCCAGGAACGCGAAAAAGAAAATCCCCTCCAATATGGCGCATATATCGGCTACACCCTATACGACGAACAACTCGGCGAAATCGGTAAAATCCAAGACATTCAAGAGTTCCCGCAGCAAGAAATCGCCTTTTTTCAATATAATAACGAAGAAAAACTCATCCCCTTAAACGATTCCCTCATAATTAACGTTGATGAAGAGAAACAATTAATTATCGTCAATCTCCCCGAAGGATTACTAGAGATATAATGATTAATGGTTAATGATTAATGATTAATATATTTTTTCGCTACGCGAAAAACACATGTCATTAACCGTTAACCATTAACCATTAACCATTAGAAAAATGCGTATAGACATTCTCACCGTACTACCGGAGTTGTTGGAGAGTCCGTTCCAACATTCCATTATGCAACGTGCTCGTGATAAGGGCTTGCTTGAAGTGTATTTGCACAATCCGCGCGACTATTCCACGCAAAAACAAAAGCAGGTCGATGACTATCAATTTGGCGGCGGCGCAGGTATGGTGATGACCATTCAACCGATTGCAGATTGTATTGACAAACTCAAATCTGAACGCGACTATGACGAGGTAATCTTCCTTACGCCCGACGGCGAAAGACTCACACAATCCATTGCTAATCAACTCTCTATGCACCAAAATATCATCATGGTTTGCGGACATTACAAAGGCATAGATGAGCGCATACGCGAGCATTACATCACCCGCGAAATTTCGATTGGTGACTTCGTACTTTCCGGTGGTGAACTCGCGGCGGCAGTCCTAGTAGATAGCATCGGACGCCTCTTGCCCGGCGTACTCAATGACGAAACCTCTGCCCTTTTCGATTCGTTTCAGGACAGCCTCCTCGCACCGCCCGTATATACGCGACCAGCCGATTATAAGGGCTGGAAAGTACCGGATGTCTTACTCTCCGGGCATCAAAAAAACATCGACGATTGGCGATATGAACAGGCGTTGAAGCGCACCCAAGAACGCAGACCCGATTTATTGGATGAATAGTCGGCGGTTTATCAGTCCGCTGTCCGCCGCTAATACGCGAGTCCGTTTCACGTTAGACTGCGGACTGCGGACTGACCAACTGCGGACAACAAAACATTTGTTATGCCCAAAAAGGTCTTGCACCTCACCGATGAATACTTTTTCGACCGCGATTTTCCGGCGGCGGCTGTCTTGGATATACTTCGCAAGGCGGCTTTCCAGTTATTTGGC
>Ga0209186_1002189_pt1 | contig 14050 bp, 18 predicted proteins | sample SidtaG_FD_187426 | JGI IMG/M metagenome (GOLD analysis project Ga0209186, IMG submission 187426) | Marine algal microbial communities from Sidmouth, United Kingdom - Sidmouth_Male2 metaG (SPAdes) (version 2) | ecosystem: Host-associated > Algae > Red algae > Unclassified | place: Sidmouth...
AACACGGCAACGCAGTGCAGTTCCGCAATGTATGGTATGAGCACCTGAAACTCTGAGAATGAGTCGAATGTTGGAATGGGTAATCGCCGAAGGCCAAGGTGATCCCCGAAGGGGATCACGCTGCATAAACGGCTGTATCAAAACTCACAAACAATCGGTTGAGTCCTTGTTTCGAAAATCCGAATAAGATGCTGAAAGCATCGAACTTAAAAGCCCCAGGCTTCAGCCTGGGGTTTGAAGTGTGCAATCCGTTGCGTGCTGAAAGTACGCCAGAACGTTGAGCTACCTATTCGTTACCCCCACAGGTAATGTTCAATTTGATAGGTTGTTAGAAATTTCCGAAACTCGTTTTGAAGGGGGGGGCACTTGATGTTGCTCGGCCTGATTCTCGATATAGACGGATATTAGATCAGTCTCTTTTCGGACTTACACGAAACCAACCATATCCCGCCTGCCATTGTTGGCTCTCGCCCTTTGGTTGAAAATAAAAAGATATGGGCATGGGGAATGATGCATCATCGTTTAACCCTTCCGGCGTACTTTCAGCACGCATAGATGCACGCTCTGAAACCCCAGGCTGAAGCCTGGGGCTTTTTTGTTTGATGCTTCCAGCATCCTCGTTTCAGATTTTCGAATTCCACGGATTCCGAGTTCTGTTACGGCCCCGAGTTTGACCGGTCCTCCAGAACCGCGCCCCAGCGGGGCGCACGAAAAAACGGTTCTCGAATCCTCGTGGTATTAGGTGTCCTGCGATAAACGGTTTGCCTGGGGGCGTGCGCCGCCTCCGGGGCGTTGTCAAATTTACCAGGGTGTTTTCCATTACATAGGTCGTTTCAAACGAAATGCATGCAACTGTCGGCGGTTTCCAATCGCCGCTCCGTGGCCTTCGGCTACTCACTACTTTTTATGAAAATATGGAGCCTATCAGCGGGGCGCCGGCAACCCATCATGCAAAACAACTCAACCACACCTTTTTACGATTCGTCATCCACCTTTGATTTAGCCGACGTTTCACCTGCCCGGATCCGATGGGGCTGGGCCGTCATCCTTCGTCATGGAATCATGAGTGGCAGTTGCGTCGCGGACGATCAATTGGAAAACCCCGATGCTTTGCTCGCATGTTTGGATGAATTGAGTGCAATGACTGTACAGATTGGACAAAAGAATGCGTGGATCATCGGGAGGTGATTGTTGACTCAGCGTGTTCCGCATGGAAATAATTTGATTAACTATTCCAAGGATTATTTGCCATGCTTGATGCTACAACGTTGACGAATCCGGTTTCGGACGATCTGCGGAACTGGGAAATCAAGGACGAATTGTCGCTGCTAAAGCAGAATTGGAAGCCGTACCGCTACGGTGCGCCGTTTGTCAGGCAGGAGGACGGTCGTTATTTCATGCTGCTGATGGGCGAGGAAAACGAAGCCAACCGCTCGTCGCTTGGCTTGCTGTATTCCGATGATGGAATCGAATGGACCTCGCTGCCGGAGGAGTAGGAAAAATGATGAAGCGTAAAATAATTGTAGCAGGCTTGGCTTGCTGTGCATTGCTCGGGTATTCCGAGCAAAAGAAGCCGGACGTACCGGTTCAGAATCCCGAACCGGCTGCACAGGGGGAAACGCAGAAGCTCGGGACGGTTGCCGTGGTGGAGAAAGAGGCGGCGGCCTATGAATGGTACGTTTCCTCGGGTGGAAACAATGTGAATCCCGGCACGGAGGACCAGCCGTTTAAAAGCTTGGCCAAGGCCGTCGCGGCGGCGCGCGGCGTTGCCGGTGCGCGCACGGTTTGGATCAAGGGCGGCACCTACATGGTTGGGAAAACCGTGGAGCTGGGCACGGTCGATAGCGGAACGGAGCAGCATCCTCTGGTGATCCGCGGCATGCCGGGCGAGGAGGTCGTCTTCAGCGGCGGCGCGCAGATTCCCGCCGCCCAGTTTGGATTGGTGACGGGCGAAAACCACCTGCAGCGCCTGCCGGAGGTGGCCTGCGGCAAGGTGTGGACGATGCGCATCGGCGGCACCGGCCTGGAATCGTTTTTCACGGCACCTCCGAAAAGCCACAATCGCAAACCCTACGCCATGCTTTCGTGGAACGGCCATCTGTTGCAGCAGGCGCGCTGGCCAAACCGCGGCTATGCCTACATGGACAAGACGTTGGAGGAGGGGCCGACCACCCGCTGGGGCTGGAAGCCGGTGTCCTACGACCACCGCAAACCGATCGGCGGAAGCTTCACGATCCGCAAGGACGGCCTGCTGCCCGAAGAGGCCCCACTCGATTTCAAGATGCTGAAGCGCGAGTTCGACCGCTCGCACGACATGACCGCCGTCGGCTACCTTTCCATTGATTGGCGCAGGCGCTTCGACCCCATCGGCCGGATCAACCCGAATGACGAATCGATCCAGCTGCTGGGGCCGACCGAGTATGGCATCAACTTTCAGCAGTTGGCGCTGGAGCGGCGCCTCTATATTCTCAACACGCTCTGCCATTTGGACGAGCCGGGCGAATGGTACTACGACCATGCAGACCGGATCCTCTACCTTTGGCCGCTGGAAGAGCCTTCAGCAACAAAGCCGTTTACGGTGGTAGGCGGACCGGAGCTGATCAAGGCCAAGGGAACGAGCCATCTGGTGCTGCGCGACATCACCTTTGAAAACTTTGGCCACTGCGGTGTGGACCTCCAAAACGGCAGCCATGTTCTCGTGGCCGGCTGCACGTTCCGCAACGGCATTGGCCGGGGGCTGAGCCTGCGCGGCGGAACGCACAACACGATAGCCGGGTGCGATTTTCATGACCTGCACATGGCCTTTGCGCTTACGGGAATCGGCGACAACCGCAAGACGCTGACGCCGGAGCATAACGAGGCCGTGAACAATCATATCCATCATTGCCGGACGCGCGGTTACGGCCTGCTTTCCATCGCCGGGGTGGGGGTGCGCTTTGCCAACAACCTGCTGCACAGCCAGAATGGCGGCATGTTCTACGGTGACAACGATGCCGTGCTGGAATTCAACGAGTTCTACGACATGGGCTTCGAGATGGGCGACTGGAACGTGGCTTACAGCGGCGCGGACCTCACCAAGCTCAACAACCAGATCCGCCACAACTTTATCCACCACCTCATGGAAACACCCAGGGGCTATCCGGTGGCTGCGTTCCGCGCGGATGACGGCGGCTCGGGCTGCTGCGTGATCAACAATATTTTCTACAAATCCGGCCGCGCGGCCGTGGAGTTCCACGGGCCGGCGAACCAGATTGTCGGCAACCAGATCATGGAGACGCCGCAGCTATGGGGAAGTTTCCAGCGCCCCTACAAGAAAATGACCAAGGAGGCGTTTCTTCAGGAGCTGCGAGAAGAGGATGAAAAAATCCGCGGCACCTACAGCAAGGAAGATATTATTGGGAAGGCCGAACGCCTGCTGGGGACGGCGTTTTGGACAAAAGATTCTGTCTGGACGCAGCGTTATCCCCACCTGAAGGGAATATTCGATCTGCACGATCTCAACCACAACCCCTGGTTGACCCAGTTCTGCATCGTCGAGAACAATGTTATGTCGGGGCAGGGGCACCATCCGATCCACGTACACGGCCGCAATGAGGTGAAGACCAAGGAACAGATTATGGCCTATTTTCCGAAGACAACGAAGTTGGAATGGCCGAAGGAGTTCAATCCTTCCGAGGTATTTGCCGATCCTCAAACCATGAATTTCAGGTTCCGCCCGGATGTTGACCTACCATCGGGTATTGAACCTTTTGCGTTTGAAAATGTCGGATTACATCTGGACGAGTACCGGAAAAGCATGCCGGACAAGCAGGCCTACCGCCTGGCGGTTAAGGGAAAATATGAAGGCGTGCGCTCGAACGGCGGCGCCTACGACCGGGAAGCCATCAACCGCCGCTATCCGAAACCGGCCTACTTGGAGTAAAAAAAAGATTATGAAGAAACCTGTTTTAAGTGTCGTTTGATTGTTTGTTTAAGCGGGATCGATTCATGCTGTGGAGATCATTGACAGCTCGACCGGCAACGGTTTTTTCAGGATCCCGATCCCTTTGCCGCCTTCAATGCATCCGACGCACCGATTTCGTATTCGACCAATGCCAGCGGCTGCCCGAAAATACGGTGGTCGAATTCTCGTGGTATTCGGTGTCCTTCGTTCTCGGGGTCAAAAAACCGAGCTATGAGGCGTTGTCCCCATCCGGGGGCAGTCGGTTGGTGCGATGTCGCTTCCTAGAATTGAAGTCCTGGTTATGCGTCGTTGTCTCGATTTTGTAAAATGAAAGGGGCGGCGAATGTTGGAAGATGAATCGCCGAAGGCCAAGGAGCGGCGGTTTCCAACCGCCGAAGGTCAAGGAGGTCAAGGTGTCCTGCATCCTTGTATCTTTTTTTATCCCGAATCCCGACACACAAAAAACGAGCGTCAGGCGTGATGAAGGATAGGGAGGTAGCGGAGATGTTACATGCCTCAAATACGTGTTGAATCACCTTTTTTTGGCTCCCGCTTCGCATCAGGTCCAATGACTTTATCCATTCAATACGCCATCAAACGCCTGACGCAGGGCTTCCAAGCTCGGCTTCGTCGCGAGTAGGTCGCGTAATGTATCATCCAGCATCACGCCTTGGCCTCGCACCGCCACCCTGCCATCCGCTTGCGGAACAATGCGCTGGGTAAAGACGCCAGAGATCGCGCAGCCGACCAAAAAAGGTTCGAGCCCCTGATGCAGCATGCGCGCAAAAACCCCCGGCAAATCTGCGGCATGATAGGTGGTGATCACCCGGTGCCCGCTCAAAGCCGCGTCGAGCGCCACTCGTGTCACCTCGATGTCGCGTAGCTCACCCACCACCAAGGTTTTTACCCGATGCCGCAGCGCGGCCCGGAGCCCCGCCGCATAGTCCCAGCCCGTGCCCTGATTCACTTCTGTTTGCGTCACGCCATCGAGCCTCGCTTCGATCGGATCCTCAATCGTAATGATCGACGCCGGATCTTCCCCACGTCGCAGCAGCTCGCGAAGCAAGGCATAAATGGTGGTCGATTTTCCGCATCCGGTTGGGCCGGTCAAAATCAAAAGCCCTTGTTCGCAATCGAGCATACGCCCCAACAGGGATTCGCTTTTGTCATCGAGCCCAAGTTCGTCGAGATGACGCAGCCCGGCCTGCGCGGTGCCGAAACGCAGCGCCACCCGTTCGCCGTGCAGCGAGGGCATGATCGCGGCCCGACACTCCCCGCCGTTTTCAAATTGGATCGACCCATCTTGCGCTTCGCGGTTTACGTAGGTGAGGAGGCCGGCCAGCACTTTGATCCGTGTCACGCACTGCAGGGCAACCTCGATCTCGACCTGTTCGACCGAGACTTGTCCATGTGCATTAATGCTCCGCACTTCGTAGTGGTTGGGGCCAGGAATCCAAAATTGATCCGTCATGGTTTGTTCGCGGGCAAGGCGAAGGAAGTGGTCCACTCGTTGGCTGGGATCGGTCATGTCCAGTTATCGCCTGCGAGGGGGAGGAATGTCGAGGGGTTTGTTGGCAAAGGACTGGATGGCAAAGGAATGTTTGGAAGCGAGCAGGACAAGGAATCGTGGCCCGGTTTCAATCCGCGTTTGTCGAGACGGGATTTATCCACCCCATACATGGCGGAATAAATTCCAAGCCACCTTCTTCTCTTCTCTTTTCCATTCCTGCGGACCTAAAGTCAGGCCCGTTCAAGATGCAATTCCGGATGCCCTTGACCTTGGCCTTTCACTTGACCTTGACCTGTCGAGAGGAGTTTCGAATTCAACAAACCTTTTTGAACTTCCGCATGAACGGTAAAGGTAAAGCTAAAGGTAAAGCTAAAGCTAAAGGGGCAAGGTCAAGTCAAAGGCGAAGAAGAGCTGAGGGAATCCGTGATTGTATCCCTCCCTAAGCTTCTGTTACACTCGACCCAATGAGTAGGGCATTGGAGGAAATATATCAGCAGTTAGGCAGGCTCTGCGCTTCACGCTTGCCTCTTCCCGATGCCGTCAAAGAATTATCCAAAAGTTTACGCGATGGATCTTCACGAAAACTCGTAGACGCCATGGATGCGGTGGGGGATCAAACCGCTTCCGGCGAAGCCTTCTCGGACGCCATCGATGCCCAGGCCAAAACCTTTCCCGCCTTCCACCGCCGACTGATTCGCGCCGGGGAAACCGGTGGCTGTTTATCAGAAGCCCTGCTCGAAACCGCGCGCCAAGCTCGCATGAACCGCGAAACCAACGCGCTCATTCGCGGTGCTTTGCTCCTCCCCTTTTTCAGCCTCGCTTTCGCCTTCGGCCTTCTGTTTTTTGTCGCCAGCTTTCTCATCCCTGTTTTCCGGGCGATGGTTTTCGACATCTATGGAGAAGGTTCGGCTTTACCGACCCTGACTGAATGGATCTTCCGTCTTCGGCATTTTGACCTGGTCTTCTTGGTGCTATGCATCCTCTGCACTTTTTTAGGACTGATTTCCTTGCTGGGTGGCCGCCGAGTTCGTTCGCTTATGCTCTGGCTACAAGGCAAGGTGCCGGGATCGCAGAAAATCGGACGCAATATCGATATGGCCTGCCTCTGTGGCATGCTGGCTACCTTCCTTCGGGGGCGTTCATCTCTGCCCGAATCGCTCGAACTATCCGCGGATATGATGCAGGTGCATCACGCCCGCAATCGCTTGTTCTCCATCGCGGAGAACATCGAATCAGGCGTCTCCCCCTCCGAAGCTTTCAAGGGGCACAAGGAAATCGATCCGCTACTGCCATTGCTCTTCGCTGACACCCCGGTCGAAGCCCTCGCCTCCGAACTCGAGGAGTTGTCGACTCTCTTTCAGGTGAGGGTCGAGGCGGGGCAAAAGCATCTCTTTGCCGCCTGGAAAATCTTCCTCTTTGTTGTTCTCCTCTTGCTAAGCTTGCTTGTCGTGATTAGCGTCCTTGCCCCGTTAGTTACCATGTTCTATTGGTTCTAAGGTCGTTTTTGTTGAACACCTCACTTCTACCTTGGATCGATCGGGATGAAGCCATGGCCATGAAGCTGATGGACAATCTCGCGTGGTCGGTCCGTCATGGCGTCCCGCTTCAAGACGGGCTCCGCGCTCTGCCTGGAACCATCAAGCCAATCGGGGTGAAATATCTATCCATCAAAATCGCCACGGCAGTGATTCATTTCTTCCGGCTTAAGCATCTCATTTTTTTGCTCATGCTCAGTCTGTGTTTCTTGGCATCGCCCATATTTTTGCGGGCAACGTTTTTGGCCGAGCATACCCAAGACCTTCCTTTGGTGGGCTGGGGGTTACTGCTTTTGTTTTTGCTCTCTCTCGTGCTTCCAACCTTCGGATTGCGATGGGGATATATGGTCCATCAGCTCTCGACCGGATTGGATCACGGCATGCCCTTGGGCGGGGTGATGCGGCGCTTGTTTCGTCCCTATTTTCCCGACTATGTTTTTTCAAGCCTCGTACTTGCAGAACGAGAAGGCCGACTCGCCGAATTTCTACCCGCCATGGCCGAAGAGCTCAGACTTCCACGTGAGATCGATCAGATTCGGAAAGGCGAGTTTTTAGTAGGATTCCTCAAGCTCTGGGTTGCTTCAGCAGTCATTCTTTTTTGTAGTGTATTCATTTTCCCTTTTTTAATAAAATTAACCATCGATGTGGGTTCGGTGGAGGCCTTTGAATTAATTCATTTTCTGTCCCGTTTTGATCTTTGGTTGAATCCAATTTTGTACGGTTTGCCTATTGTGATGTTCCTCTTTCAAATCCCCCGATTCGGGCCTTGGCTAAGGCGGTTCATTCCTTATTTTCGTAGAACGGTGTATCGCCAAGCCCTTTGCGAATTCTCTGGAAGCATGAGCATCATGATGAAGCACGGCAATATGGATCTCTGTGAGGCGGCTAAATGGAGCGCCAAGGTGGCTCGCAAAGGTTGGAAGCAGAAGCGGATCCTTCGATTCTATGAAGCCGTCGAGCAAGGGGTTTCGTGGCCAGACGCGCTGGAGCGCATGAGGCTTGGCACCCCGACGGAAACCTTTATCGCGCACAACGCGGCCCATCGTGAATCTCCACAAGAAGGTTTTCGAGAGCTTCGCGAGTGGAGCGTTGAAAGCTTGGCGCGCAACAGTGAACGTTCCAGTCAGCGCTTCGAGTTCGCCGTGACCCTCTTCATTGGATTGATCAGTCTTCTGTTTGGATTAAAAGTGTTCGGAAGCTTGGCCGCAATGGTAGAGTCGATGATGGATCTTATATGAAGCTCAACGCCTATCCAACCCATAGCGAAATCGGACGAGCGCAGCAGCGTCGCCGTGGGGTCATGCTGTTAGAGATGATGGCGACGCTCGTGATCCTCGGTCTCGCAGTGAACGCGGCCATGTTTAGCATGCATCGGGCCCGACAAGGGCAGGAGCGGCTTTTCCAGGTGAACCAATCGGTCCTGATTTTGAATAATCTCTTGGCTCGTGTCGAGGTCGCCCCGATGTCACCTCCCGAGATCGACCGCTTTCTAGCGACCGAACTCAAGGCCACCGGCCTAGGCCCGATTCGTGGCTGCCAGGCCGTGGTCACCCCTTCGACTTCGTCAGGCAAGAGTACTTCCCTAAGCGTGTCCATTGTAGACAAGGCAGGACGGAACGCGGCCTCGATTACCTTGAACGGAGTCGCACCATGACCCCTCGTTCCCTAAAACGTTCTGGTTCCTCCAAGCAAGGATTTACCCTATATGAAATGATGGTCGTTTTTCTCGTCCTTGGCATATCGGTGGCAAGTTTGTTCACCGCCATCAACATGGTGAGGGGTGGCACGGAACGACTCGATCATGGGCACGCAGCCGACCAGTTTTTACGTCAAGCCACCGCCTTGCTTCAGGCCGCCAACGCACCGACGCCTGTGTTGACCGAAGCCGCCTTGCAGGTCGGAGAGGTCGAGCTGTTGATCCCTGAAGCCTTGATCTGCAGCCTGCAAAAACCTGTTTCCGAAGCCGGAGGGTCAGGCCTTCGATCGCAGGTCTTCGAAGCGAGATGGAATCCAGACATCGCCAAGCGGCGAGCCGGCTTGGTGTCGCGCATCATCCGCTTTTCTGCGCCGACCGAGGAGGCACCGTGATCCGATTTGTCAGCTCACCCATGAGCCTGCGACGAAGGCGCGCCGAGTCCCGTGGCGTCACTCTCATCCTCGTTCTTGTCCTCACGGTTCTACTCGGAGCGGTATTGGCTCTGTTCACGCAACAACACCTTCGGCAGTTAAAGCTCGGCAAGCAGGGCAAAGACCGCCTCGAAGCACGAGCGGAAAACACCCTCTGGCGACCCGCGCCCTAAGCACGACAGACTCCTAGGCGGTGCCGAGTGGGTTTCAGCCAGGGAGGGGCGATTCGACATGGAAAGAACCTGTTGTGAATAGCGGAATAAATTCCGAGCCACGGTGGTAAGCCTACAATTCTAAAGAGGAATGAATCGCCGAAGGCCAAGGAGCGGCGGTTTCCAACCGCCGACAGTGGGCAACCATCTCGTTTGAAACGAGTCTGAAGTTTGGCTCTTAACTAGCCCGGATATTTCACAAGCGACCTACTGCGAAGCCGTATCTCACGCTCTGGCAGGCTTGCCTAGAATCGCCGACATTGCAGAGCGTCGGGCACCAGATGTTCATTCAGCTTCAGCCGACTCACTACGTCAATTCCCCACCGGTTTCCAACCGCCGACAGTGGGCAACCATCTCGTTTGAAACGAGTCTGAAGTTTGGCTCTTAACTAGCCCGGATATTTCACAAGCGACCTACTGCGAAGCCGTATCTCACGCACTGGCAGGCCTGCCTAGAATCGCCGACATTGCAGAGCGTCGGGCACCAGATGTTCATTCAGCTTCAGCCGACTCACTACGTCAATTCCCTACCGGTTTCCACTGTCGGCGGTTGGAAACCGCCGCTCCTTGGCCTGCGGCGCATCACTTCTTTTGCGGAATAAGGTGGCGTGGGAACGCCGAGCTCGAATCCCGAAGGGATTCCGTACCCCAGGTTAGAACACCGACAAACCACCAGAACCTTGAAAGGGTTCTTGGCGGAATAAATTCCAAGCCATGGTGGTAAGTCCACAATTCTAAAGAGGAATGAATCGCCGAAGGCCAAGGAGCGGCGGTTTCCAACCGCCGAAAGTGGGAAGCATCTCGAAGGGTAGGGGCGTGCCGCTGGAGTTGATCCGTCTCGTCCAAACCGCTCACTCAGCTCAAGGTAATTCCAACTTGTCGTGGCAATAAACTCCTCAAAGGTCGGAAGGTCGATTGGCAACTTAAATGCGGACTGCATATCAAGAGCCCCGTTTTTGCGTAACGCCAATGCGATTTCATCCGCGTTTACAAAAGGCGCTGTCTGGTATTTTTTCTTACCGCTTCGTAAACAGAACTCTTGCCTGAACCATTCGGACCCGCGAAAAATCTAAGCCTAGGCGGGCTTATCGCTCTTCCTCTGGAATCGAATCAATCGTTTCTTTTCGGCCATCTGGGAACTCGCGGACGATATCGAATCCTTCACGATACGTAACCGGGAGTGCTAAGGCTTTACTTTTTTCAATTTCCAACGCGATAAATTCTTGTGCAGCTTTGGCGACAAGATTCGGGTTCTCAAATACATCGAAATCCGCTGGGTTTTCTTCTATATCGGATTTGTTCATGTCGATATTCTAGTACAATTTGGAGTCTTTGGCCAACGACCTGATGAAGAAATGTAGTCCGATCGGGAAGCAAAGGTAGGCGGGTATCGGGGGGGCAACGGCGTTGTACGGTCATGTACCTACACCGACTGCCGAGCGCTTCGCAGGTTGATCTCGTTCACGTCCACATGCGCTGGTGCGGTCATGGCATGCGCGATGGTCTGCGCCACATCTTCTGCCTGCAAAATGTCGTAGCCCAAATCTTCGATGCGCTGTCCCCGATCCGCTAGATAGCCCGCTGCCATATCCGTTTCGACAAACCCGGGTGAGACCAAGGTGACGCGGGTCGGATTCCCTGCCGCGCGCAATTCGAGTCGGAGTGCTTCCGTGAGAGCACGCACCGCGAATTTGGTGCAGGCGTAAAATCCGCCGCTGGGCGGTACCCGAGTTCCCGACATGCTTCCGAGATGAATCACATGCCCTCCGCTGTCAGGCATAAGCGCCAAGATGGCTTGAGCCACCGAGGCAAGCGCCATAACATTAATCCGCCACATGGTCTCCCACTGCGCTGTGTCCCCGTCGAGCACGCTGCTGTTTCGCGCCACCCCAGCTGATTGCACCAGTCCGTAAATCGGGCCATATCGCTTGGCGGTGTTGGTCAAGCTTTCGACCGCCCCTTCTTGGCAGAGATCGCATTGGATCGCTACCGCGTCTCCCAGTGAATCCGCAAGAGTTTGCAGTCGCTCTTTTTCGCGACCCACGAGCAGGAGGGTCGCGCCAAGCTGGTCGAGCGCTTTGGCTGTCGCTTCGCCGATCCCTCGGGTCGCACCGGTGATCAGGATGACTTTATTTTCTAGGCTGGTCGCTTGCATGGTGGGCCTTAGTTCTTGTCCGTTTCGCTGGTGCAGTCTGGGTCCAAAGTGATATCTGCCGCGGTGTCTGTGGTGGCATCTGCCGCGGTGTCTGCGGCGGTGTCTGCTTCGTTCTCTGCCGCTGCATCTGGTTTCGCGTCTGCCTTGGCTTTTGGCGCCATGATGCCTGGTTGAACCAGCACGAAGGGCTGCACGATCAGCATAAGGAATTGCGTGTTGTTCTCGCGCCAATAGGCCGCATTTTCCATGGTGGGTTTGGCGAGTAATTTTTTGCTCAGCCAGTCCCCGATTTTTGCCGCGTTATCCGTTGCAACGCAAATCGCGGTGTCAATGAGGTCGAGTTCAGGACTTACCCAGAGAACTTCGCCTTGTGCGAAGTTACGTTGCAGGGGAGCCCAGTCGGTCTGACAGATCTCTTCGTGAAATTTTTTAGCCAATGCATCAGTCATGATGTTCGGCATAAAAAACTGCTCACAAAAGGCAACTGAAACCGGTGCTGTGATTAGGTCTCTATAACGGGGGTTGCGCTTCCAGAGCGCGGGCCTGCAATTCTATAGCGAGGGATTGTTTTGCTACAGCGCGGGATTGCCTTACGGCGTTTTGACGGCAGCGATTTGTTCTGCGGCATCGTCGCGACCGTGCTGCCATCCCAGGACACGGCGTTCGGGTGGACGTAGGTTCAAGTCGATCTCAGCAAAGAGGGGATGAGAGCCCGCCACGGTTTGTTCGAGAATTTCGCAGTAGCGAATTTCGAAATCTTTGTCGGCTAGAATCCAGCCGTTCGACTCGCCTTCGTGCGGCGCGATGTTTAGATCGAGCCGCGCTGCGAGGTCAGCTATGACTGCGTTCATTTGTGGACCGCGAACGTCGCAGCAAAGTACTACCCGGTTTCCGCGGGCCTCAAGTTTCCGAATCAAATGTTTAAGCTGACGTTTCCAGAGTAATTGGTTTCCCGCGCTCAGCGAAACGGAAACCACGTCGATGTCGGTACCGCTTAAGGTGCAGACAACGAAGCCTTTTGAAAAAGTCGGTGGGGTCACGGGGAAGGTGTGAGAAGCCGCGTTGTCCATTCGGATCGCGCTCAAGATCGCAGTGCCGTAGCGGAGGCCGAGTCCGGCCACATGTCCGCCTTGAATCCAGCTGAGATCGTTTTTCGTGCCAAGCTCTTCGACATGGTTGAAGCTTCCACTCCAAAAGCTGTGGTCATCGGCATCTTGCAAAGCGATCAGGTTGGGATGGTGACTTTGCGCAAGTTTCGTTATCGCTGTGAGGTTGTTTTGGATCGACGGCATGGATTGCATCATCTGATGCGTCGCATTCGTACGGCCATGTCCGATGTTCGCACTCAAAATCCGAAGCGACTGGTAGGGCGCTGCCGGCTCAACATTCGTCTCATTGTGAATTACCAATCCAGTCTCTGCTGTTCCATGCAAAGCAAAGACAAGCATGAAGGCCAACAGCGCAACCAGCCCGATGAAAATCGACAGGCGTAGCAGGGTTTGTTTTAGTAAAAAGCGAATCACAACACATCTACTCTATCATGTGATGGGCAAGTACAGAAGGAAATGCGGCCAAAGTCTACGCCGACGAATTTCTCCGGAATCAGGCAGGCAATCAGTTTTTTTGCGCGCTTGGCTTTTTACCCGCTTGGCGAGCCACCCGAATTACTTTGATTTTGAAGGTGCAGGCGCGACCAAGAATAACGATTTCGCCGTTGATCTTCATCGCCACGGTTCCTTTGTGGTCGTTTTCGATCACGTGCACCGTTTCGCCTGGAATGACGCCGAGCGCGTGTAGGTCGCATGCCGTGTCTGTATCCACATGCATGGAATAGACTTTATAGGGCCCAAATTCGGAAACCGATTGCAGGACCTGCATTTTGTTTTCACCAGCGCTCATCAGCTCGGATTCACCTGCCACTCGACCGCGCGTCGCCGGATGGTATCCATCATCGAGGCCAGCCCGTTGGTGCGGCTTTGGGTCAAATGTTTATCGAGTCCAATTTCTGCCAAAAAAGCATCTGAGGAGCTGAGAATTTCTTCCGGGGTCCGTTCGCTGTACGCTCGCATGAGCACTGCGATCAGCCCTTGCACAATCAGCGCATCGCTTTCGGCAAAGAAAACGATTTTGCCGTCGCGGAATTCTGAATGGAGCCACACGCTCGACTGGCATCCTTTCACGCGATTGGCTTCGATTTTCCAGGCGTCATCGATTGGGGCAAGGTCGCGTCCAAGATCGATGATATGGGCGTAGCGGTCCTGCCAGTCGTCAAACATGGCAAACTCTTCGACCAATTCCTGTTGTGTTTCTAAAAGGCTCATATGCAATTGTCTGGGGGGAATATCGTATCGATGGGGTATTCGTCAACCGTTAGCCGCGGGATAAAGCGGAGAGAGGGGGTAAATAAAACCTCAACTTTGTGTAAAAAAGCCATTGCAAAGATAAAAAACTAAGGTACCTAGGGTCTTCCCAGTATCAAAAGTCGGGGCGTAGCTCAGCCTGGTAGAGCGGCAGCTTTGGGAGCTGCAAGTCGCACGTTCGAATCGTGTCGCCCCGACCATTTCTTCC
>Ga0209186_1002190_pt1 | contig 14047 bp, 14 predicted proteins | sample SidtaG_FD_187426 | JGI IMG/M metagenome (GOLD analysis project Ga0209186, IMG submission 187426) | Marine algal microbial communities from Sidmouth, United Kingdom - Sidmouth_Male2 metaG (SPAdes) (version 2) | ecosystem: Host-associated > Algae > Red algae > Unclassified | place: Sidmouth...
GGTCGCTCAACTCGTGGTAGGCATCGAGAATTTCAGCCTTCATCGCTGGTGGGAATTCTCCGGCTAGAAATGCCTCACGCAGGGATGACGTAATTTCTGGCAAGGTGGCCTGACCTGCGGCCAATCGCTCATACGCGTCTTCAATGATGGGACCGAGTCCGTTGTGCGCAAGGTAACCCCTATAGGCGTTAGCTGTCAGAGCGAAGCCCTCCGGCACACCAATGCCGCGCTCTTTCAAAGATCGGGTCAACTCCCCTAACGATGCATTCTTGCCACCGACAATGCTAACACAAGTGCGGTCAACTTCTTCGAAGCGAAGAATGTTCGCGGTCTTCTGTTGGCATTCTGGGGCCGGAGCAGACGGGGCATCAACAGGCGGGCAACTACTGCGATTCATTTTGATCAGAGAAAACGTTGGATTGAGTGAGGAAATGCGTTCGATCTCTCTGGCTCAGCGAAGCAGCTTCATGATCTGGTCTGTTGTTAGCGTTGCCATTTCGTCACCGTGCTTGTCCTGCAACCAATTGAGTAACTGTTTGCGATGATCGATATCCTTTGGCGCAATGAGGACTCCCTCTTTGGTCAGTGTCACTCCGAGTTCAGTACCGGGCAGGAGACCCAAGAGTTCACGGAGTTTCTTGGGGATGATGACTTGGCCATGTGAGTTCAACTTCATGCTGGCAGTATGCCGGAGCTGCTAGAAGGGCGCTCCGCAACGATTGGGAGGATTCACGCGAACCTTGTCCTCCAGCGCGGAAGATTGTGCGCCCAACCACGATCAATCGATCCTCAAATTCCGGTCTGACACTGACAATATCCGCACGGCATCGGATCAGCGGGAGCACTAGGCTTGCCTACGACGATCCACTCCGAGCACTCGATGGCCAAGGCCAGTATCTGGTGAGACACAGTCGCCAAAGCCGAATGCAGGCTGTCGCGAACTCGCGAAAAACTCAGCACTCACACATCCGCCACCTCGCCTGAGGATGGCCAGGGAGTGGTGGATTAACGAGGCGACCGTCTGGCAATCAGTCCTTGCCCGGTAGCGCCAGCGCCACCCGCGGATTTGGAAACGCTCTACCGTATCGGGCCTCGCCCGCAGCAGCGATCAAAGGATCAAAAATCGCTTCGATCTGAGGGTCTCTTTATGCGACAGCTATCTTAGACTCATGCGCTTCCTGCTCTATAACATTCGTTACGCCACCGCTGACAAGCGACCGAAGTTTCCATGGAGCGGCTACCTGCGCAAGACCAACCGCCATCTGGAAACGATCATCGACTTTGTCCGCCCGCTGGAGCCGGATGTCGTCGGCCTAGTCGAGGTTGACGCCGGATCATTTCGCACCCAGAAACGTCATCAGGCAGAGGTAATGGCCGAAGCGCTTGGTCACTACCACACCTACCAGTCTAAGTATTGTCAGAGCACCCGGTTCTCATCGTTTCCCATCCTCAACAAACAGGGCAATGCCTTCCTCGCCAAGGACTCGATCACCAACGAACGGTTTCACTATTTCAATCGCGGCATGAAACGCCTCGTGATCGAACTCGAGTTGGAGAACGTTACGATATTTCTCGTCCACCTCGCGCTGGGATTTCGCGCCCGCCATGGGCAACTCGGCGAGCTCTACAGCCTGATAAAGAACACCGAGAAACCGCACATCGTCGCAGGCGACTTCAACGCTCTCTGGGGGGAAACCGAGATCGAACTCTTCCTTGGAGCGACTGGACTGATCGACGCCAACCTCGAGAGCAAGCCGTCATTCCCCAGTTGGTCACCAACCCGGCACCTCGATTTCATTCTGCACAGCCCCGAAATTATACCTCGGCGATTTTGGATTCCTGACGTACCCCATTCCGATCACCTGCCGCTGATATTCGACTTTGATTTGGCTGGGGAGGCGGAATGATTGGTTAGATAATACTGTGTCCCGCGGCAAGCATGGGATATCAAGATCCCGGAGCTCGATCATAGCAGAATCGGCTCAGCTTTGGCCAAGGCTTGGGGAGCCGAGCCATCCCACGCTCGGTAGTCTAAGAGAACACCACAAGATGCCTGTCGAATTTCGAGATTACTATCAGATCCTAGGAGTCGAAAAGACTGCTGCCCAGGACGAACTGAAAAAGGCTTTCCGCAAACTAGCGAGAAAGTACCATCCGGATGTCGCTGAGAATAAGGATAACGCCGAGGACAAATTCAAAGAGGTCAATGAGGCTTACGAAGTCCTCAGCGATCCCGAAAAACGCGCCAAATACGACCAACTCGGTCAGAATTGGCAACAGGCAGACGCCTTCGCAGGGCAGGGATCAGGTGATCCTGGCGAAGATTGGGAATACCACTTCGATGGCACTGGCTTCTCGGATTTTTTCGAGCACCTGTTTGGCCAGCGGTCTGGCGGAGGAGGGTTCGGCGGATTCGCAGACTACGCGGGAGCCCGGTCGGCTGGTAGCAACGCGCCGATGCGGGGACGCGATATCGAAGCCGAAATCGTCGTCTCCTTACAGGAAGTCCTTCATGGTGCCGAACGTGTGCTCAGCCTGCGCCGGGACAACCAAGGAGGTGGAGGCGAAGGTGACACGATGCGGGTGCGAATCCCGAAAGGCGTGCTCCAAGGCCAACTGATCCGCTGCGCCGGACTGGGAGAACCTGGCTTCAACGGCGGCGAGCGTGGCGACCTGTTTCTCCGTGTCGTCTTGCAACGCCACCCCGACCTAACGCCCGACGGTAGTGATCTCCACTGTGAGTTCGGTATCGCCCCATGGAAGGCCGTTCTCGGTGGCAAGGCGACTATCAACACGCCTCATGGCCCTGTCACCATTCGTATCCCCGAAGCCTCTGAAGTAGGCACCCAACTCCGACTACGGGGAAAGGGCTTGCCCACCGGAAACGGCGACAGTCTCGGAGATCTCTACGCGCGGATCGTCGTCGAACTTCCCGACCCCCCACTTACCAGCGAACAACGAGAGGCCTGGGAGAACCTTCGCGACTTGTCCCAATCCTCGCCAACCTGAATTACTATGACGTCGAACGAACCAAACGAATCTCTTCCCGTCGTCCCTCACTCGGACGCCTCGGACGAACCCGAACCGCTTGGGTTAGATGCCGCCAGTAAGTTAACCGGAATGCATCCCCAAATGGTAATCGAATTCGTCCGAGCATCACTGGTCGTGCCGAGTTCGACAAGCCGCCCCGCAGGAGATCCGGACGCGGAATCGGAACCAGCAGCCCCTGCCTTCGATGCTGCAGCGCTCTACCGACTTCGTCAGATCGAGCATCTGCGCACCCACCACCAAGCACACCTGCGCACAATCCGTTTGGTCCTTGGATTACTCGACCGAGCCGAAGCCGCCGAGAGAGAACTGCGTCATCTCCGCGACCGGATTCACTAGAACATGGAAACCACCGACACAACGAGTACCAACAGCAGATCCCACCCCTATCGCATCGTGCTCACTGGCGGACCTGGCGGTGGCAAGACGACCGCCGCAGACATGTTTCGGCGCGAGATCGGCGAGCGTATCGTCGTTGTGCCCGAGTCCGCCACGATGATTTTTACTGGCGGCTTTCCCCGTGATCCGTCAGACCACGCTGTCGAAGGAGTGCAACGCGCCATCTACCACGTCCAACGAAACCTCGAAGATGTCCAGTCAAAGCGATTTCCCGACCGAGTGTTACTCTGTGATCGCGGCACCGTGGACGGCGCTGCCTACTGGCCGGAAGAGGACAATTCTGGATTCTACCGAGCCATGGAAACCACACTTGAAGAGGAACTCGACCGCTATGATGGAGTCATTTTTTTCGAGAGTGCCGCGGTCGGCGGCATGGGAATCGAGGGCGGCAATCCGGCTCGGTTGGAGTCGCTTGCCGAAGCGGCCAAGCTTGATGCACGACTACGCAAAATTTGGTCGAACCATCCGAACTTCAAGGTTGTCCACCACGACCCCTCGTTTCTCAAGAAGATCTCGCTGGGCCTCGCCGTCATGGAAGAGATGATTGATGAACTACGTCACCACAACGGCTAGCAATCTGTCTTTCGTTCGTGAGGGTGCTCGTTGATGTGTTGAATCGTCTGAACTTGTGCCGTTCTGGGATACAAAATACCAGAATACACCCAACAAGTTTTCCTTAGCCAATCCCTGCGCAGCCCAGACTGTATCCAGTCAATCATGGAAGCAATGTAGCCCCGAGCACATGCGGATCGACATCCGATTACCCGTCCTGTTGCACGTGCAGCAAATGATAGCCGAGAAAGATGAGATTAGATGTCGTGAAATGCCTTTTGGATTTCCAGCGACCGGAGCTCTGCATCTTCTGTGGCCCGTTCCACCCGCAACCAAGTCTCCAACTCGTTCCGCTGAGACTCTTCTGGAACCAACAACAGTCCGTCCTTGGTAAGTACCGCGTTGACGATAGAGTCGGGCTTCAATCCTAACAGATCGCGGAGCTTTTTTGGAATGGTGATATGGCCGTTCTTGCAGAGCTTCATGACAATACCGTGGGCCAGAATACCAGTTCTGACTGCGCAGGATTTGGTCTGGTTGCGGCAGGGCTTGGTAGGGCCAGGTTCATTGTTCAGATGGTTGCTCAACCTGACAGCCAAGTAGCATACTCTCCGCGGTCAGTGGTAGGCTGCTCAGCGATCCCGTATCCTATTCTATTTTTCTCTGTCGCGGCGCTTCTGGCTCCGGTGGATCGAAAACAGAATTCGAATACCGAGCACAATGGCACCCAACAGTCCGAGTAGGCCAAAGACTGAAAGTCCATGAATTGTCGGCTCGATGTCACTTGCAAGGAGTGTCGTCGAAGCAAGTAACAGAGCGGCGCAGAGGAGCCCTTCGACGAGGCGATCGACCGTGCCCTCTAGACTGCGGTGCTCTAGGTGAATCTCCAAGGTGCCGTCACGAGCCCGCCCCATTAAGTCAGTAACATCCCGAGGAAGACCCTCGATCATGCGCCGCCAGTCACGATAGGTATGCGCCATCCGACCGATGACTCGACGCGGATGCAATCGCCGCGCCACAGCAACGTCATGGTAGGGCCGCATCAGTTTATCCATGCTAAAGGTAGGATTGATCTGACGAGCGGTGCCCTCGATCATAACTAGAGTCTTGAACAACAAGGCGAAGCCGTCGGGCAAAATGATGTGGTAGCGCCGGATCAAGTCGGTAATCCGAGTCAGCGCGCCACCAAAATCGAACTGGTCAAGCGTCATCGTTCCGTAGTCATTGACGATCTCTGAAAGCTCCGCCTGCAACGCGATTCGATCCAAGCGAGGGGGAACCAATCCCACACGACAGATGATATCCGCCAGCTCGACACTATCCCTCTCGACCCCCGCTAGAATCAAAGACTCGACTTCTTCGCGCAACACATCATCCACATGTCCAATCATTCCACAGTCGACGATGCCAACGACATTTCCTGGCAACATGAAGACGTTTCCCGGGTGTGGATCCGCATGATAGATGCCATCACGAAAGATCATTTCCAAATACATGTTGGCTCCGCGTCGGGCGAACTCGTCCAAATCCTCACCACTGTTCTTGAGACCGTCAGAGTCCGAAACTGGAACCCCCTTGAGAAACTCCATGGTCAGCACTCGCCGGGTCGAGAGCTCAGGAAATGGGCACGGAAAGTGAACCGTAGGGTCGTCTTCGAATACCCGCGTAAACCGCTGTAGATTCATCAGTTCATAACCGAAATCGAGTTCGCGGAGCAGAGTTCGACGAAACTGCCGCGCCGTCGATACCGGTCGATACTGGCGCATACTTGGCGAATGCCGTTCCATCAGATCGGCAAGAAGACCCAGCAAATCGAGATCCCGATGAACCCGTTCCTCAATGCCCTTGTGCATGACCTTGAGCACCACCTCGGTGCCGTCGAGAAGAGTGGCTCGGTGCACCTGGGCAATGGATGCGGACGCCAGTGGAACCGGATCAACTTTTGAGAACGCTGCGGTGTACTCAGCCTCCCCAAGCTCTTCCTTGAGGATTGCCTCGATCGACTCAAATGGATCGGCCGGAGTATGTGACTGGAGTTCGGATAGCTCGTTGGCCAGCTCGCTACCAACCAGATCGCCCCTCGTAGACAGCATCTGGCCGAGCTTGATTCCCGTGGTTCCGAGTTCTGTCAGAGCCATTCGCAGACGCTCAGGAGTCGAGCGATGAATAAGATGCTCGCCGTCTTGAGTAAGGAGCCGACGTTCGATCCATGAGGCATCGACATCATTGAGCCATTCGGCAACCCCATACTTGCCGAGAATTCGGACAATGTCGGCGAGACGACGCGCACCACCTTCGATCTGGTTGAGCACATTCACGAGGCAACGACAGAGGCCTCACCCGGTAGGACTGGCGCGCCCTTCTTGGAGAGAGGGTCGGCACTCAAGTCATCGGCTAAAGCTCCGACCACATTTTCGAACGAATCCGTGAGTTCTAGCACACGGAGTTGTCGGTCTGCACCGCCTCGACGGTCGAGCACCCGATCAGCAACCGACCGGACACGGCGACAGAGGCCTAGGCGCTTAGCCACCGGCAGAAGCAAGTCCAACGTCGCCTCCACATGGTCTCGGAGCGGATGATTGGTCTCCATTCCTTCATTCACGTAGTTGGCATCGACGCCACTTCGCGCGGCCTGAAACAGATTTTCGTGTTGGATCCAAGGATGCGGTGTTGCCAACAAATTGAGCCCGCCATTGTCATCAAGATCATCGACAATCGCCTGGACGAGGCACAGAGTGAAAGCGGCGAGGTCGATCGCCTCGGCTGGAGTCGACTGAGCATCAGTGGCCCGGATCTCGATAGTCCCGAGCTGAGGTCGCGGGCGGATGTCCCAGTGGATATCGTTGATACCGTCATAGATTCCGGCGTCGAGAGCACCTTGCACAAATCGTTGGAAGTCGTTCCAATCGGCAAAGGCTGGCGGAATACCGTAACTTCTTGCCCCACCCAGAATACGACGACGATAGCTGGTGAATCCGGTCCGATGCCCACGCCAAAGCGGCGAATTTCCAGCCAAGGCAACCAGGACTGGAAGATAGACTCGTAGATGGTTGCTCACAGCTACCGCCTGCTCTCCGGAATCCATGCCTACATGCAAATGCTGGGCGAACGTGATCTGGGTATGCGCCCCCAGCCCCATACCCTGCTCCATTTCGAGATAGCGAGGAAGCGGAGTAAGGACAGCAAGCTCCCGGCCAAAAGGATGAGTTCCAGCTCCACAGAGCCGCAGATCTAGTCGTTCAGCAGCGGGCAAGAGAATACCCAAGGCAGCGGAAATATCGTCCTCCAAGGCATCGATGTCAGCGCAGGGCGAGGTAACAATCTCGACTGTATTCTGAATGAACTCCGGAGTCAGCAAGGGGCAGTCTTCCAACGTCTTAAGCAGTGGCACGATCCGATCAGCGAGATCGAAAGTTTCTGAATCGAGGAGCTGTAGCTCCCACTCGAGCCCTAGGGATCGACCGAATGATGATGGGTGGAAGTTCATGGTGTTGGACACGCGGTATCGGTTAAGCAACCAGTTCATCGAGAGCCAGACGGGCGACACGATCGAAGTAGGCGGCGCCAACACCGAGGGCTCTCTCGTCGATATCGAATCCAGGGTTGTGCAGGGCGATGTACTCCCGCCCCGGAATACGAGCACCAATGCGGACATAGCAGCCAGGAATCTGCTGCAAGTAGTAGGAAAAGTCCTCGCCTCCCATGCTGGGATGATCAGCCGTGACAACAGCATCCGGACCAAAGCTCTGCTGCACAGCGCGGCGGGCAATATCAGTTTCCCGGCGAGTGTTGATGACTGGTGGATAGCCATCGATCAGATCGATCTCGACTTCGGCGTTGTGCAGTTCACCTGCAGCGGCAGCCATCCGTCGGAGTCCGTTGTGAATCTTGTCCTTCACTTCAGGAAGAGTGGTGCGGATGGTTCCTCGCAGGACAGCATTCTCCGCAATGATGTTCGGCGCGGTGCCAGCTTCGACTTGGCCAATGGTGACGACACTGGGATGAAGCGGGTCGATTTCGCGCGACACCAGCGTTTGGAGAGTAGTGATCAGTAGGCCCGTGATCACGATAGCATCGGTCGCCTCATGCGGGCGGGCTCCATGCCCGGCCCGGCCCTTGATACGAATCTCAAACCGGTCGGACTGAGCCGTGATTGTGCCCTCGTTGACCATGACCTGACCGACTTCGTAGTGGTGAGTTACGTGCCCGCCGAAAATCGCCCGAACATCCTCCAGCTCTCCGGAGCGGATCACACGGCGTGATCCCCCGCCCTTCTCCTCGGCGGGCTGGAAGACAAAGAAGACGTCCCCGCGCTTGGGTGGATCGGCCTTCAACAACGCAGCAGAACCGAGCACCATTGCCATGTGGGCATCGTGTCCGCAGGCATGGACACGCCCCTCATTCTCGGACGCAAAGGAGAGACCAGTCGTCTCATAACCAGGCAGGGCATCCATCTCAGCACGCAGGGCAATCGGAGTAGAGCCATCGCCCTTGAGACGAGCAACGATGCCCTCACCCACACCACCGTAGCTGTAGCCAATCCCAAGCCGATCAAGCTCCGCCATGATCCGGCGAGCTGTCTCGGCCTCTTCGAAGGCCAACTCTGGATGCTGATGAATATCGCGCCGCACGTTCACCATGCGGCAGTGGACATCTTTCGGACAAAGGGCAGCGAGAGCGAGAGCGGTCATGTGATGTTTCCTTTGATCGAGATTTAGTTGGCTGTTGTGGCTAGCAAGCGGGATTCGAGACTGGCGAGTGGCTCGTGCGTCAGATCGGCGGCTTGTCGGAACGACAGGGACTGGACTACACCACCGCTGTCGAGTGCAGCCTCGATCTTCGGGAGCCAAGACCCCGGTGCGACCAAGCCCCACGAAGCAGGAGATTCGCTCCTGACTAGCTTAGAAATACTCGCGGCCAGTGCTTTGGCTCGGCGGCGCTCAGCTTCGGCCTTCGCCCCGTGACGCTCGCCCTGAACTAGCCCACCGGGCCGACCTGCTACGTCTCCCTTCTCGAACCGTCCTGGCCGATCAGAGGCTTCGTCCGGGTCTGCTTCGGCTACCACTGTCTCGACTTCGCTCAGATGCACTCGGGGGCGAATCGACCCGCCAGCGGGATCGCCAGTGACGGACTGAACGACACGAATGCGGTCGGCATTGGCAAGAATGTAGTAGCTGGGCTGGATCATTGCTGTGTGACGGTTGGGTGAAAGGCCTGCTGTTCGAGTGCCCCAATGTTGACGTATTATCCTAAGAGTTGTTGCTGTCCCCTACCCCCGCGATCTTGTTCAGAACCTCGCCGATCTTGTGCTGCCCGCCTCTTCTTGCTCAGAAACATGCGACGAAGCGCTTCGACAAACGGAGGTACGAGCCCGGCTCCCGCAATCACGAAAATCTCTTTGAATCCAGGCGGGTGAAGCGACAAGGCTTGGGCGAATGGAGGAACCCAGCAGGCCAGAGCGAGCAATGCCAGACACAGGCCAACGGCGGCCCAACCCCAAGGGTTGCGTGTCACCTCACTTCGGAGCAATCGAGCACCAGGCTCCGCAACATTCAGCACTTGAGTCAACTGAGTGACCGCCAGTGCCAAAAAGCCGACGGTGACCGCGCGTTCCGGTGACAGCCCGAGCACATGGATAGCAGTTGCGAATGCCGCCAGTGTCGCCATTGCGATGACTGCAGCCTGCCACGTGCATCGCGCCCAATCACGACGGCGTAAAATCGGCTCGTCAGCGGGTCTTGGGCGTTCAGCCATGAGCTCTCGGTGAGCCGGGCTAACACCGAGGGCTAGAGCGGGGAAGACATCGGTGACCAGATTGAGAAACAAGATCTGTAGCGGCAACACCGGCAGACTCCCCATTACTAACAGAGCACCCGACACCACGATGATCTCGCTCAAGTTACACGACACCAAGTAGGCGACGAATTTCCGAATATTATTGAAGATCAATCTACCCTGCCGGATGGCAACGACGATACTCGGAAAGGCATCGTCGAGAAGCACCATAGCCGATGCCTCTCGGGCGACGTCGGTTCCGCGAAGCCCCATGGCTACGCCGATGTCTGCCTGCTTGAGAGCAGGAGCGTCGTTGACCCCGTCCCCAGTCATCGCGACGACATGTCCGCGTGATTGGAGATGGCGAACGAGGGCGAACTTCTGCGCGGGAGTAGCACGTGCGATGATGTCGAGTTTCGACGCCGCCTTGCTATCTGCAGGATTACTCAAGTCGAGTTGTTCAAACTCATCCCCTGACACCACGGCTACGGCGGGAAGTCCGATACTCCTAGCGATGGCGGTAGCGGTAGGTGCTTGATCGCCGGTGATCATGACGATTCGGATGCCCGCTTCCATACACTCGGAAATGGCGGCAGGAACGTCCGCCCGAGGCGGGTCGATCAACCCAACGAGTCCGACAAACCGAAGTCTCTTGAGTGGATCCGACGGGCGATCATTCGACTGACTGGTCGCCAGTGCGAGAACCCGCAGACCATCCGCCGCCATATGGGCATTGCGGTCGGCCCAGCTCTCCCGGCAGGCTGGGGAGAGGTCTTCACATAGGGGAAGAATTGCTTCGGGAGCCCCCTTAGCAGTCACCTGATGGACAGTTCCTCCACCCCGATGAACCGTCACCATGCGACGCGTGTCTGCGTCGAAGGGGATCTCCTCAACGCGCTCCCAATCCGCGGCCAACCCACCCGGGGACTCACCTGCTGCGCGGGCTCCAAGCAACAGAGCAATTTCCAACGGATCGCCGATCGGATCATCGCCGTCCTCCTTCAGGGCGGCATTGTTACACAACACTGCAGCGAGCAGGAGGTTCCGGGAAGACTCTCCCAGATCTGTTGACACGTCCTTGGTAGCGTCCTCACCGGACAACCAAATCTTCTCCAAGTGCAGTCGGTTCTCGGTCAAGGTGCCAGTCTTGTCCGTGCAGATTACCCCGGTGGCACCCAAGGTCTCGACCGCTGACAGACGAGAAATGACGGCGTTGCGCTTGGCCATGCGCCAAAGTCCGCGCGACAAGGCGATCGTGGCGACCACTGGCAACCCTTCCGGAATCGCCGCGACCGCGAGGGCAACGCAGGTCTGAAGCAATAGCACTTGATCGAGCCCCAACACGAATCCGAGCACGGCAAGTCCAGCAATCAGACCTAGGGTCACCCAAACCAGCCAATGGCCGAGCCGGTCTAGCTTGCGCTCCAATGGCGTCGACTGGTCGCCCCCCTGACCGATGAGCTCCGAAATTCGACCGAGTTCACTCGATGCCCCAATCGCCACCACGACTCCTTCACCCGTCCCGCGGGTCAGGCGGCTACCGCGGTGAAGCATGCATGCGCGATCGGCCAGTACAGCGTCGGCTGGAACCGGATCGACTTCTTTTTCGACTGGAGCAGATTCTCCGGTGAGCGTACTTTCATCGGCTTGGAGGACGTTACCCAGCAACAGACGAAGGTCGGCCGGAACCAAGTCACCGGCTTCCAGAATGACCCGGTCGCCAGGCACCAACTCCTCGGATGGAACCAGCCCAGGCTCTCCAGATCGACGCACCCGAGCCGTTTCCGAGGTCAATTTTTTCAGGCCTTCCATCGACCGCGTTGCCCGAAGTTCGGTTAGGAATCCAATCAACGAATTGACCAAGACGACTGCGGCGATAGCCACTGCATCCGCCATGTCCCCGAGGATGAACGACAGGACACAGGCGGCCAGGAGCAAAAGTACCAGTAGGCTCTTGAATTGCCTCACCCAAAGCATCAATGGAGTCACTGGCGGAGACTCGGGCAGTAGGTTCTTTCCATTCTCCGCCTGAAGTTCCGCCACCCGCTCAGACGACAGCCCGGCATCCGGAGAATCGAACTGCTCGATCACGTCTTCCGGATCAGAAGTCCACACGGGTACCAATTTGACGGTTTCTTTCGCGGTCACGTTCATGGTGGCAGGCTCCTGAAAAAGTTACCTCGACCGTGGTTCGCTCCCAGGGTTCGGCTTGAGTTGCCCCTCTTCGCCGTCAGGCCAATCGGCTCCCTGGCGAATCCAGTCCCGCAACAGAGAAACATCTCCTGAGGTCAGCGCATGCCCGGTCGGTGGCATGGCATATGGAGCATCGTCACGAAGTACAACGACCTGAAAAAGTCGACTACGTAATGGCTCCCCTGGGACGATCAGCGGCCCCTGAGGACTAAACGCCATCATCGCCTCGGACGAACTAAAATCGACTCCCGCCGTAGCGCGCTCCGCATTGTGACAGGGCAGGCATCTGTCGCGAAGGATCGGACTGATATCGCCAACAAAGCCGACGCGGTCTCCAGGTCGCGAATCGGTGAGGACTTTGCGAAGCTGAGGATTGATCTCGGTCTGCGCACACGAAGCGAGCACCAGTAGGCCTGCGAGCAGAGCAAAGTATCGTAGTTTGATCATTCCTCAGGCTACCGGCTCAAGGCGCCGACTTCTCCGCGCGGCTTGTCCACAGACGAGCAGGGTTTGCCTTTCTCAAGTATGCCGGCAGCTCCCCTGGTGACTTCCGCACACACCAAGCGATGCTCAGCTCCAGCCAAGTCCCGCAGGGAAACATGAAGCTAACCAGCGATAAGTTAAAGCGTAGTGAAAAGCAGATAGCTTCGTGCCCTTTTACCGCGCTGGACTATCGGGCCGGTCGGTCTGGGTGCTCGGTTTCACCTTCTACCTGTAAGGTTCGTGGCCAGCTGGCTGGTTGGAGCTGTGCGGAGACCGACCTCAACGCTGAACGCTCGATCGCCCCGACCTCATGAATACGCAACAGACCGAAGACGAACTCAGCCGTGTCTTGTTTCGTGAACAAGACGACGACAACTTGCCCGCCCTGCGGTTGCTGGAACTTGGATCGGACTCCCGTGCCACCGACATCCACATCGACCCAGAGCAAGATGGATTCGCCGTCCGACTCCGGATCGACGGGCATCTGCGGGAACTTGGGCGGCTGAGCTCTGGCGACGGCGGCCACCTCGAAAACCAGTTCCGCGCCCTCGCCAGTATCGACCCGGGAAGGGCATTCGTGCCGAGGGGGGCACACTTCGCAGCCGAGGTCGATGGAAGCGACATCGACGTGCGCCTGACCCTGGCTCCGTGTATCGATGGCCCCAAGCTCGCTCTACGCCTACTCGATCCTAAGCGAGTTCGGCTTCCCCTAAACCAGTTAGGAATGGACGGCGAACAGCTGGAAAAAATTGAGCACTGGTTGCTCGAGTTGGGCGGGCTGTTCATCGTCAGTGGTCCGACTGGCAGTGGCAAGACCACGACCCTCTATGCCTTGCTCCATCAACTCACCGACCGAGGACGCCACCTACTCACGGCAGAAGACCCTGTCGAATACCATATCGACGGCATCAACCAGATCCAGGTGGACAAGACCCACGGACTCGACTTTCCCAGCGCAATCCGGTGCATGCTTCGGCTCGATCCCGACGATCTGATGGTGGGAGAAACCCGGGATTCGGAGACAGCTGCTGCAGCCATTCGAGCGGCGATTTCAGGCCACACAGTACTGACGACTCTGCACGCTAGGGACGTGGTCGCCGGTGTGACGGCGTTGCGTATCCACGGCGCCTCCGACTACGAAATTTCTTCCGCGGCCTCGGTATTCGTCAACCAGCGGCTCGTGCGCTTACTATGCCCGGACTGCCGGGACGAAGCCAACCCGACGCATGCCGAGTCCAGGTGGTTAGAAGCACGGGACATCACACCACCGCCGACGGCCATGCGCCCGGGCGGCTGCTCAGCATGCAGTGGCACTGGCTACCATCACAGGACTGGAATCTTCGAGACTTGGCATCTTGAGCAAGGCGACTTCGACTTGTTACTCGCGGGCGCACCTGAGCAAGAGCTCCGTTCCCACCAACGCCAGACCCAGAGGACTAATCTTGTCGATGCCGCCATGACTCTGGTTCGAGAAGGCCGGACATCCCTAGCCGAAGCGATGAGCGCCTGCGCAGGCGTTCCCGAACAGCCCGCTCCATGATCAACCACGACCCGCTTTCCCATTTGGTTCTGGGACTCGGACTTATTTTTCTGCTTG
>Ga0209186_1002192_pt1 | contig 14043 bp, 14 predicted proteins | sample SidtaG_FD_187426 | JGI IMG/M metagenome (GOLD analysis project Ga0209186, IMG submission 187426) | Marine algal microbial communities from Sidmouth, United Kingdom - Sidmouth_Male2 metaG (SPAdes) (version 2) | ecosystem: Host-associated > Algae > Red algae > Unclassified | place: Sidmouth...
GGGGGGGGGGGGGGGGGGGGGGGGGGGGGGGGGGGGGGGGGGGGGGGGGGGGGGGGGGGGGGGGGGGGGGGGGGGGGGGGGGGGGGGGGGGGGGGGAGTTTGCCCTTTCGGCCGTCGTCGGGCGCATCCGTGCGTCCGAGTTTTGCTAAAAGAGAGGGGGCGGGGGACGCCCCCGTCGCCGCCGACTGCCATTTGGGGATGCACCGAGGAGGCCCACCGCCGATGCCCCACCCATATCTGCCGCCCACGGAGCTGGTGGTGGCGCCGCCGCTGCGACCACTCAAGCAGCGTCGAAGGAGAACGGCGATCTGGGGTGTCGATGATCGCCACACCGGGCGGAATGTGGCTGGAATCGAGAGAAGAAGCGGCCTTCCCACACTGTACCTTCCAGTGTATACGAGGTCCCCCTACAACAGTGTGAGCTCTTATTGATTCTTATTCGGAGCCCGGGGGGGCCGTTCTCAGACGGGGGGACCGCTGGGGGGACCACTTACCACGACTTGAGATCGGGAGGGGACTGGGGGAGGAAATCTAAGTGCGGATCGTATTAGGGCGGCCGCGCCCGGGCGAAGCCCGGGCGAAGCCCGGGCGCGGCCGCCCTATTACAATTCGCATTTAGATTTCTATCCCTGTCCCCCCCCGCGGATAATCATTCTGGGCTGTCCGCCACCAGCGGATTATATCGTACTCTGATTAAATGTATTATAGTTGAGTATATCAGGCCTTGACAGGGACGCGCAATCGGTGCGACACTTGGTTCGGTGCAGCGTGGGACAGGTTGACATGTCGAGTCATCAGCAGGCACATTCATGAAACGAAACGCAACCACCACGTGATGGGCCACCGACCAGCACTCTGTCACTGCCGTCGGTCCGCACATGCCGGCCGTGCCGTCCCGACGAGCTCGTCGGCACGTCCTCCGCGTCGAATCTGCTGCTCACCATTCCTCTTCCACTACTAAACTCACCCAGCCCCTTTCCTGAGACATGGCATCATCTTTTTTAAGTGCCACAAGAAACTGCGGCCCCTCCGAGGTAGCGCCATTGCCGTCCTCGCGCGTTCCCGCTGCGGCCGTGCAGCAGCGTCTTCCTCTCGGCTCGCCGCTTGACGATGAGGAGCATCCGCCGTCTGGCGTGCCCTGAGCGCATCATGCGCAGCGGCCAAGAATGGCTCCCTCTACAGGCCGGCGGCAAGTCCTGGACGAAGGACCCAAAAGCGGACCTCTTCTTCGACACGTTTAACGGTGTCTCCGAAGACCAAAGAGGCCATTTTGTCGTCCGGTGCCGATTATGCGCCCTGGAGGGGACGACATCAACGTACCTACTTTGTGGTGGCAAGTCCAGCAACGCTTGGAAGCACTTTGACCTTGTGGCGCGATCAAGGCTCTCAAGTGGCGTGCAGCGGAGCCGACACGGCACCGTGTCGTCCTACCGCAAGGAAGGAAAAGATGCGACTAAGGTCAACGGCGGTGCAGCAGAGGGCCTCATGTCGCACTATCTGACGGCCTCCCGCAACCGCGTCCTGGGACCAGCTCAAGCCCGACCTCATCGCATTCGTTTCGTGCTGATGCTGGCCATGACACTCTCCCGGTTCTATCTTTCCGGGAAATCTTACTTACAAGAGTTTGTGCGGGGGCTTCGGGTCCCGTACACCACACCCTCGCCGGCTCGCGTGCGTGACATTCTACTGGACTTGTTCCATTTTGTGTCAGATTCTCTGCGGAGCGAGGTGCGTCAGCTCCAACATCGCTACAAGGGACTGCTGTTCTTCCACCTCGTCACGGACCTCTGGACGGAACGCCACGGGTCTGGATCTTACGGCTCTCTCGTTCTGCGGTGTGTTAACCCAGACGGCTTTACCATGCGCGATCTGCACCTCGGCGTCACACTCTTCAGCGGCCGGCACGAACATGACAACATCAAGAGGTGGGTGCTTCACCAGCTCGCACGATTTGGCGTGAAGGAGCAGGAAGTTAGCTCGTCCACAACCGACTCGGGCAGCAACGTCAAGAAGGCCTTGAGGCAGCTGTAGCCGCGTTGGATCCCTTGTGCGGCGCACGCGGTGCACTTGGCCGTCAAGACCCAAAGCGTCTAGACATGCTCGGCTGGGAGACACGCTGTTGTCTCGGTCAGGCAGCAAGAATCCCTCCGCAAGCGTGCTTCTGGGTCTTCCACGCAAGACGACTGCGCACTTTCACAAATCACCGACCAGTGTGGCCAGGCTGATCGCTGTACCGACCCCGGGCGATCAACGTCCTCGTCAGTTACTGACGGAGTCCCCTTGGCGATGAGGCTCCACTTAAGCGTCCCTTGTGCGGCTATTTACGCTGATGCGGCGGCTAGTCGAGTTTAAGAAGCTTCTAAATCTTTCGGCAGCGCAAGAGAGGCGCTGCATTGATCGGGCTGACTGGGAGGCGGTGCGGAACCTGATTGGCGTGCTTCGGCCATCCTACGAGGCATCCACCGCCATGCAGGGCTCCTCAATGGCAGTGGCAGAGGCGATCAAGCCTGTCTGCCGACTTCATAGGACGATGCGCGTACTGTCGTACCCATGCCCGATCAACTTCACCGAGCCGCTTGCCGTCGAGCGCGACGCCATCCTCTCCTTTTTGGACGCAAACAATGGTGGTACCAATGCCATGGAGGTCGACGGCCGCTTTTTCGAGCACGAGCAGGTGTACACGACGCGCACCCGCAACGCGGCCACCTTGTACCCTGAGGCAGTGACGTTTTTTTCGCTGATTCAAGTCGAGTTAGACAAGCGTTTTTTCAACATTGAGGACAAGAGAAAGAACTGGCTCAAGAATGAAGCAGTTTTGGCTGCAACGCTCGTCACGCCGAGGGGCGGATTGATGCTGAGAAAGGTTGCGGCACGTAGCTGTACTCGGATAGTGTCAGACCCAGCGCTACCAAAAGCAGCCTCTCCGAGGAGACAGAATTCACGATATCGCCGCTGTCGGACACCGGAGTGCGGAGAAGAGGCAGTCACCTACCGCAGCGACAGGTGGAAGAGCGAGGCAAAGAAACTGCAGTGGTCTGTCTCTGATAGCGTCAGGCGGGACAGAATGACGCGCAACTCAAGATGCTTAGGTCATTACCCACTTTGTGTCAATGTTCATGACGGTGGTCGCCGTCGTCACTGGCTCAGCGCAACTCTGGCAGCCACTGATTCTGTTCTGCTGTTCGGAAGATACCAACAATGTGTCACCTCCTGCCCCGGCTGTGAGCGACCCTGGCATCCACTAAATACGAAAGAAGGAAAATAGCAGCGATGTCGTCCCGCATGCCGCCAGCTGTGAGCGCCTCCGGCAACAAGAGGCAAGCTACATTTAGAATTATCAACAAGGTCGTCGCCTCAATCAAATTTTATCAACAAGGTCGTCGTCTCGATCGATTTGTGTTGCACCGCCATGCGTGCCCAACGGACGCGACGAGGGCAGACTGCGTGTAACGACGCCTTCGTGACGTGCTCGCCACACGTACCGCACGTCTCCCCGTCATGAAACCCTCGCGTGCAACGCCCTCCGGGGCACGCTCGGGCATGCCTCCCGGAAGAGGCACGTTGCCGCATTGCCTTGACACGCGCACAAGGCGACGCGGTGCACCGCCGGTGCATGGTACCTTGCGCTCTGCTGAAAGTAAAGAACGGGCGTCAACCGACGACGGGCGGTCAACAAGGCTCGCTCCCGCGCCAATATAGCCGCCCGCGTGAGGGCGGCAGTGGCTGAGGCGGAATGTGCAGCGGCGGCGGCAGAGAGCGCGGTTGCCGAAGGGGACGAGAACTTACGACCGGCTGGGGGACCTGTGGTGGGTACCGAGTCTGCGTCTGCAGATGGCGACGGGCCAGCAAAGACTGTGCGCATGTTGGCGCCGGGCGGAAACAACACGGACGTGGGGTCCTCGGGATCGGAGGAGGGCGAGATCCTGTTCGAGGGACGAGCCTGCCGTCCCCGGTACCTTTCTTTCGCGAGGGTTAGCGCCCGTACCGCATCGGAGGAAGAGCTGTCGGCGGCGTTCCGCGACGGTCTCCGCCGACATAGCCCCGGTATCTTTCTGGTGGAAAAGCTCATTTGAGCAGCTGCGTGCATCCAGGTCTCCAAGGCGACACGTTCCGTGACGGCGGCTAAGGCCAATGCCATTTTCAACAGTCAGTCCGTCGACATGATGGAGGAGCTCCAGCAGTCAGAACCTGACAGTGTCGACCGCCTACGCCGGCAGGCTCTACTAGCGGGACCTGGGCTGATCAACCTTGACGACATTCTGAAGCAGCTATGCGTCATCCTCTTCGCGGTGTTTGGCGTGCAGTACGAGGCGTCGCAGCCCAAAGCCCTCCTAACCTTAGGGGGTGCGAAGCGACAGATGCCGCACGGTGATGTCGCTGAGCCGGCGGCCAACCCCCCATTGATGGCTCGTGTCATCTTCGCGGTCGAGGGCGGGTCCTTTCTGGACTCGTGGCGGGGCAACTTCTGTGATGACTTGTGGCCGGGTGAAGACGTTGTCACTGTGCGAACGCTCGAGGTGCTGCGTTTGCACATCCCGTTGAGCGCGGCTGCTGTGTTCCGGGGCGACACGGTGCATCGGGGGGTGGAGAACCCCAACCCGCGCGAGATCCTTCTGAGGATTCATTTGTACCTGACGCGGCGCAATGTCACTCTGAGGGAGGTTTGGAAGAACGCGACCCATCCTGTCGCTGAGAAGCCATGATGGGCGGGTGTTGAGAGGGCCGGAGGATGATGGGCTTTGTTTGTCGCGTGTACGTTCCTTTTCCGTTTACTATGTGCCACGCACCAAGACAAGGAATGAAACACGAGGGTCACGCCAGACTTGAAACCAGCCTGCACGACCCCTCCCAGATGCCACTGTACACCTCCTTTGACTCTCCGTGGCAAGAGCGGCACGACCGCCACGACAAGGTCTGGAGTGCTGGCGGAGCCACCCAGTCCGACCCCGGCCACGCGCAACACTACGACCGCGAGCCCAGTCACCGCCGCCTGACGCCCCACCGCGGTCCGCCAGTCCACCGCAGGCGCGGTGATGGCACGGAGCCGCTCGGTCGCCTGGTTGGCGGCAGTCAGAAAGGGCGGCGCGAACGGGAAGCTCACATTGTGCGGGACACACAGCTCAGTGAATGAAAGGTTGCCATTTCACCACCTGCAGCCGAAGTGCCGATGCCCGTCAACGTGGCAGTGATCGCCGTCAAAGGAACGGGACTTCTCGTTGTCGTTGGTGATCGTGCAAACCCCGCCACCGCCCGAGAGCGCGCGTGCCAGGCGACATCATTTCTCCTCACGGTAGTGCCCAATCCCCCCCCCTTCGCAGCCGCCGTGGCAGTGGCAGCGCTGCTGCCGCTGCCGCCGTCAGCGGGGTCGACATGATCAGACAGACCTGCAGTGGGACAGACCATGGTGGGGTGGTTCGTAAGCGGCTGCTTCTGGAGTCCGCAGGATCAGCCGACGTCACCTCCCAACAGCAGCGACCATGGCTGCCTACTGCATATATGCTGGCCAGAAAGCTGCCGACGGCGCCGGGGAATTCGGTAGTGGGCGCGTTGTGTACGGGTCTGCGGCGGGCTTCGGTGGCTCCAGCTCCGCGGGGAGTGGCTGTGATGTTGCCGCAGGTCTCCTTGACGCCCCTGCAAGCGACCGACCACAGCGGCTCGGCTCGTCACGGCTGCGTGTGCTGCAACCAGGTAGGCGCATTGAGCTCAAGAAGGCATCAGCGCAACTGCGCCAGTCGCATGCGCTGCGATCGCTCGGGGCCCCGCGGTGGAGGTGCGTCCTGCTGGTCCCGCACCCTCCCACTGGCTGGCTGATGCGCCAGCGAAGACCGCACCGCCTTGTCACAGAAACGGCTGCGCCCCGGGCGCCGTTTGTCCCCCCCCCCCTTCCGTTGCAGGCCCCTATTGGCGGATGAGATCAGCTGTCTGAGATGACGCCACTAACTGTTGTCTCATCCGTTTCATCCGAGCTTGTCGGAGCCGATGCCGGCGCGACGGCGCCCGAGAGCGATTCTGTGGCTACTGACAGCGCTTGCGGAAGGCAGCGCGGAAACAAATGACGTAGCCGCGGCGTCGCAGCCGCGCTGTAAGCGGCCGTTTCTGTCGTTCCGTCAAGTCCTGGCAAAGAGGCGCTCGTTTGAATTTGATTGGCACAGAGAGCGATTGCTTTGAATGGGGCCTCTATAGATTTTGGCCGAACGAACACAGGCCAGGAGCATGCCGCGTGGGCAGCGCCAACGCGTGCCCAACACCCCAGCCGGGCCGCCCGGCTGGGCTACGCCGCTCAGAGATGATCTGGCCCGCCAGCCTTCATCTTGCCCCCGCCCCCGCCCCCCGTCACCGACACCGCCTCCGACACGCGGCGTCCAGATGAGAGCTTTCAATCCCCCTTTCTACGGCGAAAAACGGCCCCAGAGCAGCTGTTTGGACGCCTCCGGGAGGACGCCGCCGTGTCAGCGGTGTTTGCGAAAGGCCCGTCGCGGCCAGCGACGGGCGACCAGGTGGCCCGCGCTGCTGGGAGGCAGCCCCCCCGCGTCGTCGCCGCCCGCTGGTCGGCAAATGCATCGTCCACTGAGGTAGTGCTTCCCGGTCGGTTGGCGGCTCACCTCCCGCCGCTGACGGTGCGGCCGCCACGCCCCGTCCCGGAGTCGCGGCGCGGACGCCCGTCACCCCCACCTGGGCCGTCGGCCTCGAAGTTATGGATGCGGTGCTCAGCATGTCCCCCGCCGACAGCGAAGCGTCTGCCGGGGGAGGGCGCGACTGAGCCGACGGCGGGGGGGCGGGTAGCTGCTACGGCCGCTTCGTCGGGTTGGTGGCGGCGGAGGCGGCGCAGGGGGGTCCGCCTGACTCTGCCGCGTCTGGTTTGTGGCGGTGGCGGCGGCGGTGACGGGCGACTTCCGGCCTCACCGCCGCCGCCGCCTGGTACGGGTTCCGTCGCCGCCGACACTGTGTTGCTGCGCGCGGCGGCCGGCCACTTGACGGCCGCCAATAGGCGGCTGCGCGCGCGTCTTGGCGCCGCGCGGGAAGACTAGCGCCTGCAAATGCTGTCAGCGGGGGCGTCGACGCCGGCGACGGCGGGGGGCGGGGGCTGGGCGCCTGCGACGAGGGTGGTAACGGGGGCGACGGCAGTAGCAGCGATGCGGGTGCGGGGCCGCCGGCCAAGCGGCGGCCAGTGCCACTGGCAATGGCGGCGGGCGGCGGGGGGAGCGCCCCACCGCCGCCCGCGTCGTTCGACACGAAGGTGGCGTCACGTGTGTCGGGCGGCGTTGCGTGTCCGCCGGGGAGCCCGCGTTCACCACCCGAGCTGGCCACCGCCGTTCGTGACGTCAGCAGCGTCTTTGACGCTCACGTTTGAGGCGGCGGCCCTACAAGAAAAATCCGTCTCAGAATCCCAGGTTCTGCGTCTCAAGATCCCGGGTTGAGAGTCCCAACATCCCGGGTTGGAGGAACAGAAACGGCTCCCACACGGCCACCAGGCACACTCAAAATACCGGCTTTCCCGGGATACGGGTGCCATCCAAGTGCTCCACAGACCTCCAGCGGAGCCATGGAAACCCGGGATACTCTGGACTGCGATTCGCTCACAGGCGGCCACGCTGCTTACTGCTTGGCAACCAGTGGTCCTCACGACACCGTCAAGCAGTGACGAAATACACAAGAATGGGCACAGGAATCTCATACATGGGAAAACGAAAGCATTGCGGTGGCGATAATCAACATCTTGATAATATTGAGTCGTTCCTCATAGCCACAAGCCGACAGAAAAATAGAAGAGTCTTCTAAGCTTTTTTGCACGTAGCTGTTTAGCCTTGACGACAGTTACCTATTTTTGAACCATTAGGAGATGGTAATTCTGTCGTTCAGATTTTTGATTTATAAATGATTCGTGTATGGTTTACATGACAAGAACTATAACTAAGAAATGGATGCAAAAATGTCCGCGGCGGTCCGAGGTTGCACCGCGGCACCGCCAGCGCTGCCACTCGACCCGTCCGGAGAAGCGGGCGGTTCCGGTCCCCGAGTGCCCGACAGCGGCACCGTCACGGACGTAGACGCCCCTGGTGGTGGCTCGACAGGGCTGACCCTCCCAGCCTCCTCGCTGGCATAGTCAATCGCGTTGGTAGTAGCCCTCGAAAGGAGGGCGCACGCCCCCCAGGACCGCTCGCAGACGGCGAGGCGGGGTTCGTTGTCCTCTAAGTAGGTAATCGCCTTCTCCATAGCCGCCCGAGTCTGGGAGCAGAACATGTGGCGCTCGCCCTCGCCGCGGGCAAAGTCGGCGGCGGCCCGGCGCGCTAGGGCCCGCAAGCGGTTGGCGTCCGTCGGCGCTATGCCGAGCGGCGACGCACCGACGACCTTGACTCGGTTGATCGATCGCGCCACCGGAATCGCCACTGTCCGCCGACCTGCATGTGGGTCGGGATCCAGCTGGAAACCCATCCGCCCGTTAGAGCGAATCTGCCGACGCCCCCTTGGGGATTTGGAAGGCGTTGGAAGTAAAACCGGCGACGGCGACAGCCGATTGGCCGATCCGCCGGCGGAGCTACCGACATTACGCGTAGTAGGCGTTGGAAGCGAAACCGACGACGGCGACAGCTGATTGGCCGAGCCACCGGAGGCGCTGCCGACATTCCGCGTAGTAGGCGTCGTTGGGGTCGCTTGCGCGGCGCCCACCCTAGGCGGTTGCCGCGGTGGTAGAGATGCGCACTGGCTGGGCGGCACCGAGGGAGCAGCCATTGAGCGGTCGCGAGATGGACGCCACGGGGTAGCGGGCGGCGGCGGTGGGGTCCCGCAAGTAGACCGACGGGGCGGAGTGGGGGGTGCGGTGGACGGAAAAGGTGCCGGAGGTGACACAACGCCGCGGCCACGGCCAGATCTTGTGAGTGGCCGCACAGGCGGGCGGCTTGCCGGTGGAGCGGCACCGCCGACGACCCCAAACGTGGCCGACAGAGTTGCGGCTGCCGACGCCGCCGCAGCTAGGTCATCTGTAATAAAAGACAATCGGCAATCCAAATGGCTGCCAGGAAAGCAGAGGAACAGGAGCTAAAGTAAGACGGTAACCCACGACAGTCAGATATCATGAAAAGGAACAGTCATCGAAATCCAAACTGGGGAACAAGACGGCATGACCACGAGGGGACCGTGTACAAGCAGAGATGATGAAACGTGGCAGGGTCATGTTCGGAGAACGGCGGTTGTTGGGAACGTCATGACGAGTATTAAAAGCGTAGCAATGGATAACATACCATCAGCCCGCGCCTTGGCGCGCGTACGCATCCGACGGTCGGTCATCATCCGACCGCAGTGCCACAAAAACGTCCAACGGGTGATGAAACAGACGAGAAAAAAAGGGGCAGGCGGCAGAGACGAGGGTGGTGGGGGGGAGTAGGGGGGCGGGGGATAGAAGAACCGCGCGCACGGAGCAAGCAGGGCGGAGTGGGAGAGCGCTACCCTGTACGTCCATGGGCGTGACAACGACGGTCGGCCGGTGATCTGGGCTGCGGAGCAGAGACGGCGTGCGTCCGGCTGCCTGGGCGTCTGTGTCACAGCGTCGTCAGAACGCCTGCTGGGGCACCCCCTCGTTGGCTCACGCTGTGCAGCCCTTCCTGCCTCAGGACGCTCTACGCGCATGTGGCAAGGGGCCGCTCTCTCCAGGCCTGTGGCCCGTGGACACGTGCACGCAACGCCCAGAACCGCATTTCCCAGATTCTGCGGCGGAGAAAGCGCCTCGGACGCGGGTCCAACCGAGATCGCATGGACGTGCTCCGTCCGACGAGCGTGTCTGGAATGCGGAAAAAAATACTTGTTCAGATAAAGCCATTCCAAAAATCGACTTGCAAGCCATGCAACGACTTGAGAAAATACCCTAATCTTTCCACCGCTTTTCCAAGTGCTTCGGTGTTTGAATCAAAGCTGTTGGCCACCATTCTTCGAAGAGCACCAAAAAAAGGCCCCCGGCCCTACTCGCTCAAAGAAAACGGCTCCCGAGTATGCAAAACATAATGCACCCCCTCTCTCTCGATAGTCGCCACGACTTCGGATAAGGCAGCAGCAGGAAGGTAGTACGTAGAGCCCCCCAACCCAAGAAAGGTCTCGATTCCGTAATTCATCGCCGAGTACCCATACCGTCCCGAACGGTCTTTCGCGGACTTGACTCGCTCGACGTAGGCGAAGGACATTGGTCGGCCATCGATGAAGACGGCGGCGTAGTGTAAAACAGCCCCAAAGGTTGAAACGAGGTGCTTCCCGACCGTTCTGTCGGGGAGGAAGAATTCTTCCGTAGTGTTGATCCGCGCTAAGTAGTTGCGACGCCGATGCTTGTCAGAATCCGAACCGACTAAAGTTAGTGTGGAACCCGCCACACTTCCCGATGCCAGCTTAGCGCGGTAGTACTTTTTTGCCTCGATAGCCAAAGGCACTTCGGTCGCCGACTCGAGCATTAGCGCTGCCCGCATGCTTTCCAACTCCATTCCGCTCAAATGCAGGCTTGGTTTCTTTGGTGGGAGCCGCGCGCAGTCGGGGCCGACGTCCTCAGGTATCACCAAGCTTCTGACAGGAATCCCCGTTGCCTCGGGTTGCTTGCCTGTCGTAGCGGCCCACTCCTTCGGGACGTACAGTTCGCCGAAAGAAGAAACGAGGTCGGCCTTGCAATGGCGAGTTACATTCGCCGTCAGACTTGCATGAGGCTTCGATGCCGCTCGGATGGGCTTGCCACGCGTCCCAATCTTTCTTTCCATGGGAAACTGCCATGTAACCCAGGCTGGTCCGCACGCCCATAGCAGGGGAACGATGTCCAACAAAGTGGCAATGGTGGACAGGCAGAGCGGCAGCCGCTCTGTAGTGCCACGGTAGATCTTGGTGTAGTAGTTAGACACAAATTATTTGAGATCCTTGTCAATCGCCGCAATCTCCGTCTTAAGTACGCCTCTTGGGCGAAACAGAAGCCGGCACGCCCGACTTATTGCCATGAAAATGTCAAAATAGTCGCTTGGAATCCTTCCAGCCAGCAGGAATTCTCCGCTGCACAGGATAAAGTGCATTCAGTCGATGGCCTTGAAACTCTTATGGTGTACTTCGATGTTCCGCAGAGACCTTGACTGAGCTATGGGCACTGTCCGCCGAGCCCCGCGGAGCTCCCTGCCAATCAGGGCCACTGTGACTTTTGGCATAATGTAGTTTTCATCCTTTTTCTTGTTGACCAGCTTGAGCCCCGCGAACAGCCTCCACAAGTGTGGAACGACGTTCAGCAGCACCAAGCGCATGGTGTCATAGGGCGCCGCGGTGGGGCCCATGTCCCAAAGGTCTTTCAGGTGCGGGTAGGCGTCACGAGCAGCTGGACTGGGTGCGAAGAATAGCGAGTACGCCTTGACACCGCTTTTCTGTTGCATCCTTGTTTATTACACGACGAACTTGCCCTCCGTCCGAGCATTCTCGATTTCAGCCGCACTTGCGGCAATACTTGCCGCCGTACGACGAGGTGCTGTACAATTAAGTACCTTGAAAAGCACGTCACCGTTTGAAGGATCCGTCGGCGGGAAGTAAATATGGCTGCTTGCGGGCACGTAGACCCCCTGAAAAAGTCTGAGGCGGTTGTAAACGTAGCTGCTGACGCCCGTTGACTGGAAAAGCTTGTCGCCTCCGGGATGGTCTGTCGTGAAGTTCAAAACTCCCGCCCTTAGCGTACCTGGCGTCGTGGAGTTCGGGATGATAAAGCCAGGGACACCCATGTCCAGCTCATTTAGCTCCTCTGCGATAGGATGCAAAAACGACTCCAGGTCGAGAGGTTGCTTTGGCCCGGGAGTGACGACGAGAAATAGTTGGTGCTTGTTGCGCGCGCGCTGGTCCGGGCTCAAACTTAGTGGAGTAGCTGTAAATGGCCAGCCTTCAAACCCGTTCTGTCGAACGAATTGGAAGCCATCGGTTCCAACTTTGACGGGAATGAAGAAACCGCCGTCCAGCAGCTTCCTGTCGAGATAGTGAAGAAAGTTCTCTGAATGAGGGTAGTCGTGCACGCCGTCTGCTCCTTCTTCTGCAGCCGTGCGGGCGGCCGCCATGTTTTTCAGCATAGCTTTTCCGATGATGGGGTCGCCAAAGAGGTGTGCCAGCCAGGCAATCAGCGACCAATAGATGACTTGTCTGGCTGGTTTTCCGCTGGCTGTGTACCTCGCTGCGCCGCACGCGTCGCACACTGTCTGCTGCGTGCGTAAGTGAGTGAATTCTACGCAGCCGTTGATGCAGCAATCGACGGAGCGCGTCTCCAAATTGACGCTTGCGTCGATAAAGCGCTCCATGAGAAAGGGTGTTCGGTACTTGGCTGCGGTCGAGCTGAGCTTAAGCAGATCTGCAATCGAAGCTTGCGTCAAGTCGTGCCGAACTATGCAAGCATGGAGCAGATCAGCGATATGATCCTTGAACTGGCCGATGGGAAGCCGCAGTTCGTTCGGGCTTACAGATGGCTGGTAGATGTGTGTTGGTGCATGCCCGACTTCGCTTTCCGGTACGATTTCGGTTTCGATGCCGGGGGTCGGAGCGTCATCCGGATCACTCGCCTCCCTGGCTTCGCTCGACTCGGGGGTTTCATCGGCATCGCATCTGCGGCCGTTTCCAGCGGGTCCCGAGTCCGACCAGCGCGAGCCCGCGCCCGCCGCCGCCCCCGCACTGTCGCTTGGGCTTGCGCCCGCGCCCGCCGCGGCGTCCGCGCCCGCCCCAGCGCCCGCGCCAGCCCCGGCGCCCGCGCCCTCCCCAGCGCACGCGCCCGTCCCGTCACCGGCGCCCACCCCGGCGCTCGTCGAAGACCCTCCTCCGTCGTCGTCTGGCGCGCTTCCGACACTGGGCGGGTCCAGGTGACGACGTTTCTCGTGTTTGCGGTGGTTGTAGAGGGTGGACCTGGACACGCGTTTAGGGCCTGCGCGGCCTCCGTCCGTCCACGAGAAGCAGTCGCAGTCAAACGCCCCGCCGGGGGCCATCGCCACGTGCGGGGGGGGAGGGGAGGGCGGGGGGACGGCGAAAGGGACGGATGAAGGTGGTCCCGCAAGCCTCTGTGTTGATGGGGCTGTTGATGTGGCAACTAGAAGTCCCAAGGGAGACTTTTTTATAAATGTTCGAAGCCTCTGTCGCCCAATCAGAGGCCAGAAACATTTGGCTGACAGTGGATGGTGCTGGAAGCTTCGACGGCATTCCATGTCTCACCTATGGCTCTTCGTGGTGGAAGCTGATCGCCCTTTATCAGCGGCAGGTATTCTGTGAGAGCACACTAAAGGTCCATCCCATATAGCTAGACTGATGCGAGACACCCCACTTTGAGCCCACCGCACCGGCGAGCGGCTGCACCAACCAAGAAGCCGTGTTTTTTACAAGGGCACAGTACTCAGCAGTGTTCATTTCCTGTGAAGAAATCACGAGTCTGACGTGCATGTTGATGGGAGAAAAGAGTACACTGCGATCGAGAAAAGAAAATAAAAAGAAGTAAGTTACAAGAAACGCCCGTGAGTTCGTACAGCACAAGGTCGCGACGTGGCCACGTTCCAGAACGTGTACATGGTGTACATACGCCATGTTCGTGCTTTCTCCCTTACAAAAGGACCTACGGCGCTGCCATGAATGGCCGGGGAAGGACGCCTCTTGTAGCGCCTCCTCTCCGCTGTTGCAAGAGGAAGAGGGGGGTTTTCTACCATGGATGCTACTTTTAATATCTTATTTGTCGATTTAATTTGTTTTCAGGCTCTTCCGAATAAGTGAAGCGTCACTGTACCAGTTGTCCACGGCCTCTCTTGGCGGCGCGTCGCTTGCCCCACACACTCTGCACGCAACGCAGTCGTCGCTCATACCGTACCCGCCGCACGCGCCGCACACCCTGCACCCTCCCCCCACCCCCACCGGCCTCGGTTTTTTGTTCCACCCGACGGTTTGCCTGTCATGTAGTCATCTGCCGGGGTGGTCTTCGCCACGGGGTCACCTCGGAGTCGGCAGTTTTACCGACTGACGACGGACAGCGCCACGAATTTGCGTAACGTCCACCGTTTTTTTGTTCGAGAGCGGACGGCGGGACGA
>Ga0209186_1002194_pt1 | contig 14039 bp, 9 predicted proteins | sample SidtaG_FD_187426 | JGI IMG/M metagenome (GOLD analysis project Ga0209186, IMG submission 187426) | Marine algal microbial communities from Sidmouth, United Kingdom - Sidmouth_Male2 metaG (SPAdes) (version 2) | ecosystem: Host-associated > Algae > Red algae > Unclassified | place: Sidmouth, United...
TCGCCTGCGCCGCGTCGACCCCGGGTGAGGGGCGGGCGCCAGCGGCTGCAAGGGGCGGCGCCGCGGCGGCTGCCGCGGATTTGGCGCCCGCATGCGACAGGCACCCCGCGCGGGGCGGCGCCGTGGCAGCCGACGGGGGCAGGGACTCGGCGGCGGCGACTCGGCAACGGTGCCTCGGCGCGGCCGGCCGCCGTCGGGCGACGGCGGGGCGACGGTGGCAGTGGCCGGCGGCAAGGTGGCGGGCTGCACCGGCGGCGCGGCGGCGGCGGGGGGCGCCGCCCCAGCACGTCCCCCTGGTATGGTTGGTCGCGTGTCAGTCATTGATTGGCACTAAATTGGATCAACAAATCTGCATCCGCCAAATAGTACTGAAACATATACACAAAATCAGTGGTAAATGTGTTTCGCAGATTATGCCTGAAACCGGACAAACCGGTTAGCTATCCGTTTGCTTGGGTGTCCCCTTGGTTCCACCGTATGACTCTCTTTGTAGCCCCCGTTGGCGACTTCTTGGCGACACAGCTCGCGCCTGTGTCGCCTCGAAGTTACCAAGAAGTAACCCGAAAAAGCGAGTGGGCAGAACCGCCGACGATCTGGCTGTCGACCGACGAGGACGAGGCCTTTGAACCGGTCGGCCTCGCGCCAGTCAGCACGGTGGAAGATTATTGTGCGTTCCTCTTCCTTAGCGGACAGACCAACATCACCGAAGCTGCGTACAACATCTTCCGTATGCTCTTCAACGCTGAGCGCGCGAATGGGGCAGGGCGGCTGCGGTGCATTACGACCATCCGGCGCCAGGTCGCCCCTGCCATGCGGGAGGCCTGGGGTCTCCCCCTGCAGATGGGCAGCATCCCGGCGACGGACGCGACGGGGGATCCTAAGAGTGTCTACTTCATCCTCCCGAGCACGCATGTCAAGCGTGATGTCTCCTTCCGCGGCACGTATGACCTGTTCTTTGCCGCCCTGGGGCCCGACGCTGATGGCACACTGGAGCCCGAGTACTACCACTCGATGATGCACTTGAAGCGGAAGATGGTCACCTGCCCACTCCAGCTGCCGCACTTTAACTTCGACGGCAACACGTGGACGGTCGGCGGCCTCGTCAACATTTTATTGACGGGGGGCACGTACCTGGAAGGGCTGGTCATCGGCAAACCCGAGTACGCGTCGGCAGAGGCTGACCTGCATGCCGACTCCAACATTCGCGCGGGTGACTTCTTCGTGCCGTGCTACGCCGACGGCCTCCTCGTAGGGCGCATTGTGTCCCCGCACTGGTTGACCAATTTTGCCACCCGGATCTCGTGGTGTCCCGTAGCGGATCGTAGTAGCGTTGTGGAGGCCCTGGAGCCAGCGCCGTATGACGGCCCTCGGGTCGAGCCGACGAACGGGGCGGCCGAAACGCTGCCGATGGGCGGCATCACGAGGATGGATGCCAAAGGCAACAAGTGGTTGCGGCTGGCCATCTGCCCCTTTACGGACGACTGCATCGTGAGGCAGGGCAATAGCACCTCCACGGGTACGGTCGCCTTTGCGTACCCTGGATGGCGTTATCGGGACAAAGCTAGCCGACACGCGGTACGCTACGTTGGCGTGCCGCCTGCGGGCTCGTGCTCTGACGACAATTTGCGGCTCATCCCGGACGAATTCCGGGAGGGCACTACAGTGGGCTGGATTGCTGAAGGCCCGGACGGCGCCAAGGTAAGCATCTTTGTTGACGTGAGCTTCTTTGTAGGAGATTACGTGCAAGTGGCCAAGTCCAGCCACATGCGGGGTGTCTGTGCCGACGCACCGTGCCCGCTTTGTGCTTACCGCAAGCAGAAGGAGGCCGGCAGCCAGTACGCTGGCGTGGGTGATTGTACCGATGCCTCTCTGGCGCGCACGACAGCTCGGACGCTGTCTGTTCTTTTGGCCTTGAGCGCATTAGACAAGGAAGATTGACGTTGTGCGGGGGGGGGGCCTGCTGTAGGAGAAGATTGCCTCTTTTGTGATTGTGCCGTTCGCCATTGCGCCGTGGTGCCGTGGGGCGTGGGCGACGCTTTCTGCTAGGCACTATTTTCGCATGTAACGAGACGCAGCGGGACGGCGGTGCTTGTAGACGCCCAGTCGACGGGCGCCGGTGAAAGGCGCCGCGGCGGCTGTGCAAAAAGAGCCTCATTTGATCCCCAACGGGACGCACTAGTGCATTGGGAATGGAGCTTGGAACTGGGTGGGCAGAGACCCTGTGATGACAGTCGGCGTCGTTGGTCAAGGCCGGTATGAGCAGATAAAACGGACCATATCAAGCAAATCTGCTCATGCATATGTACTCTCAAAGCAGCAAGGCCGTCACATCCCCCCCATCACCCTGTACGACGCTAATTGGCACGACCACAGACACCTTGCCCGATACCAAGTCACTGAGGTCCTCCAACTGCCACTTCGACGACCGGCTCTCTTTCCACGTCAGTGCCCCCGACGAGACGAGCAGGTCGTCAGGCAGCTCCGTGACGGCCAAGGAGCTCTTTAAGAGCGGGTTGACAAAGCACTTTCGCCTTGGGTCGTACTCCTCGGACTGCCGGCTGGCGACCGTCGCCGTCTCGACGCCCCTGGATACCACGTAAACAATCTTGCCCTCCTCTGTTGTGCAATGCTCCATCAGGATGCGAGTCGTTTTGGACCCGTCTTGGCGCTTGAAGACGCGGCTCTGCACAGCTTCCACCATGGAGGGGTTCATTCCCATCGCGTGGTACACGCTCGCTCGGTCAGGGAGCTTGACCGTGCGCACGCTCAGGGCCTGCTTGCGGTAATGGGAGCACGCCACCTTCGTCATTGCGACGAATTGCACCACCGCGCGCAGGACGGCCTCGACCTCCACCATCATTGTGGTCTTGGGTTTGTGCCCACAGATCTTCGCACAGGGGGGCAGGCACGAGCCTTCTCCAGCAATCGGCTCCTTAAGGATCCTTGAAGCGCCTTGCCAAGCAAACACTCTTCCTGCTTCACGGCCGCTTGTAGCGCGTTCAAGCCGGTGACCGACGCACGCGCCACCGTGAGCTCCTCCTCCAGCGCGGAGATCTTTGCTTGCATCTGGGGAAGAGCCGTTCGCCACGAGGCCAGTTGGACCATGTCCCGCTGCATGCGGTCCATGTCACCGACGGTGATGCCGCGGCGCACCCGCTTTCTTGGGACGACTGCGTCGGAAGCTTCTTCCACGTCGTCTACCGCAGCCATCACGGGAAGTGCAGCTTCCATCGCAGTCCCCTCACACGACCGCAGAGGTACAGAACAAGTTCCGCGCAAAGGCGCAGGTGAGAGGAGGTTGTGCGTCAACGGGCATGAAATGGCCGGTGGGGGGGTACGATGACGGGGGGTACGTCACCAGTAGGGATACAGTGGCCTGGAGAAAGCCGACGCCCAGTGAAGGAAGAAATGAACGTGCGGCGCAGCGGGTAACGAAGGGGATCGGTAACGGTCATGGAAGTAAAGTGGGGCTGCAAGCAAGCGGGTGGTCTGCCCCTTGAACGAGAGCTGGGACGCCGGTGGTTGGGCGACCGGGTGCTGCGCGTACCACCCTGCGACAATGCCTGGCAACTAGCCCAACGCGGGCGGAAGTGCGGACCTCCCGTCCACCGTGTGGCCGGCCGTGGCGGCTCCGTCTGCCCCGGTTGCAGCGTCACAAATGGGAACAGCGTCCGCAGCACTAGCGACAGAGCGGGGACGAGACGCGGGGGACAGGGCGGCGGTCTGGGGCGGGCCGGCAGCGACGACACGGCGCAGAGGGGTGGTCGGACGGCCATTGTCCCTCGGGTTCGCAATGAAGAACACCCATTTGCCCCCACGGAGGCACCGCAACCCCGCACCCCCCCATCCTCGTGCACCGCCACAATGGTCAGGCGCAGTCGACGTGGGCTGCCTGCCACGGAAAGCATCACGCACGCTCCGATAGTCGGGCGGCCGGCGCTGCGACGGAATGGACAAAACGACAACGCGCCGCGTCCAGAAGCGGAGAGCTCTCCAGGTGCAACTTGTGGGCGGACCCAACCGTGAGTGCAGGTACGGAGTCCTCGCACGCGTGTCCTCCAGGGTAGGTGCCAAAGGCGCAGCTTGGGTCAATCACACGGTGCATTCGACACATGAACCAATCACTGAGGTCCCTTGGCGCTCTGTGAATTGGATCAGCGCAGAGTGGTTCGAATCGAGAGGAGCAGCCCCCGACGTGCTCTGGGCGAGCTGGTGGCAGTCCACAGCCAGGAGCCCTTCCACGCCGTGGACTGGCGAGCGACGAGGCGTCACTGCTCCCACAGTCGCTGACGTCCCCCTGTCCCCCCCCCCCCCCCCGGCCCCTCGGTGCCCGCAGCGGCCTCCCACTTGGGTGCGGGCAGCACCCGGACGCCGTTCGCAGAGCGGTCGGCCGCCTCAGCTGTGACAGCAGCATCCCGGTCGCCGACGCGCCGACCGGCCGCGCGCCCTTGACCACCCGCTACCCGCCGCCGGTGCCAGAACCGGCGTCACAACCACCACTCCGTCTTGGAGGGCTCTAATAGACGGCGTCGGGCAGCCGTCCACGCGTTTTGCGGCCGTCTCCTACGGGCGGGCTCGCAGGCTGGGCCATGGCTTGTGACCAGCCGGCCGCGTCGTCTTCGGTGGGAACGGGTGCAGCACCATCTGCGCGGCCGCGTCGTCCGGTGGCGGTGGATCACACGTCCAAGTACGTCAACAACGGCCTCAAGTCGCTCGGCATAAACACTAATGGCGCGTCCAGTGTCTTCCACGAGTGGGCGCTCGCCTTCCCGGAACGCATGTTTGATGGCTACCGCAGTGTCATGCCGTCGCCCGACCACCTCTTTTTTATGGGGCTCACGCGGTGCGTGGTGTGGGCTTTTTACGCCATGCTGCCGGCCGGCATGCGCTTGACCGCCGAGGTGTCCCCAGGGACGCATTGTCGCGGGAGCGCGTGAACCGAACACGCGTTTACAATGTCGACAAGAGCAAACCATACACCGGCAACAAGATCTCGGAGTGGGCGGCGGTGTTGGCGGCGGCACCGCTGGCGTTTGCCCGCGTGCTACCAACTGCCACCATGTCAGCTGCGATGGGTGACGTCATGGGCGTCCTCAAGAGAACGCAGACCCTGATCGGGGCCATCTACGCCTACCCGCGGGTCGACCTGGACGGCGCTGACGCGTGCCGTGCACGCACTACGCACGCCGCTCTGCTGTTGCTCGCCGACGACTTCATATCAGCCGTCGCGGCAGCGTGCCTGCGTCCGGATTGCGTGGAGCTGGCAAAGCCGATTGACGTCCCCAACCTCCACCGGATGCGCGAGGTGGTTGCCTTCTCTGTCCCCGCTTTGGCGCACGTGCGTCACACGGTGGAGTTGGCCTTTGAGAGCTCCCACCAGCCGCTCAAGCGGGCAATGGTGCGGGGCAACGGGCACGATGATGCCAAGCGGGCGATGATGCGGGTGGTGGAGGGGGAGCTGGCGTCCCGTCTACGCATGGAACCAGCACGCTTTGGCATCCCCGACGACTGGACGGCGCATGCTGGCGTCAATGAGGCGCTGAAAAATGCAATGCCGCTGTGGAGCGAGAGCTCTGCTCCCTGGCGTTTGACCGGAGCCACCGTGCTCCTTGCCAACGTGCCGCAGCAGGCCAAGGACGTCGCTGCTTCATCCACTCGTGTGGGAGCGACTCTACGCTGGCGGGAGCGAGCGAATCGAGGCAACGACGATTGGGTGAGTGTGGGTGACTCGGTGGCTGTGCTGGTCACGTCCGAGGCCCACTCCCGGAGGCAGTTTTTCGACTGCTCGCGAACGCTTGGGGCGTCCGGCACCACTGTGGCCTACTTTCGCGTGGTGGGGATCGCCTCCAGCGACGGTGGTCACCCCTTTTCCAGTGTCAACCCGTACGGCCCTGCCGATGACGAGGGCTGCCGCGTCGTGCGGCATCGGCACTTCCAGTACATGCCGCTGGTGGCCTCGGCGCGCCGCGCTTGGGTTGTGCACGGCTGCGACGAGTGCAAGCCGAATGAGAATCACCGCATGGCCCACTCGGCTGCTAACCGGTGGGTCATCCTGCAGCGCCCTCGAAGCGGATGAGTTTGTGCCGTGGTGTGTGTGCTTTGTTTGAATTGTAGAACCGACGGTTCGCGTGGTCTGTGTTGGTGCAGCACTTGTTCTCAGTGGTGTGCGTAAGCGTATGTTTGTACGGCTACCTTCTATCACCATATGTTCAAACGTGGGATTGTTTCCTTGCCGCCCCTTCTCGGACACGTCCTTCTTGTGCCAAGTCATCATACGGCTTCTTCGTGCTATCACCGGCGCCCTGTCTTTTTGATGCTAGCCGCACATTGCCATGTTGAGCACAGTGAAGTATTCTTTGACGTCAAGAGAGCAGCACGCCTCAATGGCAAGAGGGAACACACGTCATGGCCACATCTGGGCCGCCAAGGCAAGCGGTGTTTCCCGTGCATGGAGGGAGGATGAATATGCTTTCAGGTTCTCGCGGCCTCATGTCGGAAAAGCATAAGGCACCTCAGATACAATCAGCACGTGTGAACCAGGCATATTTGGGCCCTCACAGACATAGTTCTGCGGAACGCAACAGATTCGATCTGCAGGTGTAAAATTTACGGTGCTGTGCGGGCGGACTCCCCACAGCCAGCCCCTCGAGGGGGGGGGCGGAACCAGTCGCCGGGGGGGGGTTCCCCCCTGGCCAGTGTGGGGCGGTTGGACACCGCCCCCGGTCCTGCGAGACGCAGGCCCTGAGGTGGGGGATATGTGGGGGAAACCCCCCCCCCGTCCTCTGATGACGCGATCCCCCCGGTATGGGCCGGGGGAGGGGCCGCGAGCACACACATAATGCCCCCCAGAGGGAGCTGTGTGTGGCGCCCCCTTGGGGCGCATGCCAGGTGGGGCTTAGGGCCGCACCCGAGGCTCACATCCCTCTCCCTCGGGGCCCGAGGGGGGGTCCTGACACGGACGCGGGGACACGCGACCCCTCGATCCGGGCCCCCTAGAGGGGCCAAGAAGCTTGTTGAGGCTTCTCCGACCGGGGCAAATCCCGGGGGCGAGATCAGATCTCGGCCACGGTCGATATCCCACGAGGACTTCGATCGAAGAATTGAAAATCTTGGGGTAAGTCCCTGGAGATCTATTGGGCTATTTCAGTCCAAGCTGACTTAAGTTCAGGGGCCACATCTCTCTTCCAGTGGAAGGGGGTCCCTTGATCCGTGGCAGGGGCCAGCCAGGACCCCGCGTCAGGGACCGTGGCCCGTCGGGCACCGGTCCCCCTATGACCATCTTTTCCTGGGTCGGGTTTTTGCGCGCCAGGCGTCCTCTGAGGGTATATGAGTGTGTGCTTCTGGGTCGGCTTGCTTGCATGAATAAATCAGCGTTGCGTTTGCGTTAGTTCCGGCGTTCTGGTGCGCTTCGCGCCCTGTGATCCAGGCGTTCGTGCTCTTTCTCCTTTGTGTCGCTCCGCATCCTGTGCTGGGGTTTTCTGACGGGGTCTTGCCCCGTCGGATATGCGGGCAGAAACCACGACATTTGTGGCTCGGCAGCGACGTGCGTGCGTTCTCCGGCTCTTGGTTTTGATTATCGGCACGAGCAGGATGTCGCACATTTAGATTATATTTTGGCCAGCCCACTTTATCAACGCACGTGTCGAGAATATGTGGACTGAATTTGTAATGTTGATGCCATTGTGCTTCTGGTGAGGGTGCGAGGTATTTTGGAGAACGGCTGTACATAGATCCCTTGTTTCGAGACAACAACCTTGTTCTTGACTTGGCCATCCCAGAGGTACATGCGACAGATGCGTTGATGACAGGATCGCTCTCAGAGACGGTCGAGAGCGGAAAACAGTCTCAAGAAAACCGAGAATCTCGAGTCTCTACGGATCTGGCGACGAAATAGCCAACGAATCACCTGAAAACTGCCGTCAGGAGCTGTTTGCCGCGGTTTATCAACAATGGCTGGCCTGTTTTACAAAGCAGTCCCGGTCTTTGGTGATCAAGACACATTTGGGGCATCAGCAATACCTATTTCGATTTGCAGGGGGGCGCCTTGAGAAGCAATCGTGTAATGTAGTTATTTTTCGAACAGTTAACGACCGGTAGAGAATTGTCGTGATATCTAGTTTGATGGTGTGTGCATTGTTCTGGGGCTTGTCATCTCGGATTGAACCAGCTAGCAGAGCTGGTTCCGCTGATGGTTGAGCAAGGCTGGAGCGGCAGAGTGGACGGGACCGACCCGCCACCTCTTCGTTGCTTCTTTGAGCGCTGTCACCGTGGCCTTATGAGCTCCCCACGCAAAACTCGGTCGTCCTCCAAGGTTCCAAGTGCCGCCGCCTCTTCGGATGGTGGTCGCTCGGATGAAGCCGCAGGCGTCCGTCCTGTCGTCCCTCTCGTGCGACTCATCGCCACGGCTACGGGGCTACGTGACTCGCGTCAGACGATTCTTGATGGCTTTCGCGCGCGGTTGAGTATGCTGACGTCTAACTTGGAGCAGGGCGAGCTGTCCCCAGAGGCTGCGGCGCAGGCTTCACGCGAGCTCTTGGAAGGCGGAGCGACGCTGTCAACGCTGGTTGACAACGTCACTCAAGCCGAGGAGCATCTAGCTGCACTGGTCTCGTTGCGGAAGCCGAAGGCGAGTTCTTCGTCTCGTCCTCCCAGTCGCTCTTCCAGCCCCTTGGCTGTCGCCGGTGCGCCGAGTGCGGCCTTGCAGCAGCCGTCCGCACCGAGCCGACCTCCGCCTCCCACGTGGTACATGTTCACGTCTCCGGCAGGTCCTGCATCTGACACCTCTAGAACGAGACTCTGCGGCCCCGTGACACAGCTGGTGCCCTCCCACGACCCTACGGACCCGCCTCGCCTGTTTCCTTTGCTGCAGCCTACCCAAGAAGCTTTGTCGTCAGCTGTTGTCAAGAGCAAGGGGCGCCGACTTGTGCTAGAGTCCGTTTCGGTTATGCTCTTGTCTGGAAAGGGTGTGCCTGAGCAACCGGTTTCGGGAGGCTCAGCACATGAACGGACAGTGTCGAGCGAGATGGCCAAGCTTAACAATGCGTACAAGAGCAGGAGTGTGACCGCTAAGGCACGCAAGACGCTCCGCTATCTGCACCTTCCTGTCGTCTTCTGCTCCGACGGCTGCGAGGTGGACATGGCGTACTACATCGAAGTCGAAGGAGTGCGACGTGTGCTGGCGGTGCACGAACTCAAGGCCCCGAGAGTTGCGCCGGCCTCGGCGCTTCAGCAAGTGGCCAAGTACGCGTGTGCAGCGGCCGCGGGCCTGTGTCAAGGAGGGGTGGCTTTCGAGCAGATCGTTGTCCCGATGATGGTGTCTACTGGACTCCTGGAGCTGCACGGGGCAGCGTACATGGCGTCCCCCTCGCTACCTGTCGCGATTACTACCAGCTCAACCCTTGACGTCAACACCAAGCAGGGCGCCGCTGCTGCCCATCTCTACCGGAGGAAGGCGAAGGAGCAGATGGATCGATTAGAAGTCGCTGTGCGCGACGCTGCCAAGTCGCCCAGATTTACTGTGATCGAGAACGCGCTCTTCCCGGCCAACGGTGAGGCCGGGGCTGTGCCGTCTTTCCACCCCTCCTTTTCTTCAACTGCGGTGTGGCCCAAGTGGAGCGCCGTGTCTGATGTGGCACCAGGTGGCGTCGATGCTCAAGTGTTTCACATGCACAGAGCGTTCCAAGCGCTGTATGCATCCACGGCGGCGCGGTTTGTGTGCTTTCCCTTTTGCTACGCTGCCGGCATCAAGTGCGCCCCGACTGGCTCCGACGCGGGCAGGAGCGCCTTGCTCTTTCCCAACCTCCTTTCCTCAGGGTACCAAAGCGCATTGCCGAACGAGATTGCGGTTGCCTGCATGTACGTGAAGGCGGTCAAAGAGGCGGTCGCTGCGGTTCGTGAGGCAGGGGTCGTCCATGGCGACCTCTACATCAGCAACATTATGTGGCGGGTTGCAGCCGGTGGGGATGCCGTCGAGGTGAAGCTGATTGATTGGGACACGGTCTTCTTCTCTTTCGACGGCGTGCCCCGGCATTGGGAAGATGAGTGGAAGACCCGACCGAAGTGGAGGCTGTACAAGCACTGGCTGTCTCAAGGGCGACGCAAGGTTGGCGCTGTTGCTGCATGTGCCCTGGACCAATTTATGGTGGGTACGCTGGAGCATTTCTGCAGCTCGGACAAGCAACGTTGGGGCAGCTGGATGGCGGCGACGGATCAAGCGCTGTCCGCGCGCAGTCTTAATCGAGTTTTCCTTGGTATGCAAGAACTGTTCGCAACACATTGTCATCTTCCGGAGCTCGTCAACACCGACACATCTACAGAGACCCCCTTACGGCATCCGGCACCGAGCCTTGCCGCGCCCACCGTGACGGTGTCCGGTGGAGGCGCCACGCTGTCGGCGGATTCCTCGAGTCCGACGCAGAGGGTTGGGAAGAAGCGTCGCCGAGAGTCTGATGAGGAGGAGGGCTAAAACAGTCAGCGCGTCCCGACTATGATAGCCAGCTTTGTTCGTAAGAACGTCTGTCTATGACGATTGTCAGCTCCGACGGCGGCTCGACACAGCGCGACGTCTCTCACTGTATGAGGGTGGTTTATCAATACATGTACACGCTCAGGGGAATGGGCGGTAGGGGACTTTTGGTACAGCTTCCCAGCGCGTGTGCATTCTTTCCATAAAACAGAGAGCGGCACGGCGTTAGCCTTCCTCCTCCCCCCAACCCGTGCTCCCTCACTCCCCTCGCCACGGCCCCCAAGCTGTCCCATCTCTACCGACCGCTCTGCCGGGCCGGTAGTGAGAGAAAAACAGGCGAGCAAGGAGTGGTCTACGGCCAGGAAGGTCGGCGACTGCTCCCGTGCCTTGCCCTACGGGAACTGTGCTCTATGGGGAGTCATGATGACTCTACAGTGAGTCAAATTTTTACCTTGGCAGGGGCAGGTGGCTGTGACGAGCAGGATGAGGGGGGAAGGGGGAGGGGGGGCGCGGCGGCAACGCAGCCCCGGGTATGGCCACGGAAAATATAACCGCAGGCACCCCCCAGCCGCACGGAAGTGGGGGCGGTGAGACCGGACCACTGCTTTTTTTTGGAGATGAGGCGCGCGAGGCACAACGACGCGAGCGTCAGCAGACTGGGGGCGCCAGAGGAAGGAAGATATTGCCGGCTGTTGGGAGGGGTGCACCGCCACCGGGCTGCGCAGAGGGACCAAGTGCAGGCCTGGGGCTGGGCACCTGGGGCGGTGCCCGAGAAAGCTGGACGGGCGGTGGCATGCTCCAGAGCGGTTGATCACCCAGCTCATTTGGCTAGACCGAGCTGAAAGGCGATAAAATTGGATGGCATGATCGGGACTTGTGGTCGAAGGCCTTTTTTGGATTTGATCGCTGTCCGACGTTGACACGTGCCAGAGTCCCTGCGTTTAATATCAGCATAGCAGTTCGTTTTACTTCCTCCCAGTCACCCTGCTACTCACGCCTCATCCGTTGTAGAAAACGGCTCTCGGGTAAAAAAGATGTAGTGCCGGTCCCCGCGCGTCATACAACCCACCGAGTCTGCAATGGTCCGGGCGTCAATGTACCTGTGTGTCCCCTCGTAGGAGGAGAAGACGTGCATGTCGCGGCGGTCCTCAGGAATCCCGTATCGCCCGTTCGGGTCTCGCTGCGAGACAATCGACTGCACGTAAGCAAGTGCCACGGGTCCCGTCGGTCCTTGACATAGGAGGAAGTGCTGCACCAGGCCGTACGTCGACAAAGGGTACATCTCAACGGTCCCATCGACGGCGCGGCGCCGCGCCGAGGAGTTGATGCGCACAAGAGAGGTGCGTCGACGGTTCGCGCCATTCTGGGGCTGCGAGTCGCGGGCGTTGATACGCGCCCCGTCGCACAGCTGCAGTCGGTAGAACTTGCGCGGCGTGGGGTCGGCGTCGGCCACGGCCTCGTGATGGTGCCGCAGCGCTTGCAGCTCCGCTCCATGCAGCTCTTGGTGCTTGTCGATGGGGCGGAGCACGCTGATCTCAGCAGCGTCTTCATTAGGAAGCAGCAGCTCCCAGCGGTGGGGGGCCGCGCCGCCGTAGGAGCCCGCCGCCGCCGCCCACTCTTCGGGGCACTCACGGGAGGCGAAGGCCAGGAGCAACTCTGCGCGGTCGCGCTGCTCCATGGCCTCGACGAGCGCCTCATGGGGGCGTGACCGGCTGCGGATCATCGGCGGCAGAGTCCCGATGTAGCGCTCCAACGGGAACTGCCAGTAGCACCATACTGGCCCGCACTGCCTGATGTTGGGCACGACGTTGAGCAATGTGGCAAACATGAAGCGGCAAACCCGCACACGCTCCAGTCGTCCGCGGTAAACGACCTTGTAAAACGCGTCCAAAAACTTTACGATGTCCTGCTCGGCGCTGTCTAGGTCCCCGGGCGTCAGGGGGCTAGGGCGCAGGAGCAGCCGCCCAGCACGACATAGACACATGACCATGTCGTAGAAGTCGTTCGGCACGCGGCCAAACAGTAACACCTCGGCGCCGCAGAGTAGAAAAAAGAGCCAGTCGACGGCCTTAAAGCCCGCGTGGTGCTTGTGGATGTCTCTTAGCTGCCGCGCTTGCTGTGCCGGCACGGTGGGTGCCGCCGACCGATACTCGGCGCCCATCGTCTCAAGAATCTTGGACGGCACCACGTAGTTGTCCACCACGTCCGCCTCCGCCTCTAGAACTCCGGCAACGAGGCGCCATAGAGCCGGAACCACGTTGCACAAGAATACGTGCATTGGGTCGTACGGGGCAGCGCAAGTCGGGCCCAGCGCCCAGAGGTAGTTTAGCGATGGGTGTGCCGCCCTTGTCGCCGGGCTCGGGCACAACAGCGGCGACCAGCCCGACACGCCGGCCAAACGAACAGCACGCCTGACGTGCGCAGCCGGTCGGCCATCCGTCCGCATGACCTCGACCGACGCCGCCTGCTCGTGGATGGTCTGGCTGCTTCGGGTCGCCAACGGGTTCGACGAAACGGAAAAGAGCTCCTCGCCGGTAGTAGGGTCCACCGGTGGGAAGTAGTACTTGGTGCCCAACAGCACCCCGTGGTATGGGCGCAGCCGGTCTGGGCAGTACCCGCCATGCCCGGTCATATGCGTCACCTTGTCGCCGCCGGGCGCGTCGGCGCACACATACATAACCAATGCCTTGAGGTTGTACGTGCCGTCCTTTCCGAACACGCGCACACCGTCCAGGCCAGCCGCCAGGGAGTTGAGCTCGGCCATGGCAAGCGCCATGAACGAATCCATGTCGACGGGCTCGTTGGGCCCCGGCGTGATGAAGATAGGTAGCGTCGACACATTCTTGGACCGCATATCCGCGGGGAGGGTAAGCACCGAAGCGGTCACAATCCAGCCCTTGAAGCCCGTCTGCCGCCACGGGTCGAAACCGTCGAGCGCCAGCCGCAGCATGATGTAAATGGTTAGGGGGGCGGCGGTGATGGTCCCGTCTGCCCACCAGCCCCTGTACGTGTCGCTGTCGTAATGGTCCGCGTACTGCTTCCGAGGCTCGGCGGCCGACCGACGCGCGTCGTGCATGGACTCCATGATAAAACCTGACAGCTTTTCGTCCAGCAGCATCATGCGGATCCACGGTGTGATCGTCCAGTATGGCATTACCCGCGTCGGCACCGGTGACGCCGGCCGGTACCTCGGGCTGCCACAGAGCGGGCACGAGACGGTGTGGGCGTGCCCCCCCGTGAACGCCATGCAACCGAAGGGACAGCACCAAACAGGGATGGAGCCGAGATGAACAGCTTCCTTCACCAGCTTGGCCAGTTGATGTGGCGTAGAAGAGTGACGTTGGGTGCCACGCTGCAGCAGGTACTCGCCTACTGCCGCCCGCGTGAGGTTGTGGTTGATTTCGAAGACAAAGCCGACAAAGTCGTCGACCGCCCACGCAAACTGGGCCTTGGAGAAGCGCACGCCGTTGACACCCAGTCCGTCGAGGTTGCGTACGGATTGCAGCGCGTTGCCGTCCTCGACGGGCGCGTCCAAGTCCGCATCGCCGTGTTGGAAGAGGTTGACGCCGCCGCC